>JACCDJ011113594.1_pt1 | contig 15743 bp, 27 predicted proteins | sample 7444481 | NCBI WGS metagenome assembly JACCDJ01 (sample SAMN15323435, study PRJNA562643) | freshwater metagenome | isolation source: river surface water | place: USA:Blue River Watershed | collected 2017-08-15 | reverse complement strand
GCTATCCTTGCCATATATTAAAATATTATCCTTGACGTTGTTTATACTTCGGATTCTTTTTGTTAATCACGAAAAGTTTACCCTTACGGCGGATGATCTTACAATCAGCGCTACGCTTTTTGATGGATGCTCTAACTTTCATCTTTATTTGTATCTATAAGTTATTCTGCCTTTGGTCAAATCATAAGGCGACATTTCCAGTTTCACTTTATCACCAGGTAAAATTTTGATGTAATGCATCCGCATTTTACCCGAAATATGTGCAATAATTTCGTGACCGTTTTCTAATTCAACACGAAACATTGCGTTTGATAACGCTTCTTTAATTATGCCGTCTTGTTCAATTGAAGCCTGTTTGGCCATATTTTATTGATTTTTACTCAATTATACCCGTATTAACGGGGACGCAAAATTAAATAAAATAATTCTATATTTTAATTTTTTTGTCTTAAAACTTCTTCGATGTAATCAAATGTTGATAATACATCTGCTTTACCCTTTTTGACCGCCACCGTATGCTCGTAATGAGCAGATGGCTTTGCATCAATCGTACTTACAGTCCAACCATCATCCCAAAACTTCACGCCCGCTTTCCCCATATTAATCATCGGCTCTATTGCCAGCACCATTCCTTCTTCCAACTTTATCCCAGAACCCCTCTTGCCGTAATTGGGAACTTCAGGCTTTTCGTGAAGTTGCACTCCCACCCCATGGCCAACTAACTCTTTGACTACTCCAAAGCCATTTTTTTCGGCATGTTCTTGAACGGCAAATCCAATATCACCAACTCGCATACCTGCAACCGCTTTTTGGATTCCTAAATTCAGACATTCTTTGGTTACCTGCAGCAATTTCTTTCTAGATTCATCTACTTCTCCAATTGGAAAGGTATATGCAGAATCAGAATAATAGTTATTGAGGATTACTCCACAATCTACAGAAACCAAATCGCCTTCTTGCATCACATACTCACTTGGAAATCCATGAACGATTTGATCGTTTACAGATATGCACAGTGAATAGGGAAATCCGCTGTAATTTAAAAAAGCAGGGACTCCGCCATGATCCTTGATAAAGGTTTCAGCCAATTGATCAAGGGCTTTGGTTTGAACTCCGGGAGCAATCACTTTAGCAATTTCCCCCAGGGTTTTTGAAAGAAGCAAAGAACTTTCTCTTATGAGCTCTATCTCTTCGACAGACTTATAATAGATTTTTGGCATCAAAAATTACATGGTTCCAGTTGAAACCGGATTACGCCCCTTAATACGACCCGATTGCATTAAGCCATCGTAATGACGCATCAGTAAATAACTTTCAATTTGCTGTAAGGTATCTAAAACCACACCTACCAAAATCAACAGGGATGTACCTCCGTAGAAGTGAGCAAACTGACTATTTACTCCAAGTTTATTGGCAAAGGATGGCAGGATGGCGATGATTGCCAAAAATACCGCTCCAGGCAAGGTAATTTTAGAAACTACTGCATCAATATAGTCACCAGTTGTTTTACCAGGTTTTATACCCGGAATAAAACCACCGTTCTTTTTCATATCGTCAGACATTTGAACCGGATTAACGGTAATGGCTGTATAGAAAAAGGTAAATGTGATGATCAATAAAGCGAAGGTTACATTGTAAGCAATGGAAGTATAATCGCTAAATGACGTCAAGAATGAAGATTGTGCAGCTGGGAAAAACTGAGCAATGGTAGCTGGCACAAACATAATTGCCTGAGCAAAGATGATTGGCATTACACCTACTGCATTCACTTTTAATGGAATGTACTGACGCACACCTCCTACCTGACGGCTACCAACTTGTTTCTTGGCATATTGTACAGGAATTTTACGAACTCCCTGAACAATTAGGATGGTAAACATCACAACTAGGAACAAGGCAGCAATCTCAATGATAAATGGAATTAACCCACCATTACCTTCCATACGGGTAGCAAATTCTGCAAAAATCCCGTAAGGTAATTGGGCAATAATCCCCACCATGATGATTAATGAGATACCGTTTCCAATACCTTTGTCTGTAATTTTCTCTCCTAACCACATTACAAATAATGTACCTGCAGTAAGGACAAACATTGACGAAATACTGAATAATGGCTCTGCCATCATTTTGGCCTCAGGCGAAATTTGCGAACGCACATACGCCACAGCCTGTAAGGTAGTAATCAGAATGGTTAAATAACGCGTAATTTGGTTCATGGTTTTACGACCACTCTCACCGTCTTTCTGTAATTTTTGGAAATAAGGAACCACAATACCTAATAACTGCACAACGATAGAGGCAGAAATGTAAGGCATTACACCCAATGCAAAAATTGATGCTCTAGAAAATGAACCTCCCGCAAACATGTTTAAAAGACCCAATAGACCTTCTTTGTTTTCAGTGGCCAATGATGCCGGGTTTACACCTGGCAAAACAATGAACGAACCGATACGGTATATTAAAAGACATAAGAGCGTGAATAAAATTCTCGCTCTTAGATCTTCAATTTTCCAAATGTTTGATAAAGTTGAAAACAGCTTTTTCATGCTTACAATTTAACGCTGGTTCCGCCTGCTGCTTCAATTGCTTTTTGAGCAGTAGCAGTAAATGCGTGTGCTTTAACTTCTAATTTTGATTTTACTTCACCACGACCTAGAATTTTGATTAAGTCGTTTTTAGAAGCCAAACCGTGTGCTTTTAAGGTTTCAAAATCGATGCTCGATAATTTGAATTTATCGGCCAAAGTTTGCAAGGTATCCAAGTTGATACCCACATACTCTACACGATTGATGTTTTTGAAGCCTACTTTAGGTAAGCGACGTTGCAATGGCATTTGACCACCTTCAAAACCAACTTTGCTGGTGTAGCCAGAACGTGAGCCGGCACCCTTGTGACCACGGGTTGAAGTTCCACCACGGCCAGAACCGGTACCACGACCAATACGTTTTCTATTTTTTGTTGAACCTTCTGCAGGTTTTAAATTACTTAAGTTCATAATTAAATGCTTTCTACGGCTACTAAATGATTAACTTTTCTTACCATCCCGATGATAGCCGGGGTAGCTTCTACTTCTACAGACTGATTGATTTTAGACAAACCTAAAGCCTGCATGGTTTTTTTCTGGCGTTCGCTTCTGTCGATTACGCTTTTAATCTGAGTGATTTTAATCTTCGCCATGATCATTATCCGTTAAATACTTTGTTTAAATCCACACCACGTTGCTGAGCTACTGTGTAAGCATCACGCATTTGCGCTAAAGCAGAAACTGTAGCTTTAACCACGTTATGAGGGTTAGATGATCCTTTAGATTTTGCCAATACGTTGTGGATACCTGCACTTTCTAATACTGCACGCATTGCACCACCGGCAATAACACCGGTACCGTTTGCAGCTGGTTTGATGAATACAAAACCACCTGAAAATTTACCGTATTGTTCGTGTGGAACGGTTCCATTGATAATTGGAACTTTTACCAAGTTTTTCTTAGCATCGTCTACGCCTTTAGCAATAGCTTCCGTTACTTCTTTCGCTTTACCTAAACCGTAACCTACCACACCGTTTTCATCACCTACTACTACGATAGCTGAGAAACTGAAGGTACGTCCACCTTTGGTAACTTTAGCAACACGCTGGATGCTCACTAAGCGATCTTTTAATTCGATTTCGCTTGATTTTACTCTTTTTATATTGATAGTTGACATCTTTCTTCGGATTAAAAGTTTAAACCAGCTTCGCGTGCACCTTCAGCCAATGATTTTACACGACCATGGTATAAGTAACCATTTCTATCGAAAACAACTTGTTTGATTCCGGCAGCCAATGCTTTTTCAGCTACGGCTTTACCTACAGCTTTTGACTGCTCAACTTTGTTTCCTTTTGCACTAAAATCTTTAGAGATTGAAGATGCTGAAACCAAAGTTTTGCCGCTATTGTCATCGATAATTTGAGCATAAATTCCTTTGTTAGATCTGTAAACAGATAAACGTGGGCGCTCTGCAGAACCGGATAATCTCTTTCTGATTCCTCTTTTGATTCGCTCTCTGCGAGATAATTTAATTCCTGCCATGATGATTATTTTTTAGCTGCAGACTTACCTGCTTTTTTACGTAATTCTTCACCAACAAACTTGATACCTTTACCTTTATAAGGCTCTGGTGCACGTAATGAACGGATCTTTGCGGCAACTTGACCTAATAATTGTTTGTCGATACTTTCTAAAATGATGGTTGGGTTTTTACCTTTTTCAGCTGTTGTAGCTACTTTAATTTCTTTAGGTAACTCAAACACATAGTGGTGAGAATAACCCAAAACTAAATCTAAGGTATTACCCTGGTTGGTAGCACGGTAACCTACACCCACTAATTCTTGCTCAATCTTGTATCCTTCGGTTACACCTTTAACCATATTGAAGATCAAAGAACGGTATAAACCGTGCAATGCTTTATGACGTTTTTGTTCAGAAGGACGTTGAACTAACAACGTTTCGCCTTCTTGTACTACTTTAATATCTGAATCAACCTGTTGGGTTAAAGTACCTTTAGGTCCTGAAACAGTTACCAAGTTATCTGCAGATACCGTTACGGTTACACCCGCTGGTACAGCAATTGGAGCTTTTCCTATTCTTGACATCGTGATTCCTCCTAATTAATATACGTAACACAAAACTTCACCACCGATGTTCAGGTTTCTAGCTTCTTTATCAGTCATTACACCTTTTGAAGTAGAGAGGATCGCAATCCCTAAACCGTTTAACACTCGTGGCATTTTCTCAACACCTGCGTATTTTCTCAAACCTGGTTTACTCACACGAGATAGGGTGCGAATAGCAGGAACTTTAGTAATTGGATGGTATTTCAAAGCAATTTTAATGATACCTTGAACGGTAGTGTCCTCAAACTTGTAGTTCGTGATGTAACCTTTATCAAAAAGTACTTTAGTAATTTCCTTTTTGAGGTTTGATGCAGGAATTTCAACAACCCTATGGTTGGCCTTAATGGCATTCCTTACTCTTGTAAGATAATCTGCTATTGGATCTGTATTCATTTTATTTAGTTATGGTAGTGGTTTCCTTCCAGACCTGCTACCGGTTAAAAATTCTAATTTGGAGTTGGGAATAGCTAGTTTGGAGAAAACTCCCAACTAAAAACTCAAAACTCAGGACTGTTTTTACCAGCTTGCTTTTTTTACTCCCGGGATCTTGCCTTCTAAAGCCATTTCACGGAAAGTAACACGTGAAATACCAAACTGACGCATGTATCCACGAGGACGACCAGTTAATTTACAACGGTTGTGCAAACGTACTGGAGAAGCATTTTTAGGTAATTTATCTAAAGCTTCATAATCGCCGGCTGCTTTTAAAGCTGCTCTTTTCTCAGCGTATTTCGCTACTAATTTGGCACGTTTTAATTCGCGTGCTTTTAAACCTTCTTTAGCCATTATTTTGATTCTTAAATGGTAAACCGAATTGTTTTAATAACTCTAATGCTTCTACGTCAGTTTGAGCAGAAGTCACGAAAGTAATATCCATACCCATGATCTTGTTGATTTGATCAATATTGATCTCAGGGAAAATGATTTGTTCTGAAATACCCAAAGTATAGTTACCACGGCCGTCAAAACCTTTGTCATTAATACCTTTGAAATCGCGGATACGAGGCAAAGCCACAGCGATCAAACGATCTAGGAATTCATACATGTGGTTGTCACGCAAAGTAACACGCACACCAATTGGCATACCTTTACGTAATTTAAAGTTCGAGATATCTTTCTTAGAGTTAGCCGCAACTGCTTGCTGACCGGTAATGGTGGTTAACTCCTTAATTGCGTTCTCAATTAACTTTTTATCGGTAGTAGCACCACCAATACCTTGGTTAATAGCGATTTTTTGCAATTTAGGAACCTGCATTACGCTTTTATACTGAAATTTCTCTTTCAGCGACGCACGAATCTCGTCTTTGTATTTTGATTTTAATCTTGGTACGTAAGCCATTACTTAATTTCCTCCCCAGATTTTTTAGCGATACGAATATTTTTACCTGCAGTATTCTTTTGAATACCTACACGGCTTGGTTTACCGGTTTTGGCATCTACTACCATCAGGTTTGACACATGGATAGGTGCTTCTTTCTTAACGATACCTCCGTTTGGATTAGCAGCGTTAGGTTTAGTATGCTTAGATACCAAATTAGCTCCCTCAACAATTGCTCTGTTCTCTGACAACAGTACTTCTAAAACACGGCCTTGTTTTCCTTTAGAGTCGCCGGCAATTACTTGAACCAGGTCTCCTTTACGGATTTTTAATTTAGGCTGTTTGTTATTTTTCTTTTCCATGATCTTACAATACCTCCGGTGCTAATGATACAATTTTCATGAATTGTTTTTCACGCAACTCTCTGGCAACAGGACCGAAGATACGTGTACCACGTGGTTCGTCCTGAGCATTTAGTAAAACGGCTGCATTATCGTCGAAACGGATATACGATCCATCTTTACGTCTTACTTCTTTTTTGGTTCTCACCACAACGGCTTTAGATACCGTTCCTTTTTTGATGTTACCTGATGGCAAAGCACTCTTCACGGTTACGACAATTTTGTCGCCCAATGAAGCGTAACGCTTTCCGGTACCACCTAACACACGGATCACTAAAACTTCTTTAGCGCCGCTGTTATCAGCAACATTCAGTCTTGATTCCTGTTGTACCATTACTTAGCTCTTTCTAAAATTTCAACTAATCTCCAGTTTTTGGATTTGCTCAGCGGACGAGTTTCCATAATCAATACAGTATCGCCAATACCGCATGTGTTTGCTTCGTCATGAGCCATAAATTTGGTAGTTGTTTTTACGAACTTACCATAGATCGGGTGTTTCACTTTACGCTCAACAGCAACCACGATAGATTTATCCATCTTGTTGCTAACCACCAACCCGGTTCTTGTTTTTCTTAATTTTCTTTCCATTTCGACTCTTATTAAACTTATTCAGCAGCCTGAGTAGCGGCTACTTCAGCAGCTTTACGCTTAGTCAGTTCTGTATTTAAACGTGCGATATCTTTTCTCACTTTGTTAATCCGTAACGGATTTTCAATAGCAGAAACCGCATGGGCGAATTTCAATTTGGTAAGATTGGCCTTCTCTTCAGCGATACGGGCTACAATCTCCTCGGTTGACAGTTCTAATATTTCTGAATTTTTCATTGTCTTATTCTTTAAATCAACCTACTATTATTCTTCAACGTAATCTCTACGTGTAACAAAGCGGGTTTGTACTGGCAATTTTTGAGCAGCCAAACGCAACGCTTCTTTGGCTACAGCCAATGGCACACCTTCTGCTTCAAAAATCATTCTTCCCGGACGTACAACGGCTACCCAGTATTCTGGAGCACCCTTACCTTTACCCATACGTACCTCTGCAGGTTTTTTAGTAACTGGTTTATCAGGGAAAATACGGATCCAAACCTGACCTTCACGTTTCATATAACGGGTTACCGCAATACGGGCTGCTTCAATCTGACGGCTGGTAATCCAGGCCGCTTCTAAAGTTTTGATTCCGAAAGAACCGAATGCAAGTTCTGCACCGCGACCGGTGTTTCCTTTCATTCTACCCTTCTGCATCTTTCTGAACTTCGTTCTTTTTGGCTGTAACATTGCTGTCTATTTTATTATCGTAAAACGATGCTTTAAAATCTAATTATTTCTTTCCTTTAAAACCTCCGCGGTTGTTACCACCACCGCGTCTGTCATTACCACCTCTTCTGTTATCAGCACCACCGCGACGATCGTTACCACCGAAAGCAGGAGCGCCTTCAGTACGGGTACGCAAGCCAGCAGTTTGGCCGATGTTTGGAGAAAGATCACGTTTACCGTAAACTTCACCTTTACAGATCCATACTTTAATACCGATTTTACCGTAAGTGGTTAATGCTTCTGATAAAGCGTAATCGATATCTGCACGGAAGGTGTGCAAAGGAATTCTTCCTTCTTTGTATTGCTCAGTACGGGCCATCTCGGCTCCACCTAAACGACCAGAGCACATTACTTTAATTCCTTCGGCACCCATACGCATGGTTGATGCGATAGATGATTTCATAGCACGACGGAATGAAATACGAGCCTCTAATTGCTTAGCGATACCTTCGCCTACTAATTGAGCATCTAATTCAGGACGTTTAATCTCAAAAATGTTGATTTGAACGTCTTTTTTAGTCAATTTCTTTAATTCTTCTTTCAGTTTATCAACCTCGGCACCACCTTTACCGATTACAATACCCGGACGAGCCGTGTGAATGGTAACAGTAATGCGTTTCAAAGTACGCTCGATAACTACTTTCGCTACACCACCTTTGTTAATACGGGCAGCGATGTACTTACGGATTTTTTCGTCCTCAACTAATTTGTCGGAGTAGTTGTTGCCACCGAACCAGTTAGAATCCCAACCTTTGATGATTCCTAAACGGTTACCTATTGGATGTGCTTTTTGTCCCATTTCCTTAATTAGTTATTAGATTTATTACTGTCTACCACTAATGTAACGTGGTTAGAGCGTTTACGAATGCGGTAACCACGTCCTTGCGGAGCTGGTCTTAAACGTTTCAATTGACGTCCACCGTCAACCATCACTGATTTTACATACAATTCGCTCTCTTCCGGACGTTGGCCTTCATTTTTGGCTTCCCAGTTTTTGATAGCCGATAAAAGAAGTTTCTCCACGCGAATGGCGGCTTCTTTATTGGTGTACTTCAAAATGTACAAGGCTTTCTCTACACGCTCGCCACGAATAAGATCAACAACTAATCTCATTTTACGTGGTGAGGTAGGGCAATTATTTAATTTTGCTACTGCTTCCATTGCTTATTTTTTCTTTTCAGCGTGACCTCTAAATGTACGTGTTGGGGCAAATTCGCCTAATTTATGACCAACCATGTTCTCGGTTACATAAACCGGAATAAATTTGTTTCCGTTATGTACTGCGAATGTATGACCAACGAAATCCGGAGAAATCATTGAACGACGTGACCAAGTTTTGATCACGGTTTTGTTGTTAGTCTCATTCTGAGAAAGAACTTTTCTTTCCAGATTATGATCGATATACGGACCTTTTTTAATTGAACGAGCCATTATTTCTTCCTTCTTTCAATGATGTAACGATCAGATGCTTTTTTCTTGTTGCGGGTTTTGTAGCCCTTAGCTAATAAACCTTTACGTGAACGTGGGTGACCTCCTGATGAACGACCTTCACCACCACCCATAGGGTGATCTACCGGGTTCATTGCTACACCTCTTACACGTGGACGACGTCCTAACCAACGTTTTCTACCTGCTTTACCTAATACTTCGTTTGCTTTCTCAGCATTAGATACCGAACCGATAGTAGCCATACAAGTTGCCAAGATCATGCGAGTTTCGCCTGAAGGCAATTTAATGATGGCGTATTTTCCGTCGCGGGCAGACAACTGAGCATAAGCTCCGGCGGAACGTGCAATAGATGCACCCTGACCTGGGTTTAACTCAATGTTGTGGATAATAGAACCCAACGGAATGTTTTTTAATGGCAGCGCATTGCCAACTTCTGGAGCTACAGCTTCTCCCGATAAAATTTGCTGACCTACTTGTAGGCCTTCAGGAGCAATGATGTAGCGCTTCTCACCATCGGCATATTGAACCAAGGCGATACGTGCAGTACGGTTTGGATCGTACTCAATTGTGGCAACAGTTGCGGGGATATTTTGTTTATCGCGTTTAAAATCAATTAATCGGTATGCTTTTTTGTGCCCCCCACCGATGTAACGCATAGTCATTTTACCGGTATTATTTCTACCACCAGACTTTTTGATCGAAACTACCAACGATTTTTCAGGTACGTTAGTGGTCACGTCAGAATAGTCTGCACCTACTCTGAAGCGGGTGCCCGGGGTAACCGGTTTAAATCTTTTTACTGCCATGATCTAATTAAATATTGCTATAAAAGTCAATAACTTCACCTTCTTTAAGCGTTACGATTGCTTTTTTGTATTTCGGAGTTCTTCCGGTTACAAAACCTGCTTTCGTACCACGAGTTTTGGTTTTACCAGAAACTACTGCAGTGTTAACCGCATCAATAGTTACGCCATACATTTTTTCAATAGCAGATTTGATCTGCAATTTGTTGGCTTTAGGATCAACCTGGAAAACGTAACGGTTTAACTTCTCAGTTAAGCCAGTCGCTTTTTCTGTTAAAATTGGTTTCTTTAAAATTTCCATCTTATTTGGCAAATGCCTCCTCCAATTTTTTAACAGTTTCTGTTGTCAACAAAAGTTTGGTTGCATTCAATACATCGTAAGTATTGATGTCTGCAGCAGTTACAACTTTTGCTTTTTTCAGATTTCTGCTTGATAAATACACATTGTTATTTGCAGCAGGCAATACCAATAAGGTTTTTTGATCGGCAACATTTAAGTTGCTTACCATTTGGATGTAGTTTTTAGTTTTGATGGTATCGAAACTAAAATCTTCTAAAACCACGATGTTATTGTCTTTTGCTTTGTAAGTCAAGGCTGATTTACGAGCCAATGACTTCAATTTTTTGTTCAGCTTGAAGCTATAGTCACGTGGCTGAGGACCGAAAACACGACCACCACCATTGAATAATGGCGATTTGATGTTACCGGCACGAGCACCGCCTGTACCTTTTTGCTTGTATAATTTACGGGTCGACCCGGCAATTTCGTTACGCTGTTTAGATTTATGCGTTCCTTGGCGCTGATTGGCTAAGTATTGCTTAACATCTAAATAAATGGCGTGATCGTTTGGTTCAACCGCAAAGATCGAATCAGGAAGTTGCACCTTGGCACCTGTTTCTTTACCTGAAATATTTACTACTTTAACTTCCATCTTATTTATCAACGATTACGTATGAACCTTTTGCTCCTGGAACAGAACCGCTAATTACCAACAGGTTTTGCTCAGGATAAACTTTCAATACTTGTAAGTTTTGAACCTTCACTCTGTCACCGCCGGTACGACCTGCCATGCGCATGCCTTTGAATACTTTAGATGGCCATGATGATGCTCCTAATGAACCTGGAGCACGCATACGGTTATGCTGACCGTGAGTTTGACCACCCACCCCGCTAAAACCATGACGCTTTACAACACCTTGGAAACCTTTACCTTTTGAAGTACCAACAACATCTACAAAATCACCTTCTGCAAAAATGTCTACAGTAACGGTGTCGCCTAGATTTTTCTCGTCTTCAAAAGTTTTGAATTCAACCAGTTTACGCATTGGAGTGGTTTTTGCTTTTGCAAAATGACCTTTCAACGCAGCAGTAGTGTTTTTCTCTTTTTTCTCGTCGAACGCTAATTGAATAGCAGTGTAGCCATCACGTTCAACGGTACGTAGTTGGGTTACTACGCAAGGACCAGCTTCGATTACGGTGCAGGGGATGTTTTTTCCTTCTGCATCGAAAATACTGGTCATTCCTACTTTTTTTCCAATAATTCCTGACATTTTCTTAATTCATTTGTGCCCATCGAAGCAGTAGGGCTTCGTTCAAGGCATAGTAAACCCCTCTAAAGGGACGGCAAAGATAGGCAATGCTTATCAATAATCAAACACCTAACTAGCTATTTTTTAAAATTTTATTTCAAAATCTGATGGACTGCTTTAACTCCTGCACTTTGTCATCAACTAAAAAAAGTCCATTTAAACAAAAAACCCTGCCCGATATTCTCAAACAGGGTTTTTGTAAAGCATTGATCAGAGTAGAAAATCAGACTTTGATTTCTACTTCAACCCCACTAGGTAATTCCAATTTCATTAATGCATCTACAGTTTTAGCATTAGAGCTGTAGATGTCTAACAAACGCTTGTAAGCGCACAATTGGAACTGCTCACGTGCTTTTTTGTTCACGTGTGGTGAACGCAACACGGTGTAGATTTTTTTCTCGGTAGGCAATGGAATTGGACCACTTACTACTGCACCTGTAGGTTTTACAGTTTTTACGATTTTCTCGGCTGATTTATCAACCAAGTTGTAATCGTAAGATTTTAATTTGATTCTGATTCTTTGGCTCATTTTTTTAAAATTAAGCAGGATACTAAGAGCTATTTATTAGTATCCTGCGGTTAAAATTATGCGTTTACTGATTTTCCTTTAGATTTTGCAATCACTTCGTCCTGAACGTTTTTAGGCGCTGGCTCGTAGTGATCAAACTCCATGGTTGAAGTTGCACGACCTGAAGTAATGGTACGTAACTGAGTTACATAACCGAACATCTCAGAAAGTGGCACCAGGGCTTTGATAACTTGTGCACCAGCACGAGTGTCCATACCTTGCAACTGACCACGACGACGGTTCAAGTCACCCATTACATCTCCCATGTTTTCTTCAGGAGTCAATACTTCAATTTTCATGATTGGCTCCAGCAATACCGGCTTACATTTTGGCAATGCTTCGCGGAAAGCTGAACGAGCAGCAATCTCGAATGATAAAGCATCTGAATCGACTGCGTGGAAGGAACCGTCAACCAAGCGAACTTTTAAATTCTGTACTTCGTATCCGGCCAATACACCGTTTGACATTGCGGCAGCAAAACCTTTTTCTACTGAAGGGATGAATTCACGTGGAATAGCACCACCCACAATTTCGTTAACGAATTGCAAGCCACCTTTTTCGAAATCGGCATCAACTGGTGAAACAACCACTTGAATATCAGCAAATTTACCACGACCACCGGTTTGTTTCTTGTACGTTTCGCGGTGAGCGGTTTCGCCAGTAATGGTTTCTTTGTAAGCTACCTGAGGTGCACCCTGGTTTACTTCTACTTTGAACTCACGCTTCAAACGGTCGATCAAAATATCCAAGTGCAACTCGCCCATCCCTGAAATTACAGTCTGACCTGTTTCTTCGTCGGTTTGAACGCGGAAAGTTGGATCTTCTTCGGCTAATTTACCTAAAGCCATACCCAATTTATCTACATCGGCCTGAGTTTTAGGCTCAATAGCCAAACCGATAACCGGCTCAGGGAATTGCATAGATTCCAATACGATTGGTTTTTTCTCATCGCAAAGGGTATCTCCTGTTTTGATGTCTTTAAACCCAACTACCGCAGCAATATCACCAGCTCCTACGTTAGGGATTGGATTTTGCTTATTGGCATGCATTTGGAAAATACGTGAAATACGCTCTTTGTTCTCTGAGCGGGTGTTGTACACATAAGAGCCTGCTTCCAGGTTACCAGAATAGACGCGAATGAAGCATAAACGACCTACGAACGGGTCGGTAGCAATTTTAAATGCCAATGCTGCAAACGGCTCTTTCACATCTGGTTTCAATATCATTTCTGCACCAGTATCCGGGTTGGTTCCTTTTACACCTTCTGAATCAAGTGGTGAAGGCAATAATTCCATCACGTAATCCAGCATGGTTTGAACTCCTTTGTTTTTGAAAGATGAACCGCAAGTCATCGGAACGATTTTACCAGCCAATACTGCCTGACGTAAGGCGTCTAATACTTCACGTTCGGTAATCGAATCCGGATTGTCAAAGAATTTCTCCATTAAGGATTCATCAAACTCAGCAACCGATTCTAGTAATTTCTCTCTCCACTCGGCTACTTCTGCTTTCATGTCATCAGGAATAGGTACTTCGGTAAAGGTCATCCCTTTATCGTGCTCATTCCAAACAATACCACGGTTGTTTACCAAGTCAACAACTCCTTTAAAAGCATCTTCAGCACCAATAGGCAATTGCAAAGGCACCGCATGCGAGCCCAGCATATCGCGAACCTGCTTCACTACTTTCAAGAAGTCGGCACCGGAACGGTCCATTTTGTTGACGAAACCGATACGTGGTACGTTGTAGTTGTTAGCCAGACGCCAGTTGGTTTCTGACTGCGGCTCTACCCCGTCAACCGCAGAGAACAAGAATACCAATCCGTCTAATACACGGAGTGAACGGTTTACCTCTACGGTAAAATCTACGTGTCCGGGAGTATCAATAACGTTTACTTGATATTTGTTGTTTCTGTAATTCCAGAATACAGTGGTTGCAGCTGAAGTAATGGTGATACCACGCTCCTGCTCCTGTGCCATCCAGTCCATGGTTGCAGCACCTTCGTGCACTTCACCAATCTTGTGGCTTACACCGGCATAATATAGGATACGCTCGGTGGTGGTGGTTTTACCAGCATCGATGTGAGCGGCAATACCAATATTTCTTGTGTATTTAAGATCTCTTGACATCTTTTTCTAATTAAAATCTGAAGTGAGAGAATGCTTTGTTAGCTTCTGCCATTTTATGTGTATCCTCTTTTTTCTTCACTGCGGCACCTTCACCTTTAGCAGCTGCGATAATCTCGCCGGCTAATTTCTCTTTCATGGTTTTTTCACCACGCTTGCGTGAATATAAGATCAACCACTTCATACCCAAAGCAATTTTACGCTCCGGACGAACCTCGGTTGGTACCTGGAAGTTAGCACCACCCACACGGCGTGATTTCACTTCAACAGCTGGCATGACGTTGTTCAAAGCTTTTTTCCAAGCTTCTAAACCGTTTTCGCTGGTTTTTTTCTCTACCAATTCTACAGCATCGTAAAAGATATCGTAAGCGATAGATTTTTTACCATCGTACATCATGTTGTTTACAAACCTGGTTACCATTACGTCGTTAAACTTTGGATCAGGCAGGATAATTCGTTTTTTTGGTTTCGACTTTCTCATGTTGATTTCCTCCGTTTATGCTTTAGCTTTTGGTTTCTTAGTTCCGTACTTAGAACGACGCTGGTTACGACCATCTACACCTGAAGTGTCCAACGCACCACGAATGATGTGGTAACGTACACCCGGCAAGTCTTTCACACGTCCACCGCGAATTAACACGATTGAGTGTTCCTGCAGGTTGTGACCTTCACCCGGGATGTAAGCGTTCACCTCCTTACCGTTGGTTAAACGTACACGGGCTACTTTACGCATGGCTGAGTTTGGTTTTTTAGGGGTAGTAGTGTATACACGGGTACACACGCCTCTTCGCTGTGGACAGCTGTCCAACGCTGGTGATTTACTCTTATCCACCAGAGCTACTCTACCTTTCCTAACTAATTGTTGAATGGTTGGCATTTGTTGCTTTTAGTTTTAAAATATACTTGTCCTAATTTTTAAGGACTGCAAAGGTAGTATTTCATTTTTTGATTTTCAAGCTATTAGCTAAAAATAATTAGCCTAAGTAGTAGGCACTTGGATTTGCTGATTCTTACGCATTGTACGGTAAGCTCAAAATCATCTAATTTTTACACAAAAAATTTTATTATAAAATAATTTAATTATAAAAAATTTAAATTTTTTGTAACCTGATGTTCAATAAATTCGTATAACATCATAAAATAAACAAATTATTTACTTTTAAATTAATTTATCATGAAAATTAAATTACTGTTACTTACTTTTTTCGCCATGATTGCCTTTGGCTTTACCGCTTGTTTGTTCTATGCCTGTACAAAAAACGAAAATCGGGTAGATGAATCAGCCGCAATACTAAATAAACAATCCAGAACGGGCGAATCCTTATCAACCGCACTCAATGAGCCGATTTTCAACGCTTCGGTCGGTGCGCCTATTGAGGGATCATTGGGTAAACGATGGATAACTAATTTTGTAAATGCGACATCTGAAGGCCGTTTGGAGTATTTTATTTTAGTTAGAGACCTGCAAAAAATACTTAATCAGGAAAACTGTATTGGAATTTGCATGTATTATGCCAAAAATAAT
>JACCDJ010583853.1_pt1 | contig 15763 bp, 14 predicted proteins | sample 7444481 | NCBI WGS metagenome assembly JACCDJ01 (sample SAMN15323435, study PRJNA562643) | freshwater metagenome | isolation source: river surface water | place: USA:Blue River Watershed | collected 2017-08-15 | reverse complement strand
AGCGTATGTTCTTCAGCACCATCGTGACAACTCATTTCGAATTCAAATTTTACATGTTCGCTGGCTTGAGGAGAAAATAAAAGCGCTAAAATTTGAACTAACAGTTTATCGTCATTAAATTTTAGGTAATCATAAATTAAATCACCTTTTTGAAGTTTGAATAGATAATTGGCCGATGGATTGAAGTCATTAATTTCACCGTTTTGGTTAAATACAATAATGGCATTTTTTGCCGAGTTTAGAATTTTACTATTTAATAATTCCTGAGCGCGTAATTCCTCCAATGTATAGTGTAATTTTTGCGTGCGCTCCTCGATTGTTGCTTCAAGAGAAATGTTTTGTGACTTTAATTCTTTAATCTCCACAGACCGCTGAATACTTATAATTTCTTTTTGTTGCTTCTCCGATTTTATTTTTTCCTCTATCGAATAAAACTCCTTAAAATGAATGACCGCTTGTCTGTAATCTTTTGTCTGCTCGTAGAAATTTCCAAGTTGTTTATGAAGCAAGGCTAATTCCTCCTTTGAATCTAATAGCAGATTAACGGTTTGTGAAGCTTGATCAAAATATTCTTTTGCTTTTTTGAACTCCGATGATTTTAAAAAAATCATTCCCAGAAATAGTTGGGAGTTAAATATCAATGATTCAAATTGAATATCTCGACTATAGTTTAAGCAAAGATTGAAGTGAAATTCAGACGTTTTACTATCACCCAGGTGAAAATAAGCTTCGCCTAAATTTGAGTTTGCCACACAAATCATTCGCGTATTTTCATTAGGAGTGACTTCTAGGCATTGTTTTAAATAAGGAATGGCATTTTCGTATTGTCCTAATCGAATGAATGTATCTCCAGTATTGTTAAGTGACCGAGAAAACCCGTCTAAATCTCCGGTCTTTTTTCGTAATTCTAAGCTTTTTAAGTTGACTTCTAAACGGCTCTTATGATCTTCAAAATAATTAAAAATAAATCCAAAAGTATTCAGTACATATCCTATATGAAATTCAGCGTTTTCTTGTTCAAAGTACAGAAGACATTCATCGGCAAGTTGATAAGAGAGGGAATATTGTCCCAAAAATTGTGCAGCATGGGCCATAATCATTTTGGCCTCTTTCGCTTTAAAAGTATCGTCAGCCAAAACACTTTTCTCTAACAATTCCTCTGACAACTTGAACGCCCGATCTGGTTGTGAAGGACAAATATCAATTGCATATTGGAATTCACTTGTCATGTGATTATAATAATCTTTTAATATTCTTCAGTGAATGCGTGAGTTTTCCATAATCCTCGTTCCATATCCCTTCCTTTGTTAAGGCATCCACTCTAACACGACCAGAGGAATGAATAATTGCTGAATTTTCGTTCAATATTCCAACGTGAATAATTTTTCCATTTTTATTAGAAAAGAATGCAACGTCGTCATTTCGTATGTCGTCAAAATCAACTTCTATCCCAATTTCCTCTTGTTGATAAGCATCTCGAGGAAGGTTTAGACCTTTCATTCTGAAAACGGACTGTACCAATCCAGAACAATCGATTCCGTTAGTTGCCTTTCCTCCCCATAAGTAAGGAGTGTTGAGATACTTTTCCGCCAATTCAAAAGCGTTTGTTTTTTCTTGAGCGATTTCTTCAGGTAAAACAAATGAAAATGATCCAATCGAAAAGTTTTGCTCTCCAATAAAACTTGCAGGGTATAAGCTTTGTTTACCCCATGGTGTGAGTATCTCAGTTACTGTAATTGGGGCAAAACGAAGTTTATCCAACCAAATACGCATTTCTTTTTCGGAAATTGCTAATACATGTTTAACATCCATCCAACCGTGGTAACCGTCAAAATAAGTTTCAATTTCTATCCAGTTTTCTTGAATTTGTAAGACATTAACTGGCTCTCCAAATAAAACTTGAGAAACCATTTCTGAACCGTCACTCGCCTCCTTTCGAAGTGGAGAACTACTCACCATGCAAAATGCAAATTTCTGACCTAATGAAATCAATTTCAGATTGTTCATATTATGATGACAAAGCTAAGCATTCCACAGCATTTATTTACGTAAATTTGGCACAAATGGAACAACAAAAATTGATTCTAATTACGAACGACGACAGCGTCCACGCTAAAGGGCTACATACCTTGGTTTCGGTAGCAAAAAAAATAGGTCAAGTTGTGGTTGTTGCGCCTGACAAACCGCAGTCGGGTATGGGACATGCTATAACAATTCACCATCCACTTAGATTAAAGCAATCTTTTTTATTTGGTGAAGTTGAGGCTTATTCCTGTTCGGGAACACCTGTGGACTGTGTGAAATTGGGAATTTATGAAGTCTTAAAAAAACGTCCTGATTTAATATTATCCGGAATAAATCATGGAGAAAATTCGTCAACAAATGTGTTGTACTCAGGTACGATGTCGGCAGCTATTGAAGGCGCTATGGAAGATATTCCATCTATCGGATTTTCTCTTTGTGATTTTGATGCTGATGCTGATTTTTCTGCAGCGGAATTGTATGTAGAAAAACTTATTAATTATGCTCTCCAAATAGATTTTCCAAGGAGGCTATGCTTGAATGTAAATATTCCTAAACTGCCAATCGAAAAAATAAATGGCATTAGAATTTGCTCGCAGGCTCATGCCTATTGGGCAGATCGATTTGAAAAAAGAACGGATCAATTCGGTGAAGCTTACTATTGGCTTACCGGAGAATTTACGGATCAAGATCAACGAGAAGAAACAGATTTATTTGCGTTAAAAAATGGATACGTCAGCGTGGTTCCAACGCACTTTGATTTAACGTCATACCTTACAATACCCTCTTTAAAATCTATTGAAAATGTCTAATTTTTTCACCAAACAAACTTTGATTGGAATGCTTATTGGCTTGGTTTCACCATTGGTTTTTCTGCCAATAATATGGTTCATTCTCGGACAAGCGCAAAATTCTTCTTGGGAATACATGAAACTACAATTTGAAATGAGCGATATGATAAAAAGTAAACATATTTCTCTTGCATTAATTTCGAACCTTATTTGGTTTTATTATTTCTTAAATAAAGAAAAATATCTTATAACCAGAGGATTAATTCTCGGAATGTTAATTTACGCTCCGTTTATGTTGTATATTTTCATCTCTAACTACGATTTTCAGTAGGATGACTCCAAAACGTTTATTTATTTTAGCTGGGGAGGCCTCAGGAGATTTACATGCTTCAAATCTTGTTAAAGAAATGAAGAAATTAAAACCTGAAATACTATTTTTTGGTTGGGGAGGGGATAAAATGAAAAATGCAGGTGTGCAGATTCTTAAAGAACTCAAAGATTTGTCGTTTATGGGTTTTTTGGAGGTCTTGATGAACTTTTCTAAAATCAGTAAAAATTTTAGAGATTGTAAAAAGCAACTCTTGACTAATAAAATTGATACGGTGATTCTAGTGGACTACCCTGGCTTTAATTTAAGAATGGCAAAATGGTGTAAATCCAAAGGAATTCATGTTGTATATTTCATTTCTCCACAAGTATGGGCTTGGAAAAAAAATCGGGTATTTACCATTCGTAAATATGTAGATGCCATGTATTGTATTTTACCATTTGAAGTGGATTTTTATGATAAATTCAATTTCGACACTTTTTATTTTGGTCATCCTCTTCTTGACGAAATAAACAATTTTAAAGAAAACCGAGTAGATACTTACTTTACCAAAGAACTACCCGTCGTTGCCATTTTACCTGGAAGTCGAAAACAAGAAATTGAACGTAAACTTCCTATCATGTTGGATGCCGCTAAAAGACTGACTGGATATTCAATATACGTGGCCTGTGCTCCAAACCTGCCGTTGGATTTTTACACTCAATATAAAAGTGAAGGGGTAAACTTTGTACAACACCGCACCTATGATTTATTGAATTCCGCTACTGTAGCCATCGTAACTTCAGGAACGGCAACGCTCGAGACTGCGCTTTTCAACGTTCCGCAAGTGGTTTGTTATAAAAGCTCTTCAATTTCTTATGGAATTGCGAAACAACTTATCAAGGTTAAGTACATTTCTCTTGTAAATTTAATCCTCGATAAACCGGTCGTAAAAGAATTGATACAGCAGGAATGCACAAGTGATCAAATATATCTTGAATTGCAAAAAATTCTTCCCGGTGGAACCGAAACAAAAAGGGTAGTGGAGGAGTATAAAAAATTGGTTCAATTGTTGGGTGAATCCGGAGCAAGTAAAAGGATTGCAGCTCATTTATTGAACTAATTTGCACATGAGAACCTTGCTTTTAATTTTTCTGGTCAATATATCTGTCGTTTTTTCTCAGAAAATCACAGTTGGGTTGTATAATGAGCACGTTGTTAAAAGTATTGATATTTCAATACAAAAAGGAAGCTTTCTTTTTTTTACCGATTCAACACTTGTTGGAGCCATTAGCGTAACAAGTAATCCATTACGAGTAGAAGCAACAGAAAATGGTTTATCTATAAACTGTAATAATCAATTCTATACATGTACATCTTTTAAAATTATACCAGATAGATTTTCTGATTTTTTTCAGATTAAACCTTTGAAACCTGAGTTGAAGGCAAGGTCTTACGAAGGGGAGTTACGCGTAGAGCTGACAAAGAAAAACAACCTCATTATTAAGAATATCCTCGAACTCGATGATTATCTTGAAGGCGTTGTAGAAAGCGAAGCTGGAAGTGGACAGTTGTTCGAATATTACAAGGTACAATCAATAATTTCAAGAACATTTGCTTTGAAAAATTGGAATAAACACGATAAAGACGGTTTTAATTTGTGTGATCAAGTTCACTGTCAGGCATATTTACATAAAAGAAATTCTTCCAAAAGCACAATTGACTCCGCTGTAAATGCAACAAGTAAAATAGTTCTTACCTATCAAGATACTAGTTATGCACCAACATATTTTCATGCCAATTGTGGCGGACAAATTTCTGATCCTGAATGGGTATGGAATTCATCTATCGGGGGCTTGTATACCTTTGAAGATCCCTATTGTCGCCATACCAAACAAGCAACATGGACTAAATCAATTCCTCTTGCAAGATGGAAAGACTATTTTAAAAAGTCCTATGATTTTCCTATCGAAGATTCAGCTTATTTTAACCTCTTGACTAACTTTTCCCAAGATCAGCGCATGTCATTCTTTATACATCCACAATTTGGTATACCATTGCGTGATTTACGTGAAGAATTCAGATTAAAGTCAACTTATTTTTCAGTTAAATTAATCGAAAATAATGTAGTATTAACTGGTAAGGGATTTGGGCACGGTGTAGGATTGTGTCAGGAAGGAGCGATGCAAATGGCAAAGCTCGGATTTACATCAGAAGAAATATTAAATTTTTACTATCCTAATACAACGCTGAAAAGGCAGTAGGTTATTCGTTGGTAATCACAAAGATTTCTTCGTTTTCCTTTTTAAAAAACTTAACAGATCTCGCATAATGCTCCACATTTTCCATGCTTTGCAATTTGGACAATGTTTCCTTAGTTTGCTTTAGGTTATTGTCGACTTCTTTCTTTTTGTTCTCGATGGCAGTGAGTCTGTTTTTTTGAGTGATAATGGTAAAAATATCGTAGTCGTCTAAGAAAAGTGCATATAAACAAAAAAGCGTAGAGGCTATTATGTATTTATTTTTTAAATAGGAAAACAACTTGTTCTTCATTCTTTTACAAAGTTCACAATAAAAAAAAGAGAGCTGTTCGGCTCTCTTTATAAGTTTTCACTAATGGGATGTTCATTTACTCTTTACAATTGTTGTATACTTTTTCAAAAAATTGTGAAAAGTCTTTTTGTTCACCAAACCAAGTATTTGCTTTAGTTAGAACTTCACATGCCTTGGTGTTATTTTTATCTCTCACAGTTAATGTTTGTGCAGATAGCATGATTCCCGTTTTCAGAACTTTTTTGTCAGTTTCTGTTAGCTTGTCCAAATTTTCCATTTTCAGTAATTTAGGAATCTCTTCCGTGTAAATGGCATTTGCTGTTTTAAAATCTCTCGCATTGTATTTAATTGCGGCTTCTATCCATCGGGCAACAAAAGGATGTTTAGAAATGGAGGTGTATATTTCAATTCCTGAATTCATTTCATCATTCATTTGATTTTTCTTTTCGACATCTTTACCCGTGTAGAATGCGGGATAACCATCGGCATCTTCTAAATTAATAAAGATGGAATTTGTACTAACTTCTTTTTGAAATTGATCAAGCCATGCTTTGTGAACGTGTACATTGAATATTCCATTTTGATCCATTTCAATTGCCGCTGCAGTTGCTGAAATTGCCTCTTCATAAGGCTCAGCAATTTGTGGATCTTTCAATCCTTTTAAATACATTCCATAATATCCTTTTGCAAGAAAAATGTTTGGGGTAGGGTCGTTTGAATATTTAGGTTTTACTTTAGTGTCTTCAGCTTTTTTAACCAATTTAACAAAACTTTTATCGGCAAATAATTGTTGTAGATCATCGAGGTTGTTAGAAACGGTTATAAATGCTTCTTTTTCCTCAGACACTTCGTCCTCTTGTTCTTCGCCCTTTTTATCTTTAAACGAATATCCAATTGTTGCGCTAACATCAAAAGTTCCAATACGGTTAAATTTTACTTGTACAGAGCGATCTGTTTCTTTTCCACTTATAAATTCCCAATCTTTCCCTTTTGTACCGCTTATTGACCAAAGAACAGTTTTTTCTTTAGTGCCCGCTGCAATAAATGCGACGTCTAATTTTACCACCCTCGCAGATGCACCCTCTTTTTCGTCATCTAAAATAAGAATGTTCTTATTTGCTTTAATACTTACAGATGGTTTTTGAGCAACAACAGCTATTGTCGTTAACATCAAAATAAATAAACTACCAATTATTTTCATTTTTATTAATTTTAGTTGAGCCCATTTTCAATTATTGTGCCGAATTTACGTAATTTTTATTGATGACTTTTAATTAAGAGTGCCAAAATTTCTTGTGCAGCTTTTGCTATCTTCGTACCAGGGCCATAAATACCGAATACTCCGGCCTCAAAAAGAAAGTCATAATCTTGTTGTGGAATGACACCGCCAGCGATAACCATGATGTCCTCTCGATTTATCAATTTCAAGGCATCCAATACTTGCGGAACTAGGGTTTTATGCCCTGCAGCCAAAGAGGATACTCCTAGAATGTGTACATCATTTTCCGCAGCTTGTCGAGCTGCTTCCTGGGGAGTTTGAAAAAGTGGACCCATGTCCACGTCAAATCCAATATCAGCAAATGACGTAGCAATAACCTTGGCTCCTCTGTCGTGTCCGTCTTGCCCCATTTTTGCTATCATAATTCTTGGGCGACGGCCTTCAAGTTTTGTAAATGTTTCCACCATTTTCTTGGCTTCTACAAAATCAGCATCTTGCATAACTTCCTTTGAATAAACTCCACTTATCGTTTTAATTGTTGCGGTATATCTTCCGTAAACATTTTCTAAAGCACTGGAAATTTCACCTAAGGTACATCTTTCTTTTGCGCATTTCACAGCGATTTCCAGTAAATTACCTTTTTTAGATTTCGCGGCAAGTTCGAGTTCGTTGAGACATATTTTCACTTGTTCATTATTCCGTGTTTCTTTAATTTGTCTCAATCGTTTAAGTTGATTCTCTCTCACTTTTGTATTGTCAACTTCCAAGATGTCAAAAGTGGTTTCGTCATCAGACTGGTAACGATTAACACCCACAATGATATCCAGTCCCGCGTCAATCCTTGCTTGTTTTCTTGCCGCTGCTTCTTCAATTTTTAATTTTGGAAGTCCGGTTTCAATTGCTTTTGCCATACCACCAAGTCCTTCGATTTCTTCGATTAACTTCATCGCTTCAGTAGCAATTTGGTCTGTTAATTTTTCAATAAAAAAACTACCTGCGTAAGGGTCAATGAAGGAAGTAATTTCCGTTTCTTTTTGAATGTAAAGCTGAGTGTTTCGTGCAATGCGCGCAGAATAATCAGTAGGAAGAGCGATGGCTTCGTCTAATGCATTCGTGTGTAAAGATTGTGTACCACCAAGCGCCGCGGCCATTGCTTCTATACATGTTCTTGCTACATTGTTGTAAGGGTCCTGTTCAGTTAGAGACCATCCAGAGGTTTGGCAATGGGTGCGTAAGGCAAGTGATTTTGGATTTTTAGGTTCAAATTGTTGAATCAATTTCGACCAAATTAGACGAGCGGCCCGCATTTTTGCAATTTCCATGTGATAATTCATGCCAATTGCCCAAAAGAAACTTAATCTTGGAGCAAAATCGTCAATTGCTAAGCCAGCTTTCAATCCTGTTCTAACATATTCTAAACCATCAGCTAATGTATACGCTAATTCAAGTACTGCTGTAGCACCTGCCTCTTGCATGTGATAACCCGAAATACTAATTGAATTGAATTTAGGCATGTGCTGAGAGGTGTAAGCAAAAATAGAGGAAATTATTTCCATCGAAGGCGTGGGAGGATATATGTACGTATTCCTCACCATAAATTCTTTTAAAATATCATTTTGAATGGTTCCAGACAGTGAAGATTTCGGAACACCTTGTTCTTCTGCTGCTGCAATGTAAAAGGCTAATATTGGAAGCACTGCACCGTTCATCGTCATGGAAACCGACATCTGGTCCAGAGGAATTTGATCGAATAAGATTTTCATGTCTTCTATCGAGTCAATGGCAACACCAGCTTTTCCGACATCACCAACCACTCGTTCATGATCTGAATCATAACCTCTGTGTGTGGCTAAATCAAAAGCAACAGATAATCCTTTCTGTCCTGCAGCTAAGTTTCGTCTGTAAAAAGCATTGGATTCTTCAGCAGTAGAAAATCCTGCATATTGCCTTATTGTCCAAGGCTTTGAAGTATACATGGATGCATACGGGCCTCCTAAATAAGGTGGAAATCCTGAAACCGCTGATCGGTGATTTACCTGTTCGATGTCATCACAAGAATATTGTTTTTTCCATGATATTCCTTCAGCCGTAAGGAATTCTTCAGAATTCTCAATAACTGACTTGCCAGAATCGTTGCGTAATTTATTGAATATAATTTTCTCCATCTTACAATTCCTTTTCAAATATTAAATAAGGTGTGCCTTCGTAAATTGGGATTTCTCCCCAATTAAGATCAAGAGAATTTTCCTGAGTTGTGTAGGCATTAATACCTATCTTAACTATGTTTTTTTCCGAAAACCTTTTCTGTTTTTCCGTTCTCGTGTAATTTGTTTTCGAATGCAGTATTTGATTAAAATCTTTAGGGCTTAATTCCTGATTTTGGGTAAACAGTTCCCAAGAAGAATCAATTAATTGATCAACCATTTGTGTGAATACATAGGAGCCGTCAATTGGATTTGTAACTCGACTAAAATAACTCTCTTCGTTTAGTAAATTTAAAATATTCAACGATAGCCTCCAGTCCGTTAAAGAAGTTCCATTCTTACTATATTTTGTGCTCGGATTATTGAAAATAGCATCAAGGTTACTCGAATATGCAGCCATTACTTCAGTGGTTTGACGAAGTAAATTTGTGTCTTTGTCTTTAAGTGATTTATTTGACCATCCAACGTGTGCGTGAAATTCAAGTCGACCCGGTTTAACTTGATATGCTTGTAGCAATTCATTGACCAAATATTTTGCTGAGCGAATTTTTGCCATATCCAGGAAATAATTCCCATCTAATCCAAGCGTAAATACTAAACTAGATTGTTCGATTTCATTTTTTTCTTTATTTATAAGATGATGGTTCAATTCGTTTAATAAAAAACTGATTTCCACATATGCCGGAGCACCTATTTGTTGAAGGTGAAAGCTATTTACGTTCGTGTTTTTAAGACTATCTATTGGCCCGAAAATCGTAATGTTGGGTATTTCATGAATGTTTATCGTAGAAAGTAGCGCGTCGTATTGAAATTTTGAATCAACTTGAATCCAAGTGTGTATGTAAGATAATTCAATGTCTTTGAGTAATTTATCCCAATTTATATCTTTCTTTCTTGAAGTAAAAAATATAGCATCTGCGCCATAGTTTAAACAATAAAGTGCCACTTGGTTGGCTTCTTCTTCATTAAAAACATCTATATAAACTGAGTTTTTAGTTGAAGTTTGACTGTCATTGGATGAAGCCGTATCGTATTTGGATTTGTAAGTTTTTGTAGCAATATCAATTTTGATATTTTCCACTTCATTTAAGTAAACTAACTCTTGATTAGCACCTCCAAGTTCTTTGCTAATTTTTTCTCTCCAAGTTGAATTATCAATTGGTTGAAATCCCCAATTCTCCATTATTTGTTATTCTTTATGTCAAATATACAGAACTTGTCAGTGTTATGAAGATGTAATTTGAAAATTAAAATTTCCTCTGACACCGAACACTCTATTAATTTTAATTAAATTCGAAGCAAATAGAAAAATGAAATTAGTTTTTTTTACCGGTGTTTTTTTTCTAAGCAATTTAATATTGTCTCAAGGGGTTTATACAACAGGCGCAAGAAATCTAGCTTTATCTAATGCAACGGTAGCTCATTCAGACGAATGGTTTTACTTTAATAATCCGGGAGCAATTCAAGACATTAAAAAGTTTTCGGTTGGGGTGAGTTATGAAAATAGATTCCTGCTTCGAGAAATGCAGAGTGAGTCGGTCGTGGGTGTTATTCCTTTGAAAAAGGGTATTTTGTCTATTGGCAGTCAAATTTACGGTTACACTCAATTTAGGTCTTTCAAAACAGGTGTCGGTTATGCACTCCCTTTAGCTGAATTTCTAAGTGCAGGAGTTCAATTAAATTACCAAGGTGTGCGATTAAACCAAAATTATGGAAATGCGAATGCAATGACCGCAGAATTTGGCGTGCTTTCCAAATTGAATAAAAAGGTTTCCATTGGGTTTAGTATTTTCAATATTGGAAGTGCTATTCTTGATGATTATGAATACGATCGATATTCGAACGAAATGAGGTTAGGAGTGAGGTATCAACTTTCTAATAAGGTTATGTTTTTGTCAGAAATTGAAAAAAATAGCGAATACCCCTTAAATGTAAAGTTTTCAACCGAATATTTACCTGCCGACAATGTATATCTTCGTGGTGGTTTCTCCTTACAACCTGTTTCATATTCTTTTGGATTAGGTTATGTGTTTGCTAAATCGGTAATGTTAGATTTCGGGACGAGTTATCATCAATACCTTGGATGGTCACCAGCAGTTTCTTGTTCGTATAAATTTCACTAAATGCGTTGGAAAAATTTAGTTTGGATTTTATTCATTTTTCAGCAGTTCCATGCACAGCAAGAACAAAAGGGTGAATTGATACAGCAGCGAATTGAGTTTATTTCAGAACAACTTCAAAGCGAAAATTTAGATCTAACCAACATTGTTGAGCAGTTGAATTTTTACTTTGATAATCCTATAAACTTAAATCAAACCAATGCAGAAGAACTTAATGAATTGAATTTATTAACGCCGATTCAAATTCAAGATTTACTCATACATCGTCAGTCTTTTGGTAAATTTATTTCTATCTATGAATTACAAAGCCTGACTTATTGGGACTTATCTACCATTCAACTTGTACTCCCATTCGTTCGAATTGACGACAGACTAGATAATTTACATATCACTTTTAAAGAAGCTTTAAAGGAAGGGAAGTTTGAGTTATTTCTACGTTATCAGCCTACTGTACAGAAGAAAGCAGGATATGAAAAAATGATTGATTCTTCAACTGTAAATTCATCCAATTATCTAGGCAATTCAGATCGCTACTACTCTCGATTTAGATACACTTACAAAAACAATATAAGTGTTGGTTTTACTGCGGAAAAAGATCCCGGTGAAGAATTCTTTAAAGGAACTCAAAAAAATGGTTTTGATTTTTATTCGGGTCATATTTTCTTTCGAGGTGGCAAGTATTTGAAGTCTTTTGTAATTGGAGATTATCAAGTTCAAATTGGTCAGGGCTTAGGTATGTGGTCGAGTTACGCATTTGGAAAAACTGCTGATATTTCAACCATGAAAAGAAATCCAATTCCAATTAGGCCATACACTTCTGTTGATGAATCTAGATTTTTACGAGGTGCAGCGGTTCAATTTGGTTTAAAGAATATTACAGGTTTGCTTTTTGCTTCCTCAAAAATGGTAGATGGAAGCGTGAGTTTAGATTCAACTTATGACGATTTGGAGTTTATTTCTACTATTGATTTGTCAGGTTTACATAGGACGGACAAAGAAGTTGCCCGTAAAAATGGATTCAGAGAAAATCAAGCTGGAGTAAATTTTAACTATGGATTAGGAGCATTTCGAATTGGAAGTGCGTTTGTATATCAAGGGTATGATGAAGCTTTACTAAAAGATATTCGTCCCTACAATCAATTTGATTTTCAGGGGCAACATAATTTTGTTTCATCAATGGATTATTCTTTTACGTACAAAAACTGGAATTTGTTTGGTGAATATGCTAAGAATTTAAATCCTTTTAAAGATTCTATTCGAGGTGGACAGGCTCATGTTCACGGTTTGTTCTTATCTATAGATCCAAATGCGAGTATTGGATTGTTATATAGAAATTATGGCAAGGATTATTTTTCTTTTTACAATGCGGGATTTTCCGAAGGAAGTAACACACAAAATGAAAAAGGATTATATGCAGGACTAAAACTTCGACTTAATAAACAATGGTCGTTAAACTCATATTTGGACGTTTTCACATTTCCGTGGATGAAATACCTTGTGGATGCTCCCTCTATGGGCCATGAATTTTTATCACAGCTTACCTATAAACCTTCGAAAACATTAGAGGTTTATGGTCGATATAGACTTCAATTAAGACAAAAAAATAGCAGAGATTCTGATTACACGGTAACAGAAATTGAGAATGTCTTTCAACAGAATATTCGTTTTAACTTGGCATATACGTTAAATGAGTTTTACACGCTAAAGAGCCGGATTGAATTTGTTCAAATTGATAGACCAAGCAACACACGTGAAAAGGGAATGATTTTTACGCAAGATTTAATATACAAGCCAAAAAGTTTTCCAGTTGATTTAGCACTTAGATATGCTCTTTTCGATACGGATAGCTACGACACACGCTTATATTCTTTTGAAAACAATGCCTTGTATGTTTTTGCCGTTCCCGCTTATTATTATCAGGGGTCTCGAGCCTATTTTTTAGTTCGTTATTCGTTCAGAAAAGCAGATGTTTGGTTTAGATATGGCGTGTTTTTGTATAACAACAGAAGTACCATCAGCTCTGGTTTAGAGGAAATTAAGGGGCCAATAAAATCTGACTTAACCATCCAAATTCGATTCTCACTTTAATTTTTTTTAAATAAAAGTGTTACTTAATTGATATACCTGCGTTATTGGTTATTGAATTGAGACTGCAAGCTCGATTTTCTCCATTATCAAACTAAATAAAACCAAAAGCTATGGCAATTAATGCATTGTATCACCAAAGTCCTGTTCGTCTTGAAGAAGAACTGAGAATTATTGAAAAAGCAAAGGTAAATCCTGCACATTTCGGTCCTCTTTATTCTCGTTACCATGAGTCTATTTTTAGATACATATTTCGTAGAGTAGAGGATGTGGAAGCAGCTTATGACATTACTTCGCAAGTATTTGTTAAGGCAATAGGCGCTTTGCCAAAATTTGAATATCGAGGAGTTCCTTTCTCATCTTGGTTATTTCGAATTGCGAAAAGTGAATTATATCAGTTTTTTCGCGATAATAAAGCGAACAGAATGGTGAGCATAGATTCTGTTAGAATTGGTCAGGTAATGGACGAATTCATGGAGGATCATTCGGAAGAAGATAAAGAAAGACTATTGAAAGTGCTCCCGTTACTTAAAGAAGATCAACTTCAATTAATTGAAATGAGATTTTTTGAAAAACGTTCTTTTAGAGAAATAGGAGAGATAGTTGGTCTAACAGAAAACAATGCAAAAGTCAAAACGTTTAGAGCATTGATAAAATTGAAACAACTTTTTAATAAAAAATAAATATGATTAAAATTCTAGTTGACCGTCCAGAACCAGATACCCTAAGCATCAAAAAACGACAAGATTTTGATAAGGTATTGAAAAGTTATGATAAGCAACGACGAGTATTCCACAATCCCTGGTTTTTTGGGGTTGTGGGATTTTCGTGTTTGTTAATAATGTTGTCAATTTTAATGCCTATTTAGGTTTTGCATAAAACTTAGTGCTAAATTTGCACAAGGATTATGTCAAAATATTTTGCTATTGGTTTATTTTTTTTCGTGTCGCCATGTTTTGCACAACACGCGAATTTTAATTCCCAAAGTAATTGGTCATTAAATAAACACGAAGCCTTTGTTGGTTTAGGTGTCTCACAATTTAATGGTGATCTTGGTGGAACACCGAGAAATGGTTTTGACTATAGTATTAAAGATATTGATTTTGAAGCCACAAGACCCTCTTTTCGTTTTGGATACCGCTTTAGATTTGACCCTAAATTTGCAACCTCTACTTCTATGTCATTCTTTCAATTGAAGGGAAGTGATCAATTTACGGATAACATTATCAGAAATTCCCGAAACCTAAGTTTCAAATCATCTTGTTTCGAACTTCAACAACGATTAGATTTTATCGTGCTATCAAATGAGCGTTTTGGAGCTCGTTATAGAGTAGCAGGAGCTAAATATGAACCAAGTAGAAATAATCAACTTTATTTTTTTAGCGGAATAGGACTCTTAAAGTTTAATCCGAAAGCTGAATATTTGGGTAAGTGGTATGAATTACAACCTCTAGGAACGGAAGGTCAAGGTCGAATACCAGGTAAAGAACCTTATAAATTATGGACAGCAACCATTCCTTTTGGTGTTGGTTTTAGATTGGGAATTTCAAGAATGTGGAGACTTGGTCTGGAAGCAACTTATGTCAAAACATTTTCTGATTATATCGACGATGTTAGCACTGTTTATCAAGATCCAACAGGTTTAAATCCAATAATTGCTCATTTTTCAAATCCGGCTAAGCAAAATGCACATTGGTTTCGACCTAATGATCAACGCGGAGACCCAAAACACAAGGATGCCTATTATCAATTAAATGTTGTATTGACTAGAAATATTACTTATCGTGAAGTAAGATTTCAACGGGTGTTGTCACGAAAAATTAAGTTGAAAAAAAATTATCGATCTCGCAAGATTAAGAAATTGCGACATTTTAAATAGAAATACGATTTTTTGATTTTTTATTTTATCTTTGTAATCTATCCTAACTGCGCATGAAGAATAGATTATTAATATTTTTCTCTTTCTCAACATTATTGGTTTCGGCCCAACATGCTAATTTCAATACACAGCGAAATTGGTCTTTGCACAAAAAAGAACTTCAAGTTGGTTTTGGTGCAACTCAATTTAATGGTGATTTAGGAGGGTCAAATTCCGTTGGACAAGATTACAGTTTGCGAGATTTAGATTGGCCTGCAACCGGATACGCTGGTTGGCTTGGTTACCGTCAACGTTTTCATCCATACTTTGCCACAACAACGAGTTTGTGTGTTTTCAATTTGAGGGCTGATGATGCTTACAGCGAGGAAGCAACAAGAAATGCTCGAAGCTTGAATTTTAGAAGTTTTAATGTTGAAATTCAGCAGAGAATTGAATTTATATTTGCTGCAAATGAAAAATTTGGTTCTACATTCAACCTTCCAGGCAACTACTCGAAAATTAATAGAAGTCAACAATATTATGTTTTTACTGGATTGGGGTTGATTTATTTTAATAATCAAGGTTATTATGATGACCCAACAGT
>JACCDJ010490140.1_pt1 | contig 15788 bp, 5 predicted proteins | sample 7444481 | NCBI WGS metagenome assembly JACCDJ01 (sample SAMN15323435, study PRJNA562643) | freshwater metagenome | isolation source: river surface water | place: USA:Blue River Watershed | collected 2017-08-15 | reverse complement strand
GTGCTTCAGTTTGTGAACTCTCAGCTAGATCAAAGTTTTGCCGAACTGCTCAATCAAAATAGGGTAGAATACCTAAAGCAGTTGTTAAGGTCTAAAAAATACGAGTCATTTACTATTGAGGCACTCTCAGAAATGTCTGGATTTGGTTCACGAAGGAGTATGTACAATTACTTTAATAAATACGTTGGCATGACACCTAGCGAATTTATTAATACCATTAACTAGTTGATTATCAGTTGTGCACAGCCTATTTGCACAACGTGCATACCTCAGTTTACATCTAAAATTTTGGCTTACTTTAATTAACGTACATATTGCAGCTACATAGAAAAATTTCTATGTCATTGTTCGTAACACTTTACTGAAATTGCATTTTGTATGGAAAAGAGTTTTGAAAAATTTAAGTTGTATATAGCTCCTTTTGGATTAAGTGACGCCGACTTTGACGTTTTAGTTAGCTATTGCGAAGCCTTGCAGTTTAAAAAGGGTGATGTGGTTATGAAGGCTGGTGAAAAGCAAAGCTTTATTTATTTTATTGTTAAGGGGATTATTAGAAACTATGTGCTTTCTCAAGAAGGTGAAATTAAAACCTATGGGTTTAGGGTAGAAAACATGCTCATTACAGGTTATGGATTGCATAATTACAAGAATGAATACAGGGCTAAAGTAAACATTGAGTGCTTAGAAGAATGCACGCTTATAAAAATACCCATGCAAGCGCTAAAGTTTATGGAAGAACATAGTAAAGAAGCGCATAAGGTAGGTAGGTATTTAGCCGAAACACATATTATTGAACTGGTAGATTTTATTATTGATATTGATACAATGCCTGTTTTAGAAAGGTACAATAACCTAGAAAAACTATTTCCAAATATCCACCAACGTGTTCCTCAACACATCATTGCCTCTTATTTAAGAATTACACCAGTGCATTTGTCTAATGTTAAAAAGCGCAATTTGCTTTTAAGTAAAAAAGCCGCATCATCATAGTTAGAAATTTTTCTAACTATGAATTATTTATGTAATGTTATTAAAATAGTTTAACAGTTTTGATTTTCAGATAAACGTTAAACTACTTTAACATAGAAAAAATTTGAATCTTATTTCTTTGTGCTATTAAAAGAAATAAGACTATGTTCAAACGTATTATAGCTACACTCCCCCCATTTTTATTATTTATTGTTTTGTTTGCGAGCTGCACTAAAGAAGAATCCGTTTCTCCTTTGGATCAAAGCAAAGTGTACTTAACTGGTGCAGGTGCTACACCTACCAAGTGGTATTTAACGAGCTATGTATCTACGGCTACGGTCCTTCCCTTAAACTATGCACAAAAGCGTTACTTCAAAACCTTTGGTGCTAATAATTTTTACAAAGACAGTGATGGCTTTGTAGGATCATGGGATATGCCAAGTACGGAGCAGCTTATTGAGCGCTACGTAAACTATCCATCAGGCGCACCTGCCACACAGTCTTACAAGATTGTTTCTATTACAGCTACTAATCTCATCATTTTACACGATTACAATGGTACACCAATCACAGCGGTTTATACTGCGGGTAACTAGTTTTATACTTGTGCTACTATGTTGTCAAAGCCTTAGTGCACAAAACGTTAATCCTATCAGCACCGTATTTAGTATTGGTGCCGTTGGCAATTCAGGAACTACCACGCCTACATTTTCTGGCCCGGTGGTACTAGACGCTTCGTCTTGTATCAAGCTTTACAGTGGGTTAAACACCTACAATGCTACCACGCCAGGTTTATTTGTGAGTAGTTGTATTGTACCTGCCTTTACAAATTCAAAGTTGCAACTCATTTGTTATCCTAACCCAGTAACCACAACGGTATGGGTTAAAACAGCAGAGCCTGTAATGGAAAGTTCTGCCACCGTATCATTAGCACTCATAGGAGCAGATGGTAAAACAGTAGGAGCGTACAATACAAGTGTAGCACAGTTAAGTGCTGGCTACGCCATCAATGTTGCGAGTAAAGCAGCAGGCGTTTATTATATCCGCTATAAATCAAATACCCAAACCGGAGATTTAAAAATCATAAAAGTTAATTAACAGGTACCCACTAATAACAAAGTTTATGTTAAAGAAAGTTATTCAATCAGCGTTACTTCTAGTTGTTTTATTTACAACAGTACAATCGTATGCACAGGTTAGTCAAGCACCTGATGGTATTCAGTTTCAGGCGTTAGCAACAGATGCTAATGGACACCCTGCGGCAGGTAGAGTGATCTACGTTAAAGACGCCATCATTGCTAAAACAGCAACCGGTACAATCGTGTACTCAGAAACTTTTAAAGTAACCGCATCCTCTGCTGGTATCTTTACCATCGTACTTGGTAAGGGAACTTACGCTAGTGGTGTAAGCAGTATTGCTAATATAGACTGGGCTAACGGGCCTTTCTTTTTAAATTTAAAGATAGCCGTTGAGCCAACAGTGCCAACATCAAGTTGGAATGTAAACAATGAATACGTAGACCTGGGTACTTCACAGTTTTGGAGTGTGCCTTACGCACTCTATGCAGGTAATGTAAAAGGAGCTGATGGTAAGTTAAACACTTCAGACACCGCGGCAATGCTTAAGCCATATTTTACTGCTATTAACTTAAAAGCAAATATAGAATCACCAACATTTACTGGTACTGTATCTGGTATCACCAAAGCTATGGTAGGTCTTGCTAACGTAGACAATACAAGTGATTTAGATAAACCAATATCTACCGCTACACAAACAGCACTTGATTTAAAAGCAAATACAACTGATGTTAATACAGCTTTAAACTTAAAAGCAAACGTGAGTGATGTAAATACGGCACTTGCATTAAAAGCAAATACTGCTGATGTAAATACTGCGCTAGCACTAAAAGCAAATTCTGCAGATGTAGATGCGGCACTTGTATTAAAAGAATTACTTGCAAATAAAAGTGTTAATGTAACAACTGATGCAGCTTCAGATTCAAAGTATCCAAGTGTAAAATCTATCAAAACTTATGTGGATGCACAAGTTGCTGGTGCAACAATTGCTGATGCAAGTGCTAGTGTAAAAGGTAAAATCCAATTAGGAGGAGACTTAGCAGGTAACGCTGCTGCGCCTACTGTTCCTGGTTTGCAAGCCAAAGAGAACCTCTCAAATAAAAGTGAAAGCGTTTCGACAGATGGAACTTCAAATACTAAATATCCAACTGTAAAATCTGTAAAAGATTACGTAGATGCTATGATTGCAGCGATTCCAGCTCCAAGACCCACAGCACTTGCTACAGATGAATTTGTAGCTTCAGCTGGTCAAACAGCGTTCACATTAACGCACATACCTTCAAGTAAGGTAAGCATGTTTGTAAATGGAATTCGCATTCCAAATGCAGCTTATAGCTTTGTTGGTTCAGCATTAACTTTTGATGCAAATAATAACGGTTCACACAGTTTAGTGGCTGGTGATCGTGTGCAGTTTGATTATAGTTATTTAGATAACTAATTAATGGTTACGTACCTCCAAGCATAGACAACTTATCATTTCAATGAATTTATTTTAGATGAGACATATCATTAGAATCTTTATTTTACTTATATTAAGTGCAACTACTTATGCTCAAAATAATTATTATTGGGTAGGTGGTTCTGGTAACTGGAGTGATTTGACACATTGGTCAACAACTTCAGGTGGAAGTGTCTTTCATTCAGTATTACCTAGAACAACAGACAATGTAATATTTGACGCTAATTCATTTAATGCAGCCAATCAAATTCTTACAATTAATGTTAAGGCTGAGTGTAACAATATGAATTGGACGGGTGTAACTAATACACCTAAATTACGAGTTAATAATGGTTGGGGTGATGGTTTAAATATTTATGGCTCACTAACTTTCGTTGCTGGTATGACAACTGAATTTAGTGTACCAACTTATTTTAGATCTACCGCAACAGGTAAAACTATAACAATGGCTGGTAAGCGTATTATGTGGGCTTACTTTGAAGGCGTTGGTGGTGGGTGGACATGTCAAGATGATTTTTATGCTGGAGAGGGCGTTTTCTTAACGAACGGCACTTTAAATACAAATAACAAAGCATTTGCAGCTTATTACTTTAGTTCAAACAATAATAATGTAAGAACATTAAATATTGGTTCATCTGCTATAACACTTTGGTATGGACAGCCTTGGGATATTAGAGGTAATAATTTAACGTATATTTCTAACGGCGCAAACTTCACTTGTACAAACGGAACTTTTTACGGAGGTAATTATAATTATAACGATATTACTTTTAGCGAAAATGGTACGATTGAAACAAATAATGGCACAACGTTCAACAATGTTGTTTTCACAAAAGATGGGACAGTTAATGGAAACCATACTTTTAATAATTTAACATTTGGTAAAAATGCCACAATCAATGGTAGTAATACTTTCGCTAATTTAACATTAGGCGCAGGTTCTACAAATACATTAGCTGCATCAAGTACACAGACTATAACAGGAAATTTTTCAACATCAAGTTCATGTGTTGCTTTTACTACAATATCTTCTAGCAGCAATACTGTTCCAGCAATCATTAGCAAGGCCACTGGTTCGGTGTCTTTAAATTTTGCAAGCATTAATAATATTACTGCAACTGGTGGTGCAACTTTCTCTGTAAACAATGCTTTAAATTCTGGTACAAATGCAGGATGGAATGTCACACCTGCAGTTGGTAGAAATCTATATTGGATAGGAGGAACAGGCAACTGGGGTGATGGAGCACATTGGTCATTAACAAGTGGTGGGCCTGCTTTAAACTGTATACCAATTTCATTAGATAACGTATTTTTTGATGCCAATTCTTTTACAGCTGCGGGACAAATCGTGACTGTGAATGTAAAAGCAAGTTGTAACAATATGAATTGGACGGGTGCGACTAATACCCCAAAACTTCGTGTAAATAATGCTTGGGCAGATGGCTTAAATATATATAGCTCTCTAACTTTTATACCAGACATGACCACAGAATTTAGTGTGCCAACATACTTTAGATCAACTGCTTCTGGTAAAACAATTACCATGGCAGGTCAACGAATAATGTGGGGATACTTTGAAGGTGTTGGTGGTGCTTGGACTTTTCAAGATGATTTTTATGCTGGAGAAGGAGTTTTCTTAAATAATGGAACTTTAAATACAAATAATAAGGCGTTTTCTGCCTACTATTTTAACTCGAATAACAATAATGTTAGAACACTTAATTTAGGATCTTCATTGGTTACTTTATGGTATGGTCAACCTTGGGATATTAGAGGGACCAACCTTACCTATATTTCTAATGGTGCAAATTTTAATTGTAGAGATGGTGGCTTTTATGGTGGAAACTACAATTATAATAACATTACATTTAGTGAAAACGGAAGTATCTATACTGACAATGGAACAACTTTTAACAATGTCATTTTCGAAAAAGATGGTGCTATTTATGGTAACCATACTTTAAATAGTTTGACATTTGGTAAGCATGCTACTATAAATGGCAATAATACCTATGGTAATTTAACTTTAGGAGGTAGTGCTAATACAAATTTAGAAGGAGGTACAACACAAACAATTACTGGAAATTTTGTTTCGAATAGTTCATGTACTGGTATTTCGAATATTGCATCAACTAATAGTACTCCAGCAATAATTAGTAAAGCTTCTGGATCTGTTGCATTGAGTTACGTTACCTTAAACAATATTACTGGTACAGGAGGAGCAACCTTTACAGCTGCATTTGCACAAGCATTTGGCACAAATGCTGGATGGACAATAACTGGTTCATCTCCAAGAAATTTATATTGGATTGGCGGTTCTGGTAATTGGGGTGATGGGTCGCATTGGTCATTAACAAGTGGCGGACCTGCTGTTAATTGTATTCCTAATTCATTGGATAATGTATACTTTGATGCTAATTCATTTACAGCAACTGGCCAAACAGTTAATGTCAATGTAAAAGCAGACTGTAACAATATGGATTGGACTGGGGTTAAATTTTTGCCTAAACTAAGAGTGTATAACAATTGGAATGATGGTTTAAATATTTATGGCTCACTTACTTTTAGTCCATCAATGACTACTGAATTTGGGGTGCCAACATTTTTTAGATCCACAGCAACTGGAAAAACCATTACAATGAATAACCAGCGCATCATGTGGGCTTATTTTGAAGGCGTTGGAGGTGGCTGGACTTTGCAAGATAATTTTTATGCTGGCGAAGGTGTGTTTTTAACCAATGGTGTTTTAAATACAAATAATAAGGACTTTACAGTTTATTATTTTAGCACAAACAATAATAATGTTCGAACTTTAAATATAGGATCATCTAAAGTAACAGTTTGGTATGGACAACCATGGGATGTAAGAGGTAATAATTTAACTTACATTTCAAATGGCGCGAAATTTACTTGTAGTGGTGGTGCTTTTTATGGTGGTAATTATAATTACAGTGACATTTCTTTTTCTGAAAATGCACAGTTAATTGGTGATAATGGAACTACATTCCGTGATGTTGTTTTTTCAAAAGAAGGGGTGTTATACGGTAATCATACTTACAATAATGTGTCTTTTGGAAAAAATGCAACTATAAATGGAAATAGTACATTTAATGATCTTGTGTTTTTCCCTGGAACAACCAATACTTTTGAAGCAAACACAACACAAACTATCACTGGTGAAATGATTGCTGTTGGTACTGGAAGTTTCCCTATCATACTTAGATCAAGCACTGGAACTGCTGCAACATTATCAAAATCTTCTGGAACTGTATGTATGGATTTTGTAAAAATTCAAAATCTAACAGGGACAGGTGGCGCAGTATTTAATGGTGGTGTATTAACACATAGTGAAAATTTAGGTGGCAATACAAATATTTTATTTACTGGAGGTTGTACTTTGCCGTTATCCCCTTTAGCAGTTTTAAGTTCTCCGTTAATTCCAACTGCAATTTGTGGATCAAATACATTTAGTTATACTTCAACAAGTTTAAGTCCTAATACTACCTATACCTGGACTAGACCAGCAGTTACAGGAATTTCAAATATTACAAAATCAGGTGTTGGTGCAACTATCAATGAGATTTTAATTAATACTACTTCTGCTCCAATTACAGTAACATATCAAATTACTTTAACTTCTAGAGGTGTACCAAATACGCAAAATGTAAACGTACTTGTTAAAGAAGCAGCAGTTGTAACAGGTGCTTCTAGTTTATATAATGGTCTTACTACATCTTATACAGGATCTGGCACACCAGCTGCGAGTTTAGTATGGCAGTCAAGTGATCCAAGTAAGGCAACTATAGATGCAAATGGAGTTTTGACAGCATTGAATAAAGGATATACCAATGTGATTTACACTGATAATAGAGGATGTTTTGGAATTAAAAAGGTTCTTGTTGTAGTTGAAAATCCAATGGATAAAATTGATTTACCAACAACTAATTCTGCAGCGGCATATTCTCTTCGTTTATTAAGTAGCACCTATACAGGACCAGCTATTCAGGTTAGAAGAAGTAATGATGATGCTACAATGGATATTGGGTTTACCAATAATGGAAACTTAGACCAAACAGCTTTATTGAATTTTGTTGGATATTACAATGGCTTTATCAGTATCTGGTATGATCAGAGTGGGTTTGGTAGAGATGCTGAACAATTAGATTATAATCAACAACCACGATTGGTTGAAAATGGCGTTATTGAAACCAAGAACGGAAAACCAACTATTTATTTTGATAGTAAAAATTTAATTACTGCTCCTTTCCGCGGGTACAATTCTGGTTTCATGTTTAATATTGTTGGTGGTGTTAAAGTAAATACAGGTGGTATAACATTTGGAACAAAAACCAATAACAATATTGCGCATCCCATAGATTATTATGACAATAATTTCATGGTAGGCTCTGGAAATAATTATACAAATTGGAACCCAACTGTTGGTATTAATGAAGCTGCAGGATTTTCTCAATGGACATATGCAGGTAGTACAACAACAGCCTTTGCCTATAGAAATGGTACTATAAACTTGGCACCTCAAGTGCCTAATGCTTATGGTGATCGTGTATCTTCATTGACATTAGCAACAAGAGAAGATAGAGGTACGCGTTTAAACGGATGGATGTCTGAATTTGTGACCTTTGGTAGTCCTTTAGGTGTTGCAAACAGAGAAAACATAGAATTAAACCAAGGGGCTTACTATGGTATTGGTGTTACTTCTTCTAGAACAACATTTACGGTACAGCCATCTGCTGGCACACAAACAATTTGTACCGGTGGGTTTGCAGAACCGCTTACAGCAACTGCAACAGGTTTAAACATTACTTATCAGTGGTATGTAAATACAACAGCAACTAACACAGGCGGTGTTTTAATAGATGGCGCAACTGGATCAAGCTATACACCTGTAATTAATGCTGCAGGTACAAAATATTACTATGTAGTTGCAACTGGAACAAATGGTATTCAAACAAGTAATGTTTCGGGTGCCATTGTAACCACAGCTGTTCAGGCTGCTGTGATTACTGTTCATCCTTCTGCAGCTACTCAAATTGCATGTAACCCAACGCTAGTATCAGCGCTACAACTTACTGCAACTGGATCTGGATTAACATATCAATGGTATCAGAATACTGCAAATAATTATGTTGGATCAACTATAGTAGCCGGCGCTACATCAAATACTTATACGCCAACTTCAGCTGAAACCAAATATTATTATGCAATTGTTACAAATACTGCTGGTTGTAAAACTTTAAGCGGACTATCTGGTGCAAATAATGTATCTCCAGCTATAAGTACAACACCATCAACTTTTGACAAAGCGCTTAAATTTGACGGAACAAATGATCATGTTGTTGTAACAAACAATATTACTGGCACTAATAATTTTTCATTTAACTTTTGGATGAATCCATCTGCAACATCAAATGTTAAAGTATTTTCGTCAGCTAATTTAGAAGTTTGTGTATGTAATAATGTAATTGAAGTATGGACGCCTGGTGGAAGTGGGTCTGGAGGAACAATAACTGCTAATCAATGGAAAAAAATTACACTTGTATACAACAACCCTGTTGCCAGTGTTTATATTGATGGTGTATTTGCATTTACATTTAATACAACATCTATTGCAAATAGCCTAACATCTTTTAAAATTGGTAAACACTCTAGTTCAGATTGTTGCTATTTTACTGGTATGTTAGATGAAATGAGTTTTTGGAATAAAACGCTAACTAATACTGAAATACAATCTATTGGTACTGCTCCATTAACTGGATCAGAGCCTAATTTATTAGCTTACTATAATTTTAATAGTACATCTGGAACAACATTAACTGACAATTCTGGATTAGGACATAACGGTACACTAACAAATTTTGCCTTATCAGGGTCTAATTCTAATTGGGTAAGTAATACCAATACTGTACTTCCATATGCTGGTGCAAATTATTTATTAGATAAAGCAGGATTAAATAAACCTGCAGCTGCTGCATATTCATTACGTAAATTAAGTAGTTGTTATGCAGGCTTTGCAATACAAGTGAGAAGAAGCTCTGATAATACAACTCAAAATATCGGATTTACTGCTGCAGGTGATTTAGATACTACTGCATTAAAAACTTTTGTAGGAGTAAATGATGGCTTTATAACAAAGTGGTACGATCAAAGTGGTAAAGGAAAAGATGGTATTCAGGCAAATGCTTCAAATCAGGTACGCATTATGAATGCTGGTGTTATTGATATGTATGGAAATCGACCTGCACTTCAAGGATTGGGTTCTCAAGCTGTTGAACTTCCAAATGGAACAGTACCTGTAGGAAATAGCAATTATACACTTACTTATGCCATGAACGTGACAGGTGATCCTGGAAATTTTGGTATCATTGGTTCTGGTGATTATGGTTCAGGAAATAGAGTAATTGCAGTTAGAACCAACGGTAACAACCAAATGATTAATTATTGGTGGAGTAATGACTTGTATTCTGATGTGCCTAGTATGAAGGGCACACTTAGAATCATGTCTCATACGTATAATAATGCTGTTGGCCGTAAATTTTATGACGGTGGTGTATTTAAAAACGGAGATGGTTCTACAGGGCTAAATAATACTGCTGCTAATAATACTTTATTTAAAACAGTTGGTGGCGAGTATTTTGTAGGTAAAATACCTGAGGTATTCATTTTTGATGAATTACTTTCTGTTGCAGAAAGAGAGCAAGTTGAAAGTAACATGTCTGCATATTATAACGTTTCAGTAACAACAACAGGTACTAGAATAGCTTTACAACCTAGTTCAGAAAATCAAACAGCATGTTTAGGCGGAAGTCCTAATGCATTATTTGTTGTAGCAAACGGAAGTAACCTACGCTACCAATGGTATAAAAATACTAGTGCAACTACTGCCGGTGCAACTTTAATTTCTGGTGCTACACAAGCTTACTACAGTCCTGTAGAAACAGTAGCAGGTGATTATTATTACTATGTGGTTGTAACAGGATCAGATGCAACTATTACCAGTAGCTTATCAGGGAAAATTTCAATTAATAATACCCAAGCTGCGGTGATTACTACACAGCCAAATCCTGCTTCTCAAATTATTTGTACAGGTGCAACAGCAACACCGTTAGCTGTAGTTGCAACTGGAACAGGATTAACTTATCAGTGGTATAAAACATTAATTTCAAGAAATTTTAATGGCGATGCTATTGCGGGTGCAACAACTGCTACTTATACTCCAGCTACTAATGTTAATGGCGCAAGCTTTTATTATTATGTAGTGGTGTCTAATGCAGACGGATGTTCTGTTAATAGTAATATTAGTGGTAACATCGCAGTAGGTACCTTATTGGATAAGTCTGGTGCAACCATCAGTGCAGATTATGCATATTCATTAAGGCAATTAAGTTCTTGTTATACAGGTAGCGCTGTTCGTGTAAGACGAAATTCTGATAACCAAGAAATCAATATTGGATTTGATGCTAACGGAAATTTAGATACTGCAGCTTTAAAAATATTTGTTAATGCAAGTGGAAATTCTTCTATCAATTCAAGAGTAGGTGTTAATAAATTTGCTAATGAAGTAACAACAGCTAATGAGCTCGTAAATATTTACGGGAAACTTGGTAATGGAGAGGGCGTTACTAAATATGGTGAAGCCTTTACTGTAACTCCACCATTAGTTCCTGAAAATGCTTTTATTACAACTTGGTTTGATCAATCTGGGAATGGAAAAGATTTAACACAACAACAAACCTCTTGGCAACCTCAAATTGCTTTCGATGGCAACATGAAGTATATTGGGGGACGTCCAGCAATTGACTTTAATAATAGTAAAGGAGTTTATTTTAATAATTCTAATCAGGTAAAATTAAATAGCGTAATTGCAATTGTAGAATCTGAAAATGATAATTATAACAACTATCATGCAATTCTTGATGGAACGAATAGTAGACTTGGCGGTTTATTAGAGGCTGGAAATATAGTATTTCACGGCAACAGATATCCTACTAGCTTGTGGAGAAATGGTTCAAGTATTCCTACTAATAGTAGTTTGAGCCCTGTAAAACAACCTATTATATACGCATACAATACTTACACTGATTTAGTGAATGGTCTTTGTATTGGTAACTATGATGGTGGTGGCGGCGGTGGTGCTGCAAAAGAAGCCGAGGCGATTGGTTTTGCTTCTGAATTATCTGCACAAAACCGAAGTGCCATTGAAGCTAATATGGCTGTTTATTATGGCTTGCAAACAGGTATTATCACACATCCAGATACAACTAAACAAATTAATTGTGTAGCTAGTACCCCAACTGCACTTACCGTTGTTGCTAAAGGATTACAATTAAGATATCAGTGGTACAGTAATACCACCAAATCTAATCTAGGTGGAACTCTTTTAGCTGGTGAAACAAATGCGAGCTACGTTCCTTCTTCTACAACACCTGGTATCAAATATTATTATGTAGTTGTTAGTGGTTCTGCTGGTGCTGATGTTACAAGTAACGTTTCTGGTGCTATTAGTACCAATGCACTTGCCATTAATATTACGTCACAGCCTTCTGGTGCAATACAATCTGTGCCACAATGTGGCAATGCGAATCCATTAACAGTTGTGGCAACAGGCACAGACCTTACCTATAAGTGGTACTATACAACCACCAATGGAAATACAGATGGAAAAGAAATCACTGGAGCAACTACAAATTCATACATACCTGATGTAGCAGGTGAATACTACTATTATGGTGTGTTGTCTAGTTTAGGTTGTAGCTTGGCTACCAATGCTTCTGGCTTAACCACAATCTTAACTAAGCCTTTAGATTTAGCTGGTTTACCAAATTCTGTTCAGCCATATGTTGCTTATTCTGTTAGAAAAGTGAGTTCATGTTACACCGGAAAATTAATTAAGGTAAGACGTAGTTCTGATAACACATTGTTAGATATTGGCTTCTTACCAAGTGGTGTACTTGATACTACAGCATTATTAAATTTTGCAGGAACAGGAAATGCGTTTGTATACAAATGGTATGATCAGTCTGGCAGAAGAAATGATATGCTGCAGGAGTTAAATGCATATCAACCACAAATTGTATTTAATGGAACTGTAAAACATATTGGATCTAAAGTAGCGGTTGACTTTGCTGGCCAAAAAGGTTTGATATTTAGAGAATCTCAAATTAGTATCAACCAGGTTATTACAGCAATTGAATCTGAAAATGATGTCTATACAGGTTATCACGCAATGCTTGATGGAACCAATAGCAGACTTGGTGGTTTAACTGAAAACTATAACACCACGTTCCACGGCAATAGGTATCCTACTGCATTGTGGAGAAATGGAGTAAGCCTTGCTACAAACGCTTCATTAGCTCCAGTAAAAAATACAATTATTTGTTCTTATACAACCTATACCGATCAAGTAAATGGTTTATGTATTGGTAATTATGATGGAAACAATAGCTATGGTGGAGGTGCCATGCAATCAGAAATATTCGCTTTCCCTTCTGTATTATCAGATGCAGATAGAGCTGCCGCAGAAAATAATATGGGTGGTTATTTTGGACTAGAAACAAAAATTATTACGCAACCTGATACAACATCCCAAGCACGTTGTCAGAATATTCCTGCACAAGCAATTAGTGTTGTAGCAAATGGTATGAATACTACTTATCAATGGTATTCAAATACAACAAATAGTAACACAGGTGGTACACTTATTGCAGGAGCAACTTCAAGTACCTACACACCGCTAACAACAGCTGGTGGAACTTTATATTACTATGTTGTTGTAACAGGAAATATTGGTACGGTAACGAGTGCCGTTTCTGGTGCTGTAACCGTAACTGTTCCAACTACTGTGATTAGTGCACAACCTAGTGCTGCTGGAGAAACTGTAACTGTTTGTGGAGCAGTTAATGTAACAAATTTATCATTCACAGCAACAGGTCCTGCTTCAACTTATCAGTGGTATAGTAATACTTCTAGTAGTAATTCAGGTGGTACAATTATAAGTGGTGCAACCAATACCGTTTATACACCAAATATAGAAGGCCCAAGCTACTATTATGCAGTGATCACTACAGGTGTTTGTGTACTTCCAACAAACCCTTCAGGCTTAGTTACAATTACATATTCTCCACTTGATAAATTAGGAGTATTAACAGAATCTTCTGCTGCTGCATTTGGTTTACGTTTATTAACTACTTGTTATCAAGGGAAAGCCGTTAAAGTAAGACGTAGTTCTGATAATGCGATGTTGGATATTGGTTTCAAAGTAAATGGCGATTTAGATGATGCCGCTCTTACAGCCTTCATTGGTAGTAGTGATGGTTATGTTGTTAAGTGGTATGATCAAAGTGGAACAGGACTTGATGCAGTTCAAGCAGACGAAACCAAACAACCAAGAATTGCAACTGCTGGTGTGATTAACAGGCAAAATGGTAAGCCAACTATTTTGTACGATGGCTCAGATGATCATCTAAAATTAACTTCTTGGAATAGAGGTACAAATGCAACAGGATTTATTGTATTTAAACCAACTGCATCTGAAACCAACACTGTAGCACTTTGGGAATTTGGTTCTAATTCAGATGCAGCATATTGGGCAGGTGGTGGAAATACTATTTATGATGGTTTTGGAACCAATAATAGACGCTCAGTATCTTCTCCTCTCGATTTAGATCAGCAAACAAATCTAACAACAGTTCAAATTAATAATAATAAATCTGAATACTGGTTAAATGGTAATCCTTTAATGAGTCCAGAAAATATTTCTGTAGATTGGTCAGGTACACCAACAATCGGTGGCGTTAGTAATGGACTTCGTTGGGCTGGTTCTATAAGCGAATTAATAGTTTATAATAAAGCATTAAACGATATTGATCGTCAAAATATAGAAGGAAGTGCTGGAACTTATTACGGTGTTGCTGGAGTAACAGGCATAGTTACACAACCTGCAACTAGTAATCAAAGTAATTGTATCGGAAATCCAACTTCGGGTATTTCTGTGAGAGCTAAAGGTATTAATTTAACATTCCAATGGTATAAAAATACCAGCAACTCAAACACAGGAGGAACTCTAATATCTGGTGAAACTAAGAGTACCATTTATCCTTCTAGTACTACAACAGGTTCTACTTATTATTATGTTGCCGTAACTGGATCTGATGGCTTAACTGTTGTAAGTAACACTTCTGGAATGGTTACCATTAATCCTCAACCTGCTAGTGGTTATTGTGTAGTAAGAGATGGGTTGGCTGTACATTTGTCTGCAAATGATCCAGCATCATATCCAGGTACCGGAAATACATGGTTTGATATTAGTGGTAATGGTAAAGATTTTATATTAGAAAATACACCAACATTTAGTAGTAACGGCGGCGGATCCTTTACTTTTGATGGCAGCAATCAATATGTTAGATCTGCTCAGCGAATACCTGCTACAGGAACTAGTAATGCATCAGTATCTTGGGCGGCTTGGGTTAGTCCAAATGCTAACCAGGGTAATATAATATCTATGTCTTCTGAGGTTTCAGATGGTGGATGGAATATGCCTCCAGTAGCGGCAAGTGGGCAGAAATTTAGAGGTAAAGTTTGGAGTAATAATTATTTGTTTTCTCAGCAAAATTATACCCTTAATAGGTATTATTATGTGGTACTTGTATTTGATGCACAAAATCAAACACAAAAACTTTATGTTAACGGTGTACTGCAAGACTCTCAAAATGGTGTAGGGTATAGTTCAAGTGGCGTTGATAATACTTTCTTTATTGCGAAAGGTAATCCTGGGGCAGATAATGAAGGAAATTTAAATGGTAAAATAGGAGAAATCCAGATTTACACAAAACCACTAACAATTGCAGAGGTTCAGCAAAACTTTAATGCTTCAAAAGCACGATTTGGATTGTAACGAAAAGTTGAAATATACTTAAAACTCCCTAGATGATTTACTTGGGATGATTGGCTAACTGCTGGTCATCCCATTTTTTTATCCTTCATACCCGTCATCATCTAATAAGTCGTTTCCATCTGCAGCAGCTGTAGCTAACTCATCGCAGCGGTTATTGTATTTGTTATCTGCGTGACCTTTAACCCAAACAAATTTGATGGTAAAATCTTTGGCGAGGGCTGCATAGGTTAGCCAGAGGTCTTTGTTTTTTTTACCTCCTTTAAAATTGGTTTTAATCCAGTTGTCGAGCCATTTTTTTTCGACACTATTTACAATGTACTGGCTATCGGTATAAATGGTAATAGGAATGTTTTTTTTGGTAACCGCCATAAG
>JACCDJ010179987.1_pt1 | contig 15792 bp, 10 predicted proteins | sample 7444481 | NCBI WGS metagenome assembly JACCDJ01 (sample SAMN15323435, study PRJNA562643) | freshwater metagenome | isolation source: river surface water | place: USA:Blue River Watershed | collected 2017-08-15 | reverse complement strand
TATGTTGGTAGTGGTGAAGAAGGGCATGGAAAAGGAAGTTGAACGTATTTTCGAAAAATGGGAGTTGACCTATGCTCAAATTGGCATGGTAACTGACACCAAGAGAGTTCGGTATTATATGCACGGCGAATTAGAAGCAGACATTCCCGCAGAATCTTTGGTTCTCGGTGGTGGAGCACCCATCTATAAAAGAACTTGGAAAGAGCCTCAATATTTCCAAAAAATCAACGAGTTTTCAATTGAAAAGGTTGAAGATACATCCCTCGAAGAAGCAAAAAAATCTGCCTTCAAGTTGATGGCAGAACCAAACATTGCTAGCAAGAGATGGGTTTACCAACAGTATGATAGCATGGTGGGAACGGTAAATCAATCTACCAATCGCGCGTCTGATGCATCTGTGGTGAAGGTAAAAGGAACCAACAAAAGTTTGGCTCTGACTGTTGATTGTAACAGCAGATATATTTATGCTGATCCCTTCTTGGGGACGCAAATCGCGGTAAGTGAAGCGGCTCGTAATATTCGTTGTTCTGGAGGTGTGCCTACAGCAATTACCAACTGTTTAAATTTCGGAAATCCATACAATGAAGAAGTGTATTTCCAATTTAAATCGGCCATTGAGGGTATGGGGGTTGCTTGTAGAAAGTTTGATACTCCAGTTACCGGTGGAAACGTGAGTTTTTACAATCAAAGTACTAACGGACAAGCCGTATATCCAACTCCAACCATAGGTATGGTGGGAATCATTGATGAGCCATCAAAGGTGATGGGATTGGCTTTCCAAAACGAAGGCGACGCCATTGTTTTGATTGGCCCTCGCACCAATGATTTGGGTAGTTCACAGTATTTGGCTAAAGTAAAGGGAGTAGAATTCTCACCTTGTCCGGAGTTTAATTTAGATGTAGAACACCAATTACACCTCTTCTTGGAAGAACTTTCATGCGGAGATTATGCTCAGTCAGTTCACGATATTAGTGAAGGTGGATTGTTTGTGTGCTGCGCGGAAAGTGCTATTTCAGGTCATTTAGGATTTGATATTTGTACAGATAAAGATTTAAGAATAGACGCTTCATTGTTTGGCGAAGGCCAAAGTAGAGTAGTGGTTTCTGTATCTCAAGATAAAGTGGGCGAATTGATTAAGGTGGCTGATAAAATGGGATTGCCCGTTTTACACATGGGCACTGTAACTTCGGGTTCGGTAATTGTGAACGGTGAAACATGGGGTGATATTAAAGAATTTGCGAATCCTTATCATACCGCAATAGAAGGATACTTGAACTAAAGCATGGGTTCAGGTAATTTTAGCTTTTGGGAACAACGCTGGATGGAGCGCGCCGATCAAGTGGTGATTGGTGGCGGCCTTGTTGGACTGCAAACTGCTATTGAGCTAAAATTGAAATATCCGCACAAGAGTATTTGGGTTTTAGAACGGAACGCTTTTGGAGATGCTGCAAGCTTGAGAAATGCAGGTTTTGCTTGTTTTGGAAGTGCTGGTGAAATTCTAGACGATATCAGCAGAATGGGAGAAGACCAAGCGTTTCAATTATACGAAGAGCGTTACAAAGGGCTTCAAGATCTCATAAAAACATATTCTCCCGAGAAAATTGGCTACGAACAGTCAGGTGGTTATGAGATTTTCCCCAGCGGAAGTGAATCTGAATTAGACCATATTCGAGAGAGCCTACCTAAGCTCAATGAGTCTTTGAAAGGTGTGCATCAACAAGTTGCTTTCGTTGAGAGAAACATCAAGAAATTTGAAATGAATGTAGGTGAAACTGCCATAGTTTCTCCATCAGAAGGAGCCCTACAGAGTCATTTGTTATTGAGAACGGTAAGACAGCATGCATTGTCAATAGGCGTTGAAATTTATTCTTCTATGGATGTTCAGTCAATTGAAAAGCATGGATCAGGTGGATGGGTTCTGAGATTTGAGCAATCAGATGCTCAAATTTTAGCGAAAGATCTATTTGTTTGCACCAATGCTTGGGCTTTGAAATGGTTTCCTGATTTGGAAGTGGAACCCGCTCGAGGACAAATTTTGGTGACCAAACCCATTCCGAGTATTGCCTTTAGAGGGATTTTTCATGCAGACAAAGGTTACATTTATTTTAGATCTCTAGGTTCGAGAATCTTGATTGGTGGGGCCAGGAATAAACAATTTGCTGCAGAGAATACCTTTGAGTCAGCGGTCACACCTGAGATAAAATATGAATTGTTGCGTTGGTTGAATGAGATTATTGTTCCTACCGTCAATGTTGAAATTGATAATGAATGGTCTGGCGTTATGGGAATGCACCAAAAACGTTCACCCATCATTGAACGCAAAGAAGAACATTTGTATCTGGGCGTTAGAATGGGAGGCATGGGTGTAGCTTTAAGCAGTCAAGTAGCCAAAAAATTGGCGAAATTGACGGATTAATTGTATATTCACTCTTGTTATGAGCATTAAAGCAACTGTTTTTACTGTTGTATCCTTGTTTTTAAGTACTTCTTTATGGTCTCAAAATAGGCCTTTTCAAGAAGACGTAAAAGAGTACGAAGTCGGCGCTGGCGATACCGCTGTTTTGGGGAAGTCAAAAGGTGCTGAAGTATATGCTTATTTAGATTTGTATCGAAAAACCCGCTGGGATCCTGCAGACTTAGTACAAGATTCATTCACGCTAAAATACGGTGCTTATGATTCTGCTACGGGAAATGGATTCTATAGATATTTCTTTCGGGGGGATTTTGATGTGGCTGAGTTACCCAATGAATTCAAAGGAAGGAAATGTGAAATTTTGGGTGTTGAAGTCCTCAAGAAAAAAGAAACGGGTGAAGATATCAATGTTATGTATCTCAAAGGTTTTCAAGAGAATACCGTTATTTGGGTGGATTTTGATGACGCCGTGAAATACATGGAAATTGAACGTTTTATTGCTAAAAAACGACGTAAATAATGGATAATTCAACCATTCTGTCTCAAATCAGCATGTATGCAAAGCTCGCTGAGCTGCACGAGAAAAATCCTTTTAGGTATAAGGCTTTTGCCAATGCTTCATTCAATTTAAAAAAGATCAAAGATTCTTTTGCAGAAATGAGTGATGCTGATTTATTGAGCGTTCCCGGCGTGGGTAAGGGGGTTGTGGAGGCCATCAGAGAAATTCAGAATTCTGGTACATTTTCAGATCTTCAAGAATTGGAAGAATGTACTCCAGATGGAATTATTGATATACTCAAAATCAAGGGCTTGGGCCCCAAAAAGGTAGCTGTCATTTGGCGAGAATTGGAAATTGATTCAACGGCAGATTTGCTCAATGCTTGTAGAGAGAATAGGCTGGTTTCGGTGAAAGGATTTGGATTGAAAACCCAGGCAGATGTTATTCATTCCATCGAATTTGCCCTTTCTTCGAAAGGACGGTGGCATTATGCTCGTTTACTAGAGCCAGCAACAGAATTTAAAGATCATCTTAAGAAATTTTTCGACGGTTCAAGAATTGAATTTACGGGTGCTTTTCGCCGAGCGGTACCCGAAATTGAGCAAATAGATTTGTTGGTGGATCTTGATCCCGACGAAGTCATTGAATATTGCGATGAGATGCAATACAATGCAGAATGGGTTGATGATCAATTAACTACATGGTTATTGGGTCAATATCCAGTTGTTTTTCATTTTGCTGATAGCCGCGATTTTGAGCGCATTTGGTTTGAAACTACTGGCTCTGCCGAACATTTAAAATTATTGGCTTATAACTCTAATGAATTTATTTCTGAGGAACAGATTTACGGTTCTAGGGGATATTCAGGTGTAATTATCCCCGAGCAGCGCGAGGGATTGAATGAGCTCAGAGAAGACTTCCCCCGAGAGGGACTTATTGAATTTTGGCAACTAAAAGGAGTACTTCACAACCACACTACTTACAGTGATGGGTTGAATTCTTTGCGCGAAATGGCCGAATTCGCCAAAGATCAGAAATACGATTATTTGGGTATTTGTGACCACTCTAAATCAGCAGGTTATGCGGGCGGACTTAGCGAGGAAAGGCTATTACAGCAGATAAAAGAAATTGATCAATTGAATAATGAGCTCGCGCCCTTCAAAATATTTAAAGGAATTGAGAGTGATATTTTATCAGATGGAAGTTTAGACTACCCCGATGAGGTTTTAAAACTTCTAGATTTTGTTGTGGCATCAGTGCATAGCGGCTTGAAAATGGACGAAGACAAAGCCAATCAACGATTGATTCGGGCCATTGAGAATCCGTATACGACTATTTTGGGTCATCCAACCGGAAGGCTTTTGTTGTTGAGGGAAGGGTACCCCATTGATCATAAAAAAATCATTGATGCTTGTGCTGCAAATCAAGTGGTTATTGAGTTGAACGCACATCCATGGAGGTTAGATATTGATTGGAGATGGATTGATTATGCTCAAAATAAAGGGGTGTTGATTTCGATTAATCCTGATGCCCATGAAAAATCAGGGTATCATGATATGTATTTTGGGACTTTGGCTGCGCGAAAAGGCGGTTTGTTGACTAGGAACACATTGAATGCTATGGATTTACAGGAGTTTGAGTTTTTTATTCAAGAAAATCGTAAAAATAAAATTGGCTGAGCATGCGCATTTTGGTGGTTAGATTTAGTTCAATTGGCGACATCGTCTTGACCACGCCTGTTTTTAGATTATTGAAAACGCATTTTCCCGATGCGGAAATTCACTGGGTTACCAAAACTTCTTTTACTTCAGTTTTAGAAGGCAATCCCTACATCGACCGCACTTGGAAGTGGGATGATGACCAAGATCGTAAAGTACTTCGCGGGACATCATTTGATTTCATTGTAGATCTGCAAAAAAACGCACGTTCTCGGCAAGTAAAATGGATGTTTTTTGGAACTCCCCATGCTACCATTTCAAAGCAGAATTTTAGGAAAGTGTTATGGGTTCTATTGAAACAACACCGAATAAGAAGGTGGCCCTGGTTAGTTGAAACTTTGACAACGAGATCATTTACAGATCGTTGTATAGATGTTTTAGGTGTTTTTGGAATATCAAACGACCATAAAGGTCTTGACTTTTCGGTAGACTCAACTTCAGAAAATGAGGTTGTTACCAAACTAAACGGGTTGAACAGATTTGCTTGTTTTAGTATGGGAGGGTCTTTTTTTACCAAAAGATTGCCTTTGCAAAAATGGCAGCATTTGGTGGAAGGTTTGAACAGTCACGTGGTTTTGATTGGTGGAAAATCTGATGTTGAGCAGGCAACTAAATTGCAAAACATGATTCATTCAGATTTGCAAGTCAATGGATTTCAGGTTTTGAATTTGGTGGGAGAGTTGAGCTTAAAAGAATCGGCCACAGTAATAAAATACAGTACACATGTCTTTACTGGAGATACGGGAATGCTCCATGTTTCAGCTGCATTGGGGAAAGACATAAATCTATTTTGGGGGAATACCATTCCTGAATTCGGCATGGAGCCGCCTATAAAGATGGGAGGCAAATTGATGCAATTTGAAGTAGAAGGATTGAATTGCAGGCCTTGCTCTAAGCTTGGTTTTGATGCCTGTCCTAAGGGACATTTTGGATGCATGAACAACTTGCAGATTTAAATATCGTTAAACACACTTTTTTTACTTATTTTCGCGACCTTAAATTATTTGTCGAGAATTCTAATTACCAATGAAAAGCAATAAATCGATTGTCGTATTTTCTGTCATTTTGGCCTTAGCGTCACTATTCCAATTGACTTTTACATTCAAAGCCAGAGGGTTTGAACAGGAAGCCAGAGAGTTTGCTGCTAAGAAAGCAAAATTCGGGGTGAGTGAGAAGGAAGCTTACCGCCGTTACATTGACAGCCTTGGAAACAAAGACTATTACAGTTTTTTGGGCATCATGAGCTACACTTATTTTGAGTGTAAGGAAAAAGAGTTGAACCTTGGTTTGGACCTTCGCGGAGGAATGAACGTAATCTTGGAAGTTGAAAAAGACGCCATCATTCGTGTACTTGCCAATGACCCAACAGATGCTGACTTATTGAAATCTCTTCAGTTGGCAAATATTGAAGTTAGAGATAAAGGAACAGACTACGTTGAGGCATTTGTTTCAAGTTTCAAGAAAACTGCCCCTAATAGAAAATTGGCGGTTTTGTTTGTTAAAGGAAATAATTCAACCATCCAAGCGGGAAGTGAAGAAATTGAAGTAAAAAATTACCTACAAGCTTCCATTAAAACTGCAGTATCTAACGTTAAGCAGGTAGTTGAAAAACGTATAAACCAAGCAAATGTTACCCAACCAAACGTTCAAGAAGTTGATGGTGGTCGTATCAGTGTTGAATTGCCTGGTGTCGATAATCCTCGTCGTATGGAAGAATTAGTTGAGAAATCAGCTCAATTGGAATTTTATGAAGTTTATGGAGGTGTTGAGGGTTCTAAAATATTGAATAACCTAATGAAGGTTATACCTGGGGTTGCGGCTGCTGTTGAAAACACAGATACCACTGCTACTGATTCATCAGTTGCAAGCGTTCCTGTAGGTAAAAGTCGTTTAGCTACTATATTGAAGCCTTTCGGTACCGGGCAAGAATCGAGCATTGCAACAATTAAAGCGGCTGATCGTGAGTTATTGGAAAAAATGTTATCTGAGGAAGCCTATCAGGCCGTTTTAGCTAATAATGTGAAGATTGCTTACAGCGCTAAGCCTATGGATGTTGATGCAAATGGTAAGGAGATTGCAAATTCTGATGAGTATTACGTATATTTTTTAAAGAAAGATCGCGACGGAAATGCTGCTCTTGCCTCTGGTGATGAAAACATCATTGAAGATGCGCGTGAAAATACGAACCAAACAGGCCAGATTGAGGTTGTAATGCAAATGACTCCTGCAGCGGCTACTCGTTGGGCGCAGGTAACAGGAGCAAACGTAGGGAAGTATATTGCAATTGTTCTTGATAACCGAGTTTATAGTGCTCCTGTAGTAAATCAAAAGATTACAGGTGGTAACTCACAGATTTCAGGAAATTTTGATATCCGTGAAGCTCAAGATTTGGCAAACGTTTTAAAAGCAGGTAAACTTCCTGCGCCTGCAAGAATTGTTGCAAGCGAAGAAGTGGGGGCATCATTGGGTAAATCTTCTATTAATAGAGGTTTGAACTCTTTGATGATTGGTTTTTTGTCAGTCGTGATTTTCATGGTTCTTTATTACAACCGCGCAGGTTGGATGGCTATTGTAGCCGTTTTAGGTAACGTATATTTGATTTTTGGTGTACTTGCAAGCTTGGGTGCGGCATTAACCCTTCCAGGTATAGCAGGTATTATCTTAACAGTGGGTATGGCCGTTGACGCAAACGTACTGATTTATGAAAGAATCAAGGATGAGTTGGCAAGCGGAAAGGGTATGCGAACTGCCATTGATTTAGGTTTTAAACACGCATTAAGTGCCATTATAGATTCTAACATTACTACATTATTAGCAGGATTTATCTTGACATTCGCCGGTTCCGGACCTGCTTATGGTTTCGCTATCATCTTGGTAATTGGTATCTTCTCTTCAATGTTCACCGCATTGTTCATCACTCGTTGGTTGCTTGAAAATCGAGCATCTAAGGGTAAAGATATTGCATTTGACACCTCATGGAACCGCAACTTCTTAAAGAACAAAAATATAGATTTTGTAAGTAATCGTAAGAAATACTATATTTTTTCAGCATTATTCATTGTTGCTGGAGCGGTGGCATTTATCATGAAAGGCGGTATTACTACCGGTATAGATTTCAAAGGCGGTAATTCGTTAATTATTCAGTTTGATCCAAGTCAAAATTACCAAACAGAGAATATCAAAAAAGCATTAGATGAAAATCTAAAAGGTTCTAGTAATGAGGTAAAGTCTTTTGGTAGTGAAGGGCAGTTTAAGTTATTGTCAACCTATTTAGTTAAAGACGATAGCAAAGAAGCAAGAGACAAAGTAAAAACCGATGTTTTGGAATCATTAAATAAGGGTGGTTTCAAGTTAATCACTCCAAAAGATGCTGAGTCTCCGATTATTTCAAGTCAAAGAGTATTTGCATCTATAGCAACTGAAACTAGAAACACCAGTACCATTTTGGTGATATTGGCAATTGTTGGTATTTTCTTATACATCGTTCTGCGATTCAGAAGCGTTGCTTACGGTTTGGGTGCAACGATAGCATTGATTCACGACGTTTTAGTTGTTTTATCAGCGTTTGCAATTTTGGACGGCCTTATGCCGTTCCCTACGGAGTTTGATCAACATCTAATTGCAGCTTTGTTAACCTTATTGGGTTACTCAATAAATGATACTGTTATTGTATTTGACCGAATAAGAGAATCTCTTGCGACTAGTAGAGCGAATAATAATGACGAAGGATTAATCAATGAAGCTATCAATAGCACTTTGAGTCGTACGGTTGTGACCTCTGCTACCGTCTTCTTCGTGTTGATAGTTCTATTCCTTTTTGGAGGAGATGCATTGAAAGGTTTCTCTATGGCTCTGTTGATAGGAGTAATTGCAGGTACTTATTCTTCAATTTGTATTGCAACTCCAATTGTAGTTGACTTTTCATCTAAAAAGAAACAAAAAAATTAATCATCACCCAGTGATACATAACGAAGCGGGGTGAATTCACCCCGCTTTTTTTTTAATATTAAACTTTATGAAAGAGATAACGAATAAAGAGCTGTTGAAAATTGCTGCCAATTATGGTACTCCAACCTATGTTTACCATGCTGAAAAAATCATTGACCAGTACCAAAAATTAAAAAACTCATTTCCTCAGGTCAAGGTGCATCTTCATTATGCCATGAAAGCACTGAATAATATCAATGTTTTGAAATTATTGAAGGCTCAAGGTTGTGGACTAGATGCGGTTTCCATTCAAGAGGTTTATTTAGGTCTAAGAGCAGGATTTGAAGCTCAAGAAATTATGTATACTCCCAATTGTGTTGATTTTGATGAAATCAAAGAAGCGGTTGAGTTGGGCGTGATGATTAATATTGATAATATCTCCATTTTAGAACAATTTGGAAGTTATTACGGCGATTCCGTGCCCTGTTGTTTGCGTTTGAATCCCCATATTATGGCTGGCGGACATTCTCATATTTCAGTGGGACATATTGATTCAAAATTTGGAATTTCCATTTACCAATTGCGACATGTTCAACGGGTAGTTCAATCCCATAAAATCAAAGTAAACGGACTCCACATGCATACGGGTAGTGATATTCTCGATGCCGATGTTTTTTTGCGTGGTGCAGAACTTCTCTTTGACTCAGCTGAGAGTTTTCCTGATCTTGAATTTATGGACTTTGGATCTGGGTTCAAAGTAGGCTATAAGGATGGTGATATTGTTACAGACATACAATCTATAGGACAACGCATTTCGGATGCATTTAAAGAGTTCTGTGCGCGTTATGGACGCGAATTAGAGCTTTGGTTTGAGCCAGGAAAGTTTATTGTTTCTGAAAGTGGTTCGTTTTTAGTGAAAGCCAATGTCATAAAGCAAACTACTTCCACTGTTTTTGTGGGAGTGAATAGCGGTCAAAACCACTTGATCAGACCCATGTTCTATGACGCCTATCACCACATTGAAAATATCTCAAACCCCGAAGGGATAAAAAGGCTCTACAGCGTAGTAGGATACATTTGTGAAACAGATACATTGGGCTACGACAGGCAGTTGAACGAGGTAAGAGAAGGCGATGTTTTGAGAATTAAAAATGCAGGCGCCTATGGCTTTACGATGAGTAACAATTACAATGCAAGGTTAAGACCCGCCGAAGTTTTGTATTATAAAGGTCAAGCTCATTTAATCAGAAAAGCGGAAACATTGGAAGATGTTTATCGCAATGAGATTGAGATAGAACTTTAAGTAGTTTATATCTATATAGAAAAAGGCTCGGAATGATTCCGAGCCTTTTTAGTTATTGTTTTGTTTGACTTAATAACAGTTGGTGTTGAACCAGTATTCTGGAGATTCAGCGGTCCAGTCAAATTGTTTTCGAATATATCCACGCATCACTTTGTATTCTACAGATAAAATTCTTTGTCCACCCGTATTGATGGATTCAAACATTTTATTGGGAATAAAACTGAGTCCAAACTTGCCGTTGCCGTAGTTTTTCATTTTCATTTGTGGGACGCGGCCAGCAATGTCTCTATCTGCAGCCTTGATGTTATCACCATCTACAAAAAAGATGAAGTCATTGGCTCCCAATCCTACGCGAGCCTTTACCACGCAGTAAAAGTCTTCTTTGTCTTTAAGGGAGTCATTGGTTTCCAAATTGCGGTCATAGAAAATGGTTAATACATCGCTTGGGTTGATGCTTAAGGTGTCTTTGGTCTTTTTTCTTGGGAAAGGATAGTGTTTCTGAGGGCCAGTTGTTGGTGCGGTGATCTTGATTTCAAGATCTTCGGTTTTACATTCTGAACCACCACAGTCTAATGAACCATCTTTCTTTTTGATTAAAAGTTTAATGGGAGAGGTATATACTTGAGAAGCGGTTACCTCATAGAAAGCGGTTGGAATCATTCTATAAAAAACAACTCCATTACCTGCCTTTTGAACCTTTAGTGCATCATTTGAAGCACCCCAAGTACCGTTATGTAGTGGGTGTCCAACAGGATGCTCTTTGGGTGACCAGGTCCACATGTACAAATCATCTGTAGTAGAAGCCAATGTAGGTGCACCTCCAAAGGTACATTTGTTTAGGTCTACCCAAACAGTGATTGAATCATTGGGGTTGATGGGGTCTGGTTCAACCCAAGCTGCTTGTCCCAAGAGGGTAGTCGCAGATATTGCGGTAAAACCGCTCAGTAAAATTTGTTTAAAAGATTTCATAGTCATTTTATTTTCTTACGAACCATAAATGATAAGACACGGTGCGGTCAGAACCGCACAATTTATTGTACTTAATGGCCAAGTATGCGTCTTGAGGACGAACTGGACGAATTAAAGAATATTTAGCAGGGCCAAATGAATTGTTCAGTTGCAAGTAAGATGGGTAATTGTCATTATCAAATTCCCATGTTCCTAAGGCATTAACAAAGAATTCAGAACCAGCGCCTTGAGTAATTTCAAAGTTTCTGCTGGATTTATCGAAGCTGATTTCCATGGGAGTTGAAGTTAACATAGCAGATGTCACATCAAGTAGGGTATCGCTTTCTTGGAAAGCCAATTCTACGTTCACATCAATTTGGTCTATTTTAGTCAAAACCCAGGTGCCATTGATTCCTTCAACTTGGCTAGCGCGAGGACCCAATTCTTTGGGTTCAGGTTTGCATGCAATCACAGAGATTGACAAAACCAGCGCAAATATGATTTGTTTAAAATTATGTTTCATTAGTTGCATCCTCCTGTAGGATTAATTTCGAAGATATTGGTTTTTTCAGTTATGGGGAACTGCATCATCATGCCTGGGCAATTCCATTCGTGTCCACGAATAAACATTCTTTCGCCTTCAATGGCACCTAAACGTTTAACCTCATGAATTCTATCACCTTGAAACATCAGTTCAATACGACGTTCTTGGCGCACTCTTGTCAGAATTTCGTTAGCTGTTGCTGTGCTAGATAGAGTAGAAGGAATAATATAAGCACGATTAATTAATGCATTCATCAAGGTTACTGCTGTATTTAAATCTTGATTCTGTTTTGCTAGACTCTCAATGGCAATGTAGTACATCTGGGTAAGGTGTAAAACAGGCACATCGAAGAATGGAGCGTCAAATTGCGTAGTTTTAATATACTCATTCTGTGCTCCTTTGTTAATTACCTGTAGTTGTCCCAAACGTTTATCATTTTCAACATTGTTGAAGCCTGAGTACACTTGTTTAGCCAAAACAATGGCAGGCACTCCAGCTGCAAAGTTTGATGTATATGCACCGCTGCGTTGGTCATTAACACCAAAGCTTATGATGCTGTAAATGTGCTCAGATAAGGCAGATGCATGAAAAGTATTTACGGTGTCAGCAAATTTAAAGGCACCTGAATTGATTACTTCTAATGCATTGGTTCCAGCTGTTGCATAGTCACCTTTTTGGAAGGCCACTTGCGCCATTAATGCCTTAGCCGCCCATTTAGTGGCATAGCCGTTGTTCGTTTCAGGAAGATTTGCAATGGCGTTAGTCAAGTCTTGTTCAATGCTCGCGTATGCAGTTGCTACTGATTCTCTTGCTTGAGGTTGTGTGGACACTTTGGTTACTACAGCAATTCCTGGATGAGAATTATCTGCAGTGTAACCATAGGTCTGAGCGTACATTCTTACAGCAGTGAAATGTCCCAGAGCACGAATAAATGCGACTTCACCCAAGATTCTATTGCGATCAGCGGGTGTCAAATCTTTGGCATCGTCAATATGGTCTTGCACAAAATTTGCCCTGAAAATACCGCGATAAAGCTGCGAATAAAACGCTCCAGAAGTACTGTTGAAGAACAATACATTGTGATTGTAAACTTCTCTGTAATCATTGTTGTTTGGCAACGCTGGATTGTCGCTCAACAACTCCGCCATAGTTTGGTAAAAACCACCAAAAGTATTGGCTATTTCATTGTAACTGCCGTTCAACAATAGTTGAAGATCCTGGGTATTGTTGATGGCATCTTCCACCAATATTTCGTTGGGTGGAGGTGTTTCGATCATTTTTTCGCAAGACGTCCCCAAAATGGCAACTCCCGCAAGGGCCCAGATATATTTGCTTGTTTTAAATAATTTTTTCATGATTTTAACAATTAAAAGCTAAAGTTAATGGCTACACTGATGCTCTTTTCTTGAGGGGGAGTCAAGTAAGTAATGCTTCCGCTCATATTACGATCTGTAGCGTTTTCAAAGTCACGGGCAATTTCAGGGTCCAAACCAGTGAATTTGGTCCAAGTCAATAAATTGGTACCAATAACCATGATTTTTCCGTTTTCGAAACGCATTTTGTTCAACCAGTTTTTCGGTAAACGATATCCAATTGAAATGCTTCTCAAACGGGCATAAGTTCCGTCTTGCAACCACAAATCAGTATTGATCCATGGAGTGGTAGACCCGTGATTGAAGGTACTCAAGGTCATTCTTGGGATATTTGTTATATCACCAGGTTTTTGCCAACGATCCATTACACGTGGATCCATATTCCAATCAGTAACTAAGCTCATTTGACGTTTCAAAGAACTTTCGTAGATGTTACCGCCAATGTTAAAGTAAATATTGGCATTCAACTCCCAATTCTTGTAGTTGATGGTGTTTGAAATATTTCCAAAGGCGTCAGGCAAGATATTTCCTACGGCAACACGGTTTGAAGGGTCCCATTTATCAGTTACATTGCCGTTGATATCGTAGTAACGTGGTGTTCCAGTTTGAGGATCAACACCAGCATATCTCACCAAGAAGTTGGTTCCAACGGGCTGTCCAACTACAACACGGGTATCGTTAGTTCCTCCGCTTATTGCATCTGGAGAATATACGCCAATACTGGTGATGGCATTCCAATTTCGAGCAACGTTGATGTTTGTTTCCCAACGCATTTTTTTGGTGCGGACGTTCACCGTTTTTAAAGTGAATTCAACACCTTCATTTTTGATCATACCTACGTTATCATAGAAGCTTCCAAATCCAATATGTGTTGGAATTGACACGTTCATGATTACGTCTTTAGTGCTTTTGCTGTAATAAGTTAATTCAGTTGACACTCTGCCTCTGAACATCTGAACTTCTATGCCTGCATCAAAATTGGTGGTGCTTTCCCAACGAAGATTGGGGTTTTCTAAACGTGCAGGAGCCAATTGTGGTTGGCCGTTGTATAACGGAAGGTTACCGCTAGGAGTGATGGTACCCCAACGAGCATAGTTGTCAAAGTTTGCATTTCCCGATTTACCAATACCTGCTCTAATTTTCATGAAGTTAATGGCTTTGATGCGCTTTATGAATTTCTCTTCTGAGATGATGTATCCAAAAGCAGCAGCAGGGAAAAATCCGTAACGGTTGTTTTGTCCAAAACGGCTACTTCCATCCCAACGAGAGGTCAATTGAACGTTGAATTTCTTGTCGAAGCTGTAGTTGAAACGTCCAAAGAAACTCAAGAAAGCCCAAGTGTAGGGTGTATTATAACGACTTAAAAGCGCAGTATCTGGAATTGCTACTTTATCAACTGGGCCAGTGGCGTCAAAGTTCTCAACGAATTTACTTTCTGAAACCGAGCGCTGATATTCATTACCCAACATCACAGAAATGTCGTGTTTTTGGTTGAACGTTTTATTGTAATTAGCGGTTACAAAGTAGTTGTAATTGTTTGTCCAACGGGGCCACCACTTCGCATTTCCAGCCTGTTTATAGTTTTTGTTGTAATACAAAATCAATTCGGCAGGTTCGTATAAATATTCGTTATAATCCATGTAATCAATGCTTCCGCTGGCATTGATGGATAAGTTTTTATTGATCTCGTAACTCAACGATGCATTGTTAATTGAGCGAATTTCTATGCTTCTCCAATTTTTTAGATCCCTCAATGTGTTCAAACCAATAGGAGTAGTATATGTTCCTGATGCAGAATCATATACGGGTGTTTGAGGATAAATATTAAGCATAGTACTCATAGCAGAACCCAATCCACCAGCCCAAGCAGCATCTACGCGGTTGTTGGTTCCGCGGCTCAATGAATGCGATAGTTGGATATTCATTCCTTTGAAAGGACGGATGTCTGCATTCAGTCTGTGGCTCAAGCGCTGGTAAGAGTTTCCAATGATGTAGGCTCCATTATCATCCCAAGAAACGATGTCTTTGATGGCAAAGTTTTTACCTGCATAATTGGTTCCTAAACTGTAACTCTGTTTGGTTCCAACGCCAATCATTTTCGATACCCAATCGGTGTTGACTCCTTGAGCATCATCCCAATTCATGCGAATACCAATGGCGGATAAGTTGGGCTTACCCACGTTACCGTCGTTGTACCAAGCTTCTTCATAAAGTTGCAACCACTCATCGCCTGAAATCATAGTCGGCATTTTTGTAGGAGTTGCAGCCCCAAAACGGGTACTTACGTCAAATTTCAATCCTTTTTTTCGTGCTCTTTTGGTTGTGATTAAAATAACACCATTTGCACCGCGAGATCCGTAAATGGATGTTGCAGCTGCATCTTTCAGAATTTCAATATTTTCAATGTCTTCTGGATTGATGCTCGCCAAAGGGTTATTTGCAAAACCACCACCATAGTTGTAGCCATTGCTTCTATTTAAAAAGTAATCTTGGGTAATGGGAATTCCGTCAATCACATACAACGGATCACCAGCTGCTGAAATAGATGCCGCACCGCGAATTCTGATCAACGATGCAGAGCCGGCCATACCGCTACCCACTGTCACTTGCACACCGGCAGCTTTACCTTGAAGCGATGCCTCGAAACTCTGTGTTGGAACTTCGGTGATGTCTTTTCCGGTTACAGTGGATATTGACCCCACCACATTCCTACGGTTTTGTCGGCCGTAACCGATGATGACAACATCACCCACACTTTCAACTTCCTGAGGATTGATTGCAGTATCGGCGGGTGCCGACTTCTGTGCCCGTGCACTACCTGCAGCTCCCAAGGTTGCCAAAACGAGTGACAGTCCTTTAAGTCTATGGTATACTTTGCGCATAATAATTTCTTAATAGGCGGCAATTTACCAAAAAACTAATAAGTGTCAAAATTACATTTACTAAAATTTAAAATAGTTGGTAGGTGGTAGTGGGTAGTGGGTAGTGGGTAGTGGGTAGTGGGTAGTGGGTAGTGGGTAGTTGGTAGTGGGTAGTTGGTAGTGGGTAGTTGGTAACAGGTAGTGGG
>JACCDJ010589790.1_pt1 | contig 15799 bp, 12 predicted proteins | sample 7444481 | NCBI WGS metagenome assembly JACCDJ01 (sample SAMN15323435, study PRJNA562643) | freshwater metagenome | isolation source: river surface water | place: USA:Blue River Watershed | collected 2017-08-15 | reverse complement strand
GGCCATCGAGGCTCCCCTGCGCGAGATCGTCTACAACGCCGGTGGCGAAGCCTCCGTCGTCGTGAACGCCGTGCTGGCCGGCAAGGGCAACTACGGCTTCAACGCCGCCAACGACACCTACGGCGACATGATCGAGATGGGCATCCTGGATCCCACCAAGGTCACCCGCACCGCGCTGCAAAACGCCGCGTCCGTCGCGTCGCTGATGCTGACCACCGAGTGCATGGTGGCCGAGGCCCCCAAGGAAGAAGCTGCTGGCGGCATGCCTGGCGGTATGGGTGGCATGGGCGGCATGGGTGGCATGGGCGACATGGGCATGTAAGCCCCTGACCCCGGTAGGCGCCTCGCGCGCCGTCCGGGGGTCGCCGTGCACGCTGCACGCACACATGAAAAAGGCCGGGTCACCCCGGCCTTTTTTCTTGCGCGCCGCCGGCTGCCGTCAAGCGTCGCCGCGCACGATCTTGAGCAGGCCCGCGGTGGACGCATCAAGCCCGAGCAACTCCCCACTGGCCAGACGCTGGCTGATGTCCTGCGCCAGCACCTTGCCCAGCTCCACACCCCACTGGTCGAAACTGTTGATGCCCCAGAGCGCGCCGCTGCAGAACACGCGGTGCTCCTGCAAGGCCACCAGCGAACCCAGACTGGCCGGGTCGAGACGATCGAGCAGCAGCAGGGTGCTCGGGCGGTTGCCCGGGAAATGGCGGTGCCCCCCCGCATCGGGCCGCCCCAGCATCAGGGCCTGGCCCTGGGCCAGCACGTTGGCCAGCAACTGCGCCTGGTGACCCGGCAGGTGATGCGAGGCCTCGCGCACCGCGATGAACTCCACCGGCACGATGTCGCTGCCCTGGTGGATCATCTGGAAATAGGCGTGCTGGCCATTGGTACCCGGTTCGCCCCACAGCACCGGCGCGGTGGCCAGGGGGAGGGTGCGGCCCGCGCGGTCCACGCGCTTGCCATTGCTCTCCATCTCGAGCTGCTGCAGGTGCGCGGGCAGGCGCGCCAGACCGCTGTGGTACGCGGTGATGCAGCGGGTCGCAAAGCCGTGGAAGTCGCGGTACCAGACATCGAGCAGCGCCAGGCGCAGCGGCAGGTTGGACTCCAGGGGCGCGGTGGCAAAGTGCGCGTCCATCGCATGCGCGCCCCCCAGCAGGTTGCGAAAGTGGTGGGCGCCCACCGCGATGGCGATGGGTAGCCCGATGGCCGACCACAGCGAATAGCGCCCGCCCACCCAGTCCCAGAAACCGAAGGTGGTGGTGATGCCGAACTCGCGCGCCGCCGCCACGTTCGTGGTGAGGGCGGCAAAGTGCCGCGCGACGTCGGTGCCGCCGCGGGCCTCGAACCAGGCGCGCGCCGAGCGCGCGTTGGTCATGGTCTCCAGCGTGGTGAAGGTCTTGGAGGCGATCAGGAACAGCGTGTGCGCCGGATCCAGATCGCGCAGCACCCCTTCGAGTTCATGGCCATCGACATTCGAGACGAAATGCAGGCGCCGACCGGTGTCGGTGAAGGGCGCCAGCGCGCGCACCGCCATCTGCGGGCCCAGGTCCGAGCCGCCGATGCCGATATGCACGATGTCGGTGAGCGCGGTGTCCGCGCGAACCTGCTCGGCATAGGCCAGCATGGCCTGCAGCGTGGCCTGCACCTCGGCGCGCTGGGCGATCAGCCCCTTGAGACCGGCGGGTTCCCAGCGCGCGCCCGAGGCCGGGTACCGCAGCAGGTAGTGCAGCGCCGCACGGTCTTCGGTGGTGTTGACCGGGTCGCCATTGAACATGGCGTCGCGCCAGGCGGTCAGGCCGCACTGGCGGGCCAGGTCCAGCAGCAGGGACTGCGCGCGGCGATCGATCAGGTTCTTGGACAGGTCGGCAAAGATGTGCGGCGCGCGCTGGCTGAAGTCCGCAAAGCGGCCCGCGTCTTCCTGGAAGGCGCGGCGCAGGTCAAAGCCCCGAAAGGCGCTGTCGTAGTGAGCCCGCAGCACGGGCCAGGCCGCCGCTTCATCGCAGCGTACGAAAGATGCGGAGGCGGCCGCCATCTCAGACCGCCTGCATCAACTGCTCGAGCTTGAGCGCGTCGGTGACGAAGGCGCGGATGCCCTCGGCCAGCTTCTCGGTGGCCATGGCGTCTTCGTTGAGGGCGAAGCGGAAGGCGGCTTCGTCGTAGCGCACCTCGGGCAGGTCCAGCGTGCGGGCCTGCGCAGGATCCAGCGCACGCACGACGGTCTGCTGGCCTTCCTGCAACTGCGCCAGCAGCTCGGGGCTGATGGTGAGCAGGTCGCAGCCGGCCAGCGCAAGCACCTGGCCCACGTTGCGAAAACTCGCGCCCATCACCTCGGTGGCGATGCCATGGCGCTTGTAGTACTGGTAGATCTGGCGCACCGAGCGCACGCCAGGGTCGTTGGCGCCGGCCTGCGCCGTCTCGTCCCACTGGGTGCCAGCGGATTTCTTGTACCAGTCGTAGATGCGGCCGACGAAGGGCGAGATCAGTTGGACCTGGGCCTGCCCGCAGGCCACGGCCTGGGCAAAGGAAAACAGCAGCGTGAGGTTGGTGCGGATGCCGTCCTGCTCCAGGCGGGCGGCCGCCTGGATGCCCTCCCAGGTGGACGCGATCTTGACCAGCACCCGCTCGCGCGGCACACCTTCGGCCTGGTACAGGGCGATCAGGCGCTGCGCGCGCGCCACGGTGGCCGCGGTGTCGAAGCTCAGGCGGGCATCGACCTCGGTGGAGACGCGGCCCGGCACATGGCGCAGGATCTCGACGCCAAAGCGCACGAGCAGGCGGTCCATGACTTCGTCCAGCGCTTGCTCGCGAAAACGCGCCACGGTCTGCTGCAGCAGGGGCGCGTACTCGGGCTTTTGCACCGCCTTCAAGATGAGGGAGGGATTGGTGGTGGCGTCCTGTGGCCGGAACTGCGCCAGCTGGTGGAAGTCGCCGGTGTCGGCCACCACGGTGGTGAACTGCTTGAGTGCCTCAAGAGGATTCATGCGGGCGATTATGACCCATGGGGCGTAATTTGGTTACTCATCGGATGCAGTTTGTCTCTCATGGCTACGCCACTGGACAGCCCGCTGAGATGAAATCAAGTTACATTCAGGTCTTCCTTCCATCGTCCCGTCCATCCCACGACCGGTCTCATGAGCTTCGACCTTGTCCTCTTCGGCGGCACCGGTGACCTGGCCTGGCGCAAGCTGTTGCCCGCCTTGTTCCAGGCCTTTCGTCACGGCAGCCTGCCGGCCGGCGGGCGCATCATCGGCGTTGCGCGCGACACGCTGAGCGACGCGCAGTACCGAGCGTTCATCCGGGCCCGCTTCGACCAGGTGGACCTGGCCAAGCGGCCCAGCGCCGAGGAATTCGATCACTTCGCCGCGATGCTGGCCTATGTCCGCATGGACCTGTCGCAGCCCGCCGACTACGCGCACCTGGCCCAGGTCCTGACGCAACGGCAGGCCGACACGGTGGTCATGTACCTGGCCACCGCGCCGGGCCTGTTCACCGTGGTGTGCGAACAGCTGGCGGCGGCGGGCCTGAACACCGAGCGCACGCGCCTCGTGCTGGAAAAGCCGCTGGGGCATGACCTCGCGTCCAACCGCGCCATCAACGAGGCGGTGCGGCGTGCCCTGCCCGAGCAGCAGGTGTTTCGGATCGACCACTACCTGGGCAAGCCCTCGGTGCAGAACCTGTTCGCGCTGCGTTTTGGCAACGCCTTGTTCGAGCCGCTGTGGCGACGCGAGCATATCGACCACATCCAGATCACCATCGCCGAGGAACTCGGGGTGGAGCGGCGCGGCGCTTTCTACGACAGCACCGGCGCGCTGCGCGACATGGTTCAGAACCACGCGCTGCAACTGCTCTGCGCACTGGCCATGGAGCCGCCGATCAACGCCCATGCCGACGCCATTCGCGACGAGAAACTCAAGGTGCTGCGTTCTTTGCAGCCCTGGACGCCCCAGACGCTGGCGCAGCATGTGATCCGCGGCCAGTACGGGGCGGGCCGGGTGGGCGACGAGACCGTGCCCGGCTACCGGGAAGAGCCCGGTGTCGCGGCGGACAGCACCACCGAAACCTTCGTGGCCTTGCGTGCGGAGATCGCCAACTGGCGCTGGGCTGGCGTGCCGTTCTACATCCGCACCGGCAAGCGCCTGGCCGCGCGCGACGCGCACATCGTGGTCAACTTCCGACCGGCGCCGCACGCCATCTTCGATGCACCCGTGGGCGCGGCCAACCGCCTCGTGATTCACCTGCAGCCGCGCGACGGGCTGGCCCTGCACCTCATGGCGCAAGGCCAGGACAATCGCCATGCCGCCCGCAACGCGGCGCACAGCCTCGCGCCCGTACAACTGGATCTGGACTTCGACAAGCGCTTCGGGGCCGAGCGGGTGGGCGCCTACGAGCGCCTGTTGCTGGACGTGATCGACGGGCGCCTGAACCTCTTCGTTCGCAGCGACGAACAGGAGGCCGCCTGGCGCTGGGTCGAACCCCTGCTGCATCACTGGCAGGGACATGAAAGCGGCCTGCGGACCTACGCCGCCGGCACCTGGGGGCCCAGCGCTTCCAGCGCCATGATCGCGCGCGACGGACACTGCTGGAGCGAGGAGCGCTGATGCTCGATCGCATCCAGGCCTGCCTGCCTTCGCTGGCGCCCGCCGAACAACGCGTGGGTCGTCTCGTGCTGGCCGACCCGCGCAGCTTCGCGCGCCTGCCGGTGACCCAGCTGGCTGCGCGCGCCAGCGTGAGCAAACCCACCGTGGTGCGCTTTTGCCGCAGCATCGGCTACGACGGCCTGTCGGACTTCAAGCTGAAACTGGCCGGCAGCCTCAACGAGGGCGTGCCCTTCATCCACCGCAGCGTGGACGCCGACGACCCGCCCGGGCAGGTGCTGGTCAAGGTGGTCGACAACACGGTCGCCGCCTTGCTGAAATACCGCAACGAGGCCTCCGGCCAGGCCATCGAGCGCGCCAGCCTGGCACTGGCCGACGCCTGGCACAGCGGCCGGCGCATCGAGTTCTACGGCGTGGGCAACTCCGGCATCGTGGCCCAGGACGCGCAGCACAAGTTCTTCCGCCTGGGCGTGCACACCGCCGCCTGCAGCGACGGGCACCTGCAGGTCATGAGCGCTTCGCTTCTGCGCGAAGGCGACTGCGTGGTGATCTTCTCAAACTCGGGCCGCACCCGCGACCTGATGGACGCCTGCGACATCGCGCGCCGGCGCGGCGCCACGACCCTCGCGGTCACCGCCAGCGGCTCGCCCCTGGCCGGCGCCGCGCAGATCCACCTGGCCGCTGACCACCCGGAAACCTATGACCGCTACAGCCCCATGGTGTCGCGCCTGCTGCACCTGGTGATCGTGGACGTGCTGGCCACCTGCGTGGCCCTGCGCATCGGGAGCGACACGCTACAGCCGATGCTCAGTGAGGTGAAGGACAACCTGCGCAGCAAGCGCTACACCTGAGGGCCCATCGCCCCCGAGTCAGAGCCGGCCTTCGGCGACCGCGTGGCAGGCCACCTTCACGCCCTGCAATTCCTGCAGGACCGGGCGCTCGGTACGGCAACGCTCATTGGCATGCGGACAGCGCGGATTGAAGGCGCAGCCCGCGGGCGGATTGAGCGGGTTGGGTACCTCGCCCTGCACCGGCGTGCGGGCCCGCCCGGTGTCGCGCATCTTCGGAATCGCGTCCAGCAGCATGCGTGTGTAGGGATGACGCGGGTGTGCGAACAGCTCGCGCTTGTCCGCCAGTTCGACCAGCCGGCCCAGGTACATCACGCCCACCTGGTCGCTCACATGGCGCACCACCGCGAGGTTGTGCGAGATGAACAGGTAGGTCAGGCCCTGCTGGCGCTGCAGGTCTTTCATGATGTTCAAAACCTGAGCCTGCACCGACACATCCAGCGCCGAGGTCGGCTCGTCGCACACCAGGAAGTCGGGCTGGGTGGCCAGCGCACGCGCGATGGAGATGCGCTGGCGCTGCCCGCCCGAGAACTGGTGCGGGTACTTGATGCGGTCCTGCGGCGACAGGCCCACCGACTGCAAGAGGGCGTCGACTCGCTCACGCAGGGCCGCAGGGTCGGTCACCAGGCCGTGTTCGCGCAGGGGCTCGCCCACGATGTCTTCCACCAGCCAGCGCGGGTTGAGGCTGGCGTAGGGGTCCTGGAAGATCATCTGGATGCGCCGGCGCAACTGGCGACCCTGCGGGGTCTTGAAAGCGGCGTGTGCGTCCTGCCCGTCAAACGTCAAGCCGCCCCGCGTGGGCGCGTACAGGCCCACCAGCAGCCGCGCCACCGTGCTCTTGCCACACCCGGATTCGCCCACCAGCGCCAGGGTCTGCCCGCGCGCGATGTCAAAGCTCACGCCGTCCACCGCGTGCAGCAGCTGGCGCGGCTTGCGCTCGATCACGCGATTGAGCCAGGGTGCGGAGACGTCGAAGGTCTTGGCCAGGTCGCGGGCCTGGACCAGAGCGGTCGAAGCGGTGTTCGTCATGCGGGCACCTGGGCGGTGGCGTCGTGCAGCCAGCAGGCCGCGCGGGTGGCGCCCGCCTGCAGCAGCTCGGGGCGCTGCGACAGGCATCGGTCAAAGGCACGCGGGCAGCGCGGGTTGTAGGCGCAGCCGGCGGGAATGGCGTTCAGGCGCGGCATGGCGCCATCGATCTGGTTCAGGCGCTCGCGCTCCTCGGTGATATCGGGGATCGCGGCCATGAGGCCGGCCGTGTAGGGGTGGGCGGGCTGATGGATCACGTCATGCACCGGGCCGATCTCGGCGATGCGCCCCGCGTACATCACCGCCACGCGGTCGCAGGTCTCGGCGATCACGCCCATGTCGTGGGTGATCAGCATCACCGCAGCGCCGCGCTCGCGGCACACGCGTTTGAGCAGCTGGATGATCTGCGCCTGGATGGACACGTCCAAGGCGGTGGTGGGTTCGTCGGCCACGATCAGTTGCGGCTCGGCGGCCAGGGCCAGCGCGATCACCACCCGCTGGCGCATGCCGCCCGAGAACTGGTGGGGATAGTGGTCGATGCGCTCGGCCGCGGCGGGAATGCCGGTGTCCTCCAGCAGCGCGATGGCGCGCCGGCGCGCCTCCTCGGCGTCCACCGGCAGGTGGGCGCGGATGGTCTCGGTCAGTTGCCGCCCCACGGTGTAGAGCGGGTTCAGCGAGGTGAGCGGATCCTGAAAGATCGCGCCGATCTTGCGCCCGCGGATGTGCCGCATGGCCTCATGCGGCAGGTGGTCGATGCGCTGGCCTTCCAGCAGGATCTCGCCCGAGGCGATGCGCCCAGGCGGCTCCAGCAGGCCGATGATGGACGCGCCGGTGAGCGACTTGCCCGCGCCGGATTCACCCACCACGCCCAGCACCTCGCCAGGCGCGATGTCAAAGGAAATGCCGTCCAGCGCGCGCAGCGTGCCGCGGCGGCTGGGAAATTCGACGACAAGGTTTCGGACAGACAGAAGCGTCATCTGAGTCTTGGATTCAAGGCGTCGCGCAGCCAGTCACCGAGCAGGTTCACCGACAGCGCGATCAGCACCAGCATCAGGCCGGGAAACAGCGTGATCCACCACTCACCCGAGAACAGGTAATCGTTACCCACCCGAATCAAGGTGCCCAGCGAAGGCGAAGTCGGCGGCACGCCCACACCCAGAAAGGACAGCGTGGCCTCGGTGATGATGGCGGTGGCCACATGGATGGTGGCCAGCACCAGCACCGGGCCGAGCACGTTCGGCAGCACATGGCGCGCCATGATGCGCAGCGGCGCCACACCGGTCACGCGCGCGGCCTGCACATATTCCTTGTTGCGCTCCACCAAGGTGGAGCCGCGCACGGTACGGGCATATTGCACCCAGCCGGTGAGCGTGATGGACACGATCAGCACGCCAAACGCCACCGACTCGTGCGCGTTCGGAAAGAGCGCCCGCCCGACCCCTGCGATCAGCAGCGCCACCAGGATCGGCGGAAAGGACAGCATCACATCGCACAGGCGCATCAGGAAGGTGTCGATCCAGCCCCCGCGAAAACCCGCCAGCAGCCCCAGCGCCACGCCGATCACCATGGACAGCAGCACCGAGGTGATCCCGACCACCAAGGAGATGCGCGCGCCATACATCAGCGCCGAGAGAATGTCGCGGCCCTGGTCGTCGGTGCCCAGGAGGTATTTCAGACGGCCTTCGGCCTCCCAGGCGGGCGGCAGGCGGGCATCGCTCAGTTCCAGCGTGGTGAGGTCGAAGGGGTTGTGCGGCGCGATCCAGTTCGCGAAGGCGGCACCGACGATGCAGACCAGGGCGATGGCCGCCGCGACCATCGCCACGGGCGAGGTGCGAAAGCTATAGCCCACATCGCTGTCCAGCCAGCGCGCGATCATTGACTTCATGGAGCGTGCCGCGGCCTCAGGGGTTTACTTCTTGACCGTGATCCACTTGAACGGCATGAAGTTGTCCGCCAGCTGCACGAGGTCGACCTTGCGGCTCACGCCCCAGGCCAGGGCCTGCTGGTGCAGCGGCAGATGGCCGATGTCCTCGGAATGCAGCTTGAAGGCCTCCTTGATCATGGCGTCGCGCTTGGCCTTGTCGGTCTCGGACTGGATCTTCTGGGTCAACTCGTCGACCTTGGGGTTGCAATAGCTGCCCAGGTTGAACTGGCCGGTGCCCTTGTCGTCCACGCAGCGCATGAGGGCATTGAGCGCGTTGTGCGCGTCGTAGGTGCCGGGGGTCCAGCCCAGCATGTAGAAGCTGGTGTCGCGGCGCAGGACCTTGGGGAAGTAGGTACCCTTGGTTTCGGCCACCAGGTTGATCTTCACGCCCACGCGCGCCAGGTTGGCGGCCACCGCCTCGCAGATCTGGCCGTCGTTGACATAGCGGTCATTGGGGCAGTTCAGGGACACCTCGAAGCCGTTGGGGTAGCCCGCATCCGCCAGCAGCTTCTTGGCGGCGTCGACGTTGTACGGCAGGCGGGTGTTGAGGTCTTGTGCAAAGCCATTGATGCCGGGGCCCACCATCAGCGCGGTGGGGTTGGAAGCGCCGCGCATCACGGTGCGCTTGATGCCCTCGATGTCGATGGCCTGGTAGAAGGCCTGGCGCACCCGCTTGTCCTTGAAGGGGTTCTTGCCCTTCACGTTGGAGTACTGGAGCTCGTCCCGCTTTTGGTCCATGCCCAGGAAGATGGTGCGCAGCTCGGGCCCAGTGATGGCGCGCACATTGGGGCTGGCGTTGACGCGGGCCACGTCCTGCACGGGCACCGGCTCCATCACATCCACTTCGCCCGAGAGCAGGGCCGCCACGCGGGTGGCATCGTTGCCGATCGGGGTGTAGATCACCTCGGTGACGTTGCCCTCGATCTTGCCCCAGTAGTTGCCATTGCGAGAGAAGGTGGTGCGCACATTGGGCTGACGCTCGCGCACGCGGAAGGGGCCGGTGCCGTTGGCGCGGAACGACGCGGCGTTCTCGATGCCCTTGCGGCGGTCCACCGGGCGCGTGGCCTGGTTGGCCTCGCTCCACTTCTTGCTCATGATGTAGACCAGCGAGATCACGTCCGGCAGGATGGGGAACGGCGCCTTGGTCTCGATCTCCACCACGTGGTCGTTGATCTTGCGCACTTCCTTGATGTCGTTGGTGTAGCTGCGCATGTCGGAACCCTCGCCGGCCGCCCGCGCGAAGGTAAAGATCACGTCGTCGGCGGTGAAGGGCGTGCCGTCATGGAACTGCACGTTCTTGCGCAGCTCGAAGCGCCACACGGTGGGCGAAGGCTGCTTCCACGCAGTCGCCAGCATGGGGGCCAGCGACAGGTCCTTGTTGCGGCCCACCAGCGGCTCATAGACGTTGCCGGTCACGGACAGCTGCAGGGATTCGTTCAGCGAGTGCGGGTCCATCGACAGCGCATCACCCTGGTTGGCGATGCGTACGGTCTGGGCGACGGCGCCCAGGCTGGCAGCCGCAGCGGCCGCGATGAGGGCCATGCGCAGGGTACGGATTCCGATTTTCATGGGTCGCTCTCCTCGTGTGTGAAAGTGGGTCGGACGAAAGGCGCTCAGGCCGGCGCCAGGGGCAGGGACTGCTCGATGAGGCCGGCATGCAGCGCCGCGCCCAGGGGCAGGATCTCGTCGTTGAAGTCGTAGCGGGTGTTGTGCAGCATGCAGCTGCCCTCCCCGCCCTGGCCGATGCGCAGGTAGGCGCCGGGCTTGGCCTGCAGCATGAAGGAGAAGTCCTCCGCGCCCATGCTCGGCTCCAGGTCGCGCGTCACCTGCTCGGAGCCCACCAGGCTGGCGGCCACATCGGCGGCGAACTGCGCCTCGCGGGCGGAATTGATGGTGGCCGGGTAGATGCGTTCGTAGTGCACGGTGGCCGTGGCGCCAAAGCCCTGGGCCACCGCGCTGCACAACTCGGTGAGGCGCCGCTCGACCAGGTCCTGCACCTCGGGTCGAAAGCTGCGCACCGTGCCCGAGAGGACGGCCTTGCCGGGAATCACGCTGAAGGCCTGCAGGTCACCCGCCTGCATCGCGCACAGGCTGATCACGGCGCCGTCGATGGCCCGCACATTGCGCGAGATGATGCTCTGGGCTGCGGTGATGATGTGCGCCGCCACGAGCACCGGGTCCACCGCCAGGTAGGCATGGCCACCATGACCGCCCTGGCCCGTGACTTCGATGGTCACGCGATCGGCCGCCGCCATCATGGGGCCGGGGTGGGTGCCGATGGTGCCGGGGCGCATCGCGGGCCAGTTGTGCATGGCGTAAACCGATTCCACCGGGAAGCGGTCGAACAGGCCGTCGTTCACCATGGCGCGCGCGCCGGCATAGCCTTCTTCGCCCGGCTGGAAGATCAGGACCGCCGTGCCCTTGAAGTGGCGCGTCTCGGCCAGATAGCGGGCCGCGCCCACCAGCATCGCGGTGTGGCCGTCGTGGCCGCAGCCATGCATCAGACCGGGGCGCGTCGAGCGCCAGGGCATCTCGCCGGCTTCGGCCATGGGCAGGGCGTCCATGTCGGCGCGCAGGCCCACCATGCGCGGGCCCGGCTCGCGCCCGTGGATCACGCCGACCACACCCGTCTTGCCGATACCGGTGTGCACTTCATCGACGCCACACAGGCGCAGGGCCTGCTCCACGCGGCCGGCGGTATAGACCTCTTCGAAGCCCAGTTCGGGGTGGGCGTGCAAGTCGCGCCGCAGGGCGGTGAGCTCGGGGTGGAACCGCGCGATGTGCGCGAACGCGCGCCCGCCCACCTGCAAGCGCGGTGCGTCGGGCGCTGCCCCGCGTGTGACGTCTGTGCGTTTGGCGATCGACCCCATGGCCTCAGTGCCCTCCCGCCCGCTCGACGCGCAGGCGCGGGTCGACGGCGAAATACAGCAGGTCGACGATCAGGTTGATCGTCACGAAGATCAGGGCGATCAGGCACAGGTACGCCGCCATCACCGGGATGTCGGCGAAGGTGACGGCCTGGATAAAGAGCAGGCCCATGCCGGGCCACTGGAACACCGTCTCGGTGATGATGGCAAACGCGATCAGGCCGCCCAGTTGCAGCCCGGTGATGGTCATCACCGGCACCAGTGTGTTCTTCAGGGCGTGGCCGAAGTGGATGGCGCGGTCCGAGAGGCCGCGCGCCCGCGCGAACTTGATGTAGTCGGTGCGCAGCACCTCCAGCATCTCGGCGCGCACCAGGCGCATGATCAGCGTGAGCTGGAATACCGCCAGCGTGAGGGCCGGCAGGATGATGTGGTGCCAGCCCTTGGCCGTGAGCAGGCCGGTGGACCACCAGCCAACCTGCACCGTGTCGCCACGCCCGAAGCTGGGGAACCAGCCCAGGCCCACCGAGAACACCAGGATCAACAGGATCCCGATCAGGAAAGTCGGCAGCGACACCCCCAGCAGGGAGATCGTCATGAACACCTGGCTCAGGGCGCTGCCCCGGCGCAGCGCCGAATACACCCCCATGGGAATGCCCACTAGCAAGGCCAGGCCGGCGGCGATCAGGGCCAGTTCCAGCGTGGCAGGAAAGCGCTCGGCGATCAGGCGCGAGACCTTGGCGCCCTGGCGCAGGCTCAGGCCGAACTCACCTTGCACCGCGTTCATCAGGAAGTGCCAGAACTGCACCACGAAGGGCTGGTCCAGCCCCAGGTCGGCACGCAGTTCGCGAATCTGCTCCGGCGTCGCGTCTTGCCCCAAAAGAAACACGACCGGGTCGCCCACGTACTGAAAAAGCAGAAAGGCGATCAGCGCCACCGAGACCATCACGATCACGGCTTGGGCGAGACGGCGCAGGATGAAGACGAACATCTGGGGAAAGAAAAAGGCCGGGCGACTCTAGCAGAGCAAGAACCCGGCCTGTAGGGGGCTTTCCATCAGCCCGCGTCGCCTGGCAGCAGGCTGCACGGGCAGGTGGACGCCGGTCAGTTGACCTTCACGAGCCGCCAGTCGATGCGGTTGTCCGGACGGTGTACCACCTCGATGTTCTTCTTCATCGCCCAGGGAATGATCTGGTTGTGAAGCGGGATGTGCGAGACGGTGTCGTTACTACGCTGAAGACCCTCGGTCAGGAAGCGGGCACGCACCGGCGCGTCGGTCTCGGTCTTGATGCGGTCGACGATGTAGTCCATGCGCTGGTCGCTGTAGCGGCCCAGGTTGTAGTTGCCGTCGCCGCCGGTGCCCACGCTGCGCGTGAGCGATTGCAGGCTGTACAGCGCGTCGAAGGTCGGCACGCCCCATCCCAGCATGTAGATGCTGGCTTCGTGGCGCTGGATCATCGGGAAGTAGGTGACCAGCGGCAGGGTGCGCAGCTTGGCCCGCACGCCCACACGCGCCCACATGGCGGTGACGGCCTGGCAGATTTCCTCGTCATTGATGTAGCGGTTGTTCGGGCAGGCGAAGTCCACCTCGAAGCCCTGCGGGTAGCCGGCCTCGGCCAGCAGCTTCTTGGCGCCGTCCTGGTCGTAGGGCAGGCGCTTGTGCACCGCCTCGGTCCAGCCCGCCACCTGAGGCGCCACGATGGTGCCGGTGGGTTGCGACAGACCGCGCATGGTCACGCGGTTCAAGGAGTCGCTGTCGATGGCCTGGTACAGGGCCTTGCGCACCCGCAGGTCCTTCAGCGGGTTCTTGCCCTTGATGTTGGAGCCAGGCAGCTCGTCGCGGAACTGGTCCATCCCGAAGAAGATGGTGCGGCTCTCGACGCCGTCGATCACCTTGAGGTTGGCGTTATTGCGCAGGCGCGGCAGGTCTTGCGGGCTGGGATCGAGCATGAAGTCGACTTCGCCCGAGAGCATGGCCGCCACGCGGGTGGCTTCGGACTTGATCGGGGTGTAGACGATCTCGGTCAGGTTGCCTTCGAGCTTGCCCCACCAGTTCGGGTTGGCGGCCAGCACCATGCGCTGGTCCGGCACCCATTGCTTGAGCGTGAACGGGCCGGTGCCCATGGCGTTGCGGTTCGCGAACGTTTCCTGGTTCACGTTGCGCAGGTCCTTGGGCTCGACCGAGTTGTTCTTCTCGGCCCAGGCCTTGCTCATGATGCGCAGCTCGGTGAGCTGATTGAGCAGCACCGGGTTGGGGCCCTTGGTGTAGATGTCCACGGTGTTGGCGTTGACCTTGACGATACGGTCAAAGCCCGACACATAGGGCGTGAAGTTGGAGGTGCGGGCCATGGCGCGCTGCAGCGAGAACACCACGTCGTCGGCCGTCATGGCGCTGCCGTCGTGGAACTTCACGTTCTGGCGCAGGTTCAGGCGCAGCTGGTTGGGCGTGACCAGGTTCCAGGAGGTGGCCAGCACCGGCTCGATCTTGAAGGTACGGCTGTTGTAGTAGACAAGCGACTCGTAGACGGCCGCATGAATGCCGTTTTGCAGCGCGTTGTTTTGAGAATGGATATCCCAGGTGGCAATCTCGCCAGCGCTGGCCCAACGGAAGGTCTTGGCGTGGACCGCTGGGGCAGCGGCAACAGCGGCGGCAGCCGCCAGGCCCAGGAGCGCGAACTTGAACTTCATTTCAGCCTCTTGAATGCGTAAAAGGCAAATATGGAACAAGTAGGCCGGGCTCGTCAAAAGGGATTGCCCCAAGTCCCTGCCAGGCGTGGGTCGGACGTGGCCTGCCGCCTCGCGGCGCAGGGTGCGTCAGGGCGCGCCTAGCGCCCGCCAGCGGCTTTGCTGGACGACAGGCGCACCGGCCCGTACCAGGCACGGGCCAGAGAACGGGTGTTGTCGCTGTCGGTCATGAGGGCCACCCCGCGCAGCGGCCCGGGCGGCTCGCCGAAGGCGCGGATGTAGTCGGCGCGGATATCCCGCTCGTAGTCCATCCATCGCCCGAGGTTGGCGCCGCCCGACTCCACCACCACCTTGCGGATGCGGCTGGTGCGCGGGTTCATGATCACCTCGCCCGGGGCGCGCCGGTTGCACCAGACGTACATCAGCGTGGCGTAGGGCATTTCCTCGCCGGTGAGGGTGCGCGCCAGCTCGGACAACAGGGCGTCGGCGGGCGACAGGCGCGAGCGGTCGCCGTCGAACACCAGCACGATGCGCACGGGCGAGTCTTCCAGCTCGCGGCGCGCCATGTCGGCCTGCTGGATCAACTCGGGCACCTGCCAGGAGAAACGCAGGCTGCCCAGTGCCTCGGGCGGCACATCGAGCCGGCGCCGCTTCATGCTGGCGGACGCGTCCGCCACGGCGGCAACGGCCTCGCGGCCGTCCTTGCGCACATAGCTGAAGCGGGTGGGCGTCTTGCCGGGGAAGGACAGGTGCTCCCACACCGGGGGCCTGGCCTCGTCGCTGGCGGCGGCCGCCCACGCGCGGGCTGTGGCCTCGGCACCGGGGGCGGTAGCGGTCGCGACGTCGCCCTGCGGCGCAAACGAGGCGCAGCCCGCGAGGCTGGCACACAGGGCGACGGCGGCGATCCGGAGTGAGATCCGGAAGGCGGCAGTCGGCGAGGCGATCGGGGTACTGCAGGACGTCATGGGCGCACGCTGGAGCCGAGATCCTAAGGGATCGGCGCGCTGCGCCACGGAAAAAGGCCGCCCGGGGGGCGGCCTTTGCGCTCAGTACGCCAATGGAGGCGCTACGCGCGCCGCACAGCGTTCAGAAGGTGTGACGCACGCCCAGGTCGTAGCCCGACTTGGTGCCCGAGGTGATGCTGGTGCCCTTGTCACGCCCGTAGGAGGTGTAGACCAGGGTGCGCTTGCTCAGGGCGTAGTCCAGGCCCACGCCCGTTTTCTTGACGGACGCCTCGGCGCCCTCGAGCTTGCTGCGGCCATAGCCCACCTTGAAGGCCACCGCCCCCATGGGCGCCGTGGCGCTGACGTTGAAGGCCTTGCGGTCCAAGGCGGTGCTGGCGAGGTCGACGATGCCGTAGGTGGCGCCCACCTTGGCCACGCCCAGGTCGTAGCTCAATTGGGCGGCGGTGATGCGGTCACCTGCCCGGTTCTCTTCACCGCCCAGGCCCACGACCAGGGGACCGCCGGCGTATTGCAGCCAGGCGCTGACGAATTGGTTGGGGTTGGTGTTGTTGGTAAGGCCGGTGATTTGCGTGCCTTTGGGGCCATAGGTCAGGGCAGCGGTCAGGCCGCCGAAGCTGGGGCTGACGTAATGGATGCCGTCGATGCGGCCGGCGCCGGCGCCGGAGCGAGTTTCCGTGCCCTCGTAACCGGGCGGCGTGGCAAGAGCGTCGTAGGACACCAGTTCGTTATCCGGGCTCGACGCATACCCCGTCGCCACCACCGCCACCGAGGCCTGCTGCAAGGTACCCCAGGGGTCGGTGTTGTCCACCGGCCCGCGCAGGGCACGCAGGGCGCGGCCAAGTCGCAGGGTGCCGAAGGGACCGGCCAGGCCGACGGTGGTTTCGCCCTGGAAGGTGGG
>JACCDJ011645713.1_pt1 | contig 15819 bp, 11 predicted proteins | sample 7444481 | NCBI WGS metagenome assembly JACCDJ01 (sample SAMN15323435, study PRJNA562643) | freshwater metagenome | isolation source: river surface water | place: USA:Blue River Watershed | collected 2017-08-15 | reverse complement strand
ATGGTGGCATCGACACCACCACGGCAGCCAAGAGTGCGGCCGCTGGCACCGTGTTCTTTAAGTCAGCCGCTGAGACCTACGGCAACCTCAGCATCGACAATGGTAATCGGGTGACTACGAATACCGGTGCCCGGACTACGATTCTGAGCACCTCGGGCTCTAATCTGAGCAGCGTGAGTGCTACGTCGATTACCGTGGGCGGCGCGTTCAGTAACCAGTACAGCTACAACAACTTCCTGGAAGGTCTATTCATCAACCCACGGACTTCCCAGAATGCGACGAGTAGCCTCGCGGACGATACGATCTTCCGCATTTCGAGCAATACGGCCAGTACCTTGACCTTGGCGGCCGGCGACGCCACTGCGATTGCGGCTGCAAACGACCCCTACCGAATGGTGCTGCGCTTGGACAACCTCGACGTGGTGGGTAGGGCGACCTTGTCATTCCCGAACCACGATATTTACGTGTCGGATGGCGACATCACCTCCGGCAACTCAAACTTCTACTTAGACGGAACGATTCACGCTCGGACGCTCGACATCGGTACGGGCACCTTCTCGATGAGCACGAACGGCGTGCAGAGCAACATGACCAACCGCTGCGCGGGGGCCGTGAACACAGCTAACGGCGCAAGCTTGAGCTGCCCTTAATTTAAAGCCGAGCGCGTATTAGGCCGATAGAGCAGTACACCCGTGGGTGGAGGTCACTTCATGCGCTCGATGTCTCTTTATCGCCGCTTTCTGATGCTCTTGGTTCCTTTGTTCGCCGTTGGGGTTTTGACGGACTTCTACACCTGGCAGACTTTGAGTGGGCTCAGTAAAGGCGTGGGTGACGCCGCAAAACTTTTGGAACTCTCGCTTCGTTCGCGGGTTTACGTTTCCGAGATGGGCAACTCGGTTCGTGGCTACTTGCTGGACCCCTCAACTAAGATCGAGTTGGAGAAAAAAGAGGCGGCCGACGAAGGCAATGAATTGGTCCTGACCGAAATGCAGAAGCTGAATCTTCCTCAGGAAGTGCACAGTTTGATCGCGAAGATGGATAAACAAGACCATAAGCGTCTTCATCCAGCCGAAGAAAAAATCATGACCCTGATTGGCGCAGGCAAGCTTCAGGAAGCTCAGCGCCAGTATGTGCTGCTCTACAGTCCGGCCCGTGCCGCCTATGACGAACTCTCTGCAGCTTTGGTCGAGCAAGCAACCCGTTTCACTCAGAACGAAATTGCCCGCGTCGACGCGGAAACCCGCGCATCGGCAAAATACATTATCTTTGGCCTTTCCCTAGGCCTAACCGTAGTGGGCGCGACCATGATGTGGCAGATTCGTCGCTTGGCGCGAAAGCTCGAAGCCATGGGTGACCAGCTGGGTTCGAGCTCGGACCGCTTAGGCTCAGCTGCGCGCCAGATCAATGGCACGAGCGTCGAACTCGCATCGAGCTCGACCGAGCAGGCGACGGCTCTTCAGGAAACCGTTTCGGCTTTGGATGAAGTGGGTTCGATGGTTTCTAAAAACGCGGAAAACGCCCGCTTGTCGGCTCAAGCTGCGAGCGAGAACCAGGAAACCGCTCAAAAAGGCAAAGAAGCTGTTCAGCAGATGGTCTATTCGATTGAAGAGATCAGTCGTACGCACGACGAGATTCTTTCTCATATCGAAGCGAGTAACCGCGAGATCTCGGGCATCGTTCAGGTCATCAACGAAATTGGCCAGAAAACGCGGGTTATTAACGACATCGTGTTTCAGACGAAGCTCCTTTCTTTCAACGCTTCAGTTGAGGCTGCTCGTGCCGGTGAGCATGGAAAAGGCTTTGCCGTCGTCGCAGAGGAAGTGGGCAACTTGGCTCAGCTTTCGGGGAATGCCGCAAAAGAGATTTCCGGAATGTTGGACGCGAGCACTCAACGAGTCGAGCGCATCGTGAAAGATACCCAATCGCGAATTGAGCACGTGGTAGCGACCGGCCGCAATCAAGTGCAGTCCGGTACGCAAACCGCTCGCCGCTGCGACGAGGTCTTGGATTTGATCCTGAAGTCGGCTGAAGACATGGCCCGAATGGTTTCTGAAATTTCGGTCGCAAGCCAAGAGCAAGCCACCGGCGTGAAGGAAATTCATAAGGCCATGAGCCAGGTGGATGAAGTCACCCAGCGTACAAGTACCGCTGCATCCGATAGTGCTGAGAGCGCCACTCATTTGAGCCGTGAGGCCGAGACGCTTCTTGCTCTCGTGGGTTCGCTCAACCGCACCATCAAAGGAGCTAAGGGCCAAACGGCTCCGTCTCCGTTTGCTCCGGGCTTGGGCGTTCCGCACGCAACGCGCACGGAAGCTTCCCCGAAAGAGGAAGCTCGCCCCAGCGCTGCAGCGTAAGTCCCGCTTAGCCCACCACGAAGTTCATGATCTTGTTCGGAACGAAGATCACTTTCTTCACGGTTTTGCCGGCCATTTGGCTTTGCACTGGGCCAAGCGCTAGAGCCAGCTTCTCGACTGTGGCTTGATCGGCTCCCGGTTCGACTTCCACCGTGCCGCGGGTTTTCCCCAGCACCTGGATGGCGATCGTGATCTGGTCGTCTTTCGCCAGGTCCTCATTGAAGCTGGGCCACGGCGTGTGCTGAAGGTTCTTCTGCCCCAGGAACTCCCAAAGCTCTTCAGCCAAGTGCGGCGCAAACGGGTGCAAGCATTGCACAAAAGGCAGCATGCATTCGCGCGGGCGGCGTCCTTGCTTGGTGAAGTGGTTCACAAACACCATCATCGTGCTGATGGCGGTGTTGAAGCGAAGGCCCGCAATATCTTCCGTCACCTTCTTGATGGTCTTGTGAGTGACCTTCTGGTCTTCCTCGGTCGCCGGTGCTTCGGCTTGCTCGGTCACCAAGCGGAAAGCGCGCTGAGCAAAGCGGAACACGCCTTCGATGGCTTTGGTGTCCCAAGGCTTATCGCGCTCGAGCGGACCCATGAACATTTCGTAAAGGCGAAGCGTGTCGGCTCCGTATTCCTTCACCACGTCGTCAGGGTTAATCACGTTGCCCCGGGACTTCGACATCTTTTCGCCGTCCTCACCTAGGATCATTCCTTGGTGAACGAGCTTTTGGAAAGGCTCGTCGTGGGTCACGAGACCGCAGTCAAAGAGCACTTTGGTCCAGAAGCGCGCGTAAAGCAGATGCCCCACGGCGTGTTCCGGTCCACCCAAGTATAGGTCAACCGGCATCCAGTATTTTTCAGCTTCCGGCGAAAACGCTGCGGTCGCGTTTCGCGGATCGATGTAGCGAAGGAAGTACCAGCTCGAACCGGCCGAGCCTGGCATCGTGTCGGTTTCGCGGCGAAGTTTTTCGCCTTTCGGCCCCGTTTGGTTCACCCAGTCGGTGATCGCTCCCAAGGGGCTCTCGCCCGTACCGGTGGGTTCGTAGCTCTTCACGTCCGGCAAAGTGACGGGCAGAGCCTCGTATCCGACGGCAATCGAAGCTCCCGCTTCGTCGTGCAAAATCGGGAACGGTTCGCCCCAGTAGCGCTGGCGTGAGAACAGCCAATCGCGAAGTTTGTACTGGATGGTGCGTTTGCCAAAGCCTTTGGCTTCGGCGTGCTCGATGACGGCTGCGATGGCTTTTGCGGTCGGAAGCCCGTCGACAAAGCCCGAGTTCATGGCCACGCCATGACCGGTGAAGCAAGCGTCAGTATTTCCTTCGGGTGCTTTCACCACCAAGCGGATGGGGAGGTCGAATTTCTTCGCGAACTCATGATCGCGCTCGTCGTGCGCCGGTACGGCCATGATGGCGCCCGTTCCGTAGCCCATCATCACGTAATCGGCGACCCAGATCGGTGCGCGCTCGCCCGTGAAAGGATTCAGAGCATAGGCGCCCGTAAATGCGCCGGTCTTCTCTTTGGATTGATCCTGCCGCGCCATCTCGCTTTTTTGCGAAGCTTCGCTTCGGTAAGCGTCGACGGCAGCTTTTTGAGCGGGGCGGGTGATCTTCTCGACCAGCGGGTGCTCGGGCGCAAGCACCAGGTAAGTGGCGCCGAAAATCGTGTCCGGGCGGGTGGTGAAAATCTCGATCTGATCTTTTTCGCCCTCAATCGCGAATCGGCACTGAAGGCCTTCGCTTCGGCCAATCCAGTTTCTTTGAAGCTCTTTCGTGCTTTCCGGCCAATCCACTTTGTCGAGATCCCGAAGCAGGCGCTCGGCGTACTCGGTAATCTTCAGCATCCACTGCTTCATGGGCACGCGGTAAACGGGGTGGCCGCCGCGTTCTGATTTTCCGTCGACCACTTCTTCGTTGGCCAAAACGGTTTTCAGGGCTGGGCACCAGTTCACGGGGACTTCTTTTCGGTAAGCTAGGCCCTTTTCAAAGAGCTTCAAGAAGATGAACTGCGTCCACTTGTAATAGTCGGGCGAGCAGGTGGAGATCTCGCGGCTCCAGTCATAACTGAAGCCCAGCATCTTGAGTTGGCGGCGGAAAGTCTCGATGGCTGATGAAGTCGTGACGTTCGGATGAACGCCGGTTTTCAAAGCATACTGTTCGGCAGGCAGGCCGAAAGCGTCCCAACCCATCGGGTGAAGCACATTGAAGCCTTGAGCGCGCTTGAAGCGGGCCAAAATATCCGTTGCCGTGTAGCCTTCGGGGTGACCCACGTGAAGGCCCGAGCTCGAAGGGTAGGGGAACATGTCCAAGATGTAGTACTTGGGCTTTTTGGAAGTGTGATCTTCCGTGCGGAAGGTCTGCTCGCGATCCCAAAAAGCTTGCCACTTGGACTCAATCTTCTGCGGTTCGTAGGCCATGGTCTTGGCTATAGCAAAGGCTTCCCAAGGAGACGAGGGCTGGATTAAGGTCCGGGTGCGCATGAATTCAGAAAAAACAGCCCCTTCGCCGGTCGCTCTTCAAGTCCAGTTCGCCCCGCATAGCACTTGCTTTGGTTGCGGCCCGGCCAACCCGCAAGGGCTTCACGTTCAAAGCGTGCCCCAGCCCTCAGGCGAAGTGACGGCGTCGTTTCAGCCCTTGCCCCACCACGAGGCATTTCCTGGGATGCTGAACGGGGGAATCATCGGCGCGATTCTCGATTGTCACTGCAACTGGACTGCGGCTTATCACTTGATGAAGCAGTCGGGCGCGGACCATCCGCCTTGCACGGTCACGGCCGAATACACCATTCAATTGAAGCGCCCCACGCCCACCGATGCGCCGGTCGTCCTCTCGGCCCGTGTGGTCGATTCCAAAGACGACCGCGCCACCATCGAAGCCACCTTAACCGCCGGCGGAAAAGTGACTGCCACTTGCCGAGGTGTGTTTGTGGCCGTGAAACCCGGACACCCGGCCTACCATCGCTGGTAGACTGAAAAACGTGCCGAAATACCGCCGTGGCGAGGACGGATTCCTCGACGATCAGAAACATCGAAAACAAGTGTCGCGAAAAGGGGCGAAGCGCTCGGTCGAGACGCGCGCGCGCTTCCTGGCGGCTGAAGAATCGAACGCCACGGTCGCCGAAGTATTCCCCAATCAATGCCGCATTCGCTGGGATGAAGCGCACGTCGCCCCGGGCGCCCCACGCGAGGTCTTGGCTGCTTACCGGCGCGCGACGGTACTTCGCAAAGGCGAAGCGCTTCGCGAGCGCGCCCCGGTGGCCGTGGGCGACCGGGTGAAAGCCGAGCGCGTAGGCGACACCGCGATTGTGGCCGGCCTTTGTGAGCGCCGAAACCGCCTGCTTCGCCCAGCGCCCGAGCGCGAGGCGGTGGTGCACGTGATTGTGGCCAATGTCGACCGCCTGGCTATTGTCGATTCGGCCGTTCAGCCCGATTTCTCTCCGGGCCTAGTCGACCGAATTCTCGTGGCAGCGGCCGCGCAGGGGATTGAGCCCTTGATTGTGGTCAATAAGATGGACCTTTGGCAGGGCAAGAACGAGCCTGCCCCTTGGCAGATGTACCGCGATCTTGGCTTTGAAGTGGTCGAAGTGTGCGCCAAAGAGGGACGCCCCGGGTTTTCAGCACTCGCGACCCTTCGTGAGAGGCTTCAAGGGCAGTGTGTTGCGTTTTGCGGCCACTCGGGGGTGGGTAAAACGAGCTTATTGAATACTTTGACCGGCGGTCTCATCGGCGGACGGGTCGGGCAAGAGGGCACGGTCAGTGATGTGACCGGAAAGGGCCGCCACACCACGAGTTCTGCCGTTCTTCTTGATGGTCCGGGAGAAGGGACCCTTTGGATTGATACGCCCGGAGTTCGAGAATTCGGCCTTTCAGATGTCGATCCCGATCGGCTTCACGAATTTTTCCCGGAATTTTCCCAGCCGCAGAAACTGGGCTGCGTTCAGGCAGATTGCCGACATGCGGAAGAAGAAGGCTGTGGAGCCCACGGGCTAGCCCGTTACGGGAGTTACCGTCGCATCCGGGATTCCTTGCTGAGCGGCGAAGGCTGAAGCATAAGAGAACACGCGATGTTGAAAAAAAATCCGGCTTCTCCTCCGAAATTGGCGGCCTTCGAGGCCCTGTGGAAGGAGCTCTTTAGTTCCCCCATTCACCTGGACTCGGCCCTGAGCAAAGCCTCGCGCCTTCATAAAAGCGCGCTGGCTCAGGCGGTTCCTCCTATTTTGCTTCGTCCGACCAGTCTTGCCGAAGCGGCCGGCGTGGGCGTGGCCCCGGGTGAGCCTTGGACTCTGGCCCCCGAAGCACTTCAAGACTGGGCGCCTGCTCGAAGCATGGCGGCGCGGATTTTAGACGGCGCACTGGAGCCGCGACGCGTGCCGCGTTCGAGTCTTAGCGATTTCCCGGTCCCGATGATCGAGGATTGGACGCGCGATTGGGGCCCGAAAGTGGCTGAAGTTTTGGCCGAGAACTTGGGCGTTGAGCCCCCGCTTTCCGTCCGCGTGAAGCAGGAAGTGGGCGCAGAGGCCCTGAAAAAAGACTGGAGCCCGCAGCTCCCGGTGAAAGTGAGCGTCTCGGATCTTTCTCCCGTGGGCGTTCGTTTGGCGAGTTACGCTCCGATTTTGAATTCCGAGGCTTCCGAGCGCGGCGATTTTGAAATCCAAGACGAAGGCTCGCAAGTGATGGCGGTTTTTGCGCTTTGGCCCGAGAAGGTCGCGCACCTTCTGAGCCCCGAGCCGGGCCCAGTGAAGTCATCTGGTAAAGCAGTGAAGCTTCCCGAATCCGCACCGGCTTGGACGGTGGTCGATACGTGTGCGGGTGCTGGCGGAAAAACCTTGGCTTTGGCTGACCTTCTGTCAGGCAAAGGCCGCGTCTACGCTTACGATACGTCTCCGAGAAAGCTTCAGGCGCTGAGGCGTCGTGGCAAGCGGGCTGGTGTGAACAACATTCAGGCAGTGGCTTTGACCGAAGGCAAAGAAGGCGAAACCGTGAAGCGCTTCCGCCGAAGGGCGCAGGCCGTACTGGTCGACGCGCCTTGCTCGGGCTGGGGTGTTCTTCGTCGGAATCCTGACATCAAGTGGCGCCAGGATCCTGAAACGCTGACCCGAATGCCGGAAATTCAAAAGCGGCTTCTCGCTCTTTATTCCGATCTCGTGGCTCCCGGTGGGCTTCTGACCTTTGGGGTGTGCACTTTTCGGCGCGCCGAGACGATCGAGATCGTCGAAGCGTTCTTGAAAGAGCGTCCGGACTTTGAAAAAGGTCCGGGTGGATTCTTAGGTCCATCGCCTTGTGATGGATTCTTCATGCAGTCGTTCCGAAGGAAGGCATGAGTCGGTCCGGCGATCGTGAGCCGGCGCATCGGCTGGCAGTCGAGGGGCTTCGCAGATTAGCTCAAACCGGGCTTGCCGGACGCTTTGCGCTTCGTGCTCTTTCCGGTGGTTCGCCTAGGCGTCCTGCCACGGTTTTCGGGATGGAGTTTTCATCGCGAGTCGGTCTTGCGGCAGGTTTCGATAAAGATGCGGAATTAGTCAGTGCGCTTCCCGAGCTCGGATTTGGGTTTGCCGAGATCGGTACAGTCACGCCGCGCCCGCAGGTAGGAAATCCCAGGCCCAGGTTGTTTCGCTCCTTGCCCGAGCAAGCGCTCTTTAACCGGATGGGCTTCAATAACGGGGGCGCGCAAGCCGCAGCAGACCGTTTGGCCAAAGCGCGCCACTCAGGCCGGGTTCCTGACACCTTCCGCGTGGGCGTGAACGTCGGTAAAAATAAGGACACTTCTGCCGAGCAGGCCCATGACGATTACGTTTCGGCCTTAAAACCCTTCCGAGGACTCGCCGATTACGCCGTGATCAACGTCAGTTCTCCCAACACGCCCGGCCTTCGTGCGCTTCAGACCGTGGAAGCTTTGCAGCCCATCGTTCAAGGCGTGCTTTCTGAAGTCGCGGGCTGGGAGAAAGCACCACCCGTGCTCTTGAAACTTGCGCCCGAAGTGCAAGGCGAGGCGCTTCACGAACTCGTTCAATCCGTCGAAGCTTGGGGAATTGCCGGTTGGGTGCTGACCAACACGCGAGCAGGCGAGTGGCAGCTCGGAAGCGAGCGCTTACCCGGGGGGTGGAGTGGACTTCCGGTGCGCGATGCTTCCGTCGCGAGCTTAAAAGCAGTTCGAAGCATCTCTCGGTGCCCCATTATTTCGGTGGGAGGCATCCTGGAAGTGAAAGATGCGGCTGAGCGCATCGAACTGGGAGCGGATTTGATCCAAATTTACTCGGGATGGGTACTTCGTGGTCCCCGATTCCCCGGAAAGTTGGTTCGCGGGCTTCCTTCAAGCCCCTGAAAAAGCAAAAGCCCCGGGCCGAGGCCCAGGGCTTTTTCACATCAAAAGAAGAAAGAAGAATTACTTCTTCTTGGCTTTTTTAGCGGCTTTCTTCTTGGTGGTCTTCTTCTTGGTGGCTTTTTTCTTGGTCGCCATTTTTGTTTCCTCCGTTGAGCGGTGACCTCGAGTGGTCACTGCTTGATAACTCGATGTTACATCCAATTTCGTTCAGATCAAGAAAATGTGTCGAAATTTTCGACACTCATTCACCGATTCGTGAGTGCACGTCGCCTTGCGTGGTGACCGACGTTGGGCAATAAGGAATTCGATGAGCACGAAAAAAACCGGAACGCCGCCACTGGAGCCGCGCGAGAGACGCAAGCGTCGTCGCGAGCTGACGTTCATCGCGGTTCTCACCACACTGTTCGTGCTTCTTTCGGTGGCAGAAATTCGTCTCAGCACCCTGTCGACCACCCTGCCCTTCGTCAACTCGATCTTCTTTTTCGGTCTGCTGAACATCAATCTCATCATCTTGGTCGGGGTGGTTTGGCTCGTTTTCCGCAATGTCGGGAAGGTTTTCCTCGAAAGAAGGCGCCGCGTTCTGGGTTCGGCGCTGAAATCGAAGCTCGTGGTCGCGTTCTTGGGCTTCTCGGTCATCCCGACGCTCATCTTGTTCGCCATTTCCGCCGCCTACATCAATTCGAGCTTCGATAAATGGTTCTCGATCAAGGTTCAAAACACCCTTCAGGCGTCTTTGGACATCACGCGCGCCTATTATCGAAGCACCGATCAGTCGGCGATGCACTTTGCCGTGCAGTTGGCGGCGAGTGCGCGTCGTTTGTTGGCAAGTGGTGCGCGCCCCACGGCGCTTGCGCATCATCTCGAAGAGCAGCGCGCGCTTTTGGCGCTCGATGCGGTGGAGTATTACCCCGACCTTCTCGATGAACGCTTGCTGGTCAGCCGACCGGGCGCCGAGGGCGATCCGGTTCATTACCCAAGGCTCAGCCTAGATCTTTTGCGTCGAGCGCAAGGGGGCGAGCGCGTTTCCGTCGTCGAGCACGTGGGAAGCGGCGATTTGATCCGTTGCTTGGTGCCGGTAGCTCGCGGAGTTCGCCCGGGAGTGGGGCTCCTCGTCGTCAATGCGTACATTCCGGTCATCCTCGTGAACAAAGTGGACGAAGTGGCCAGTGTTTTTGACGATTATAAAGACGTCAACCCGCTGAAGTACCCCATGAAGACCATGTATCTGGTCATTTTGGTGATGATTACTTTGGTGGTGCTGTTTGTGGCCATCTGGTTTGGTCTTTACCTTGCGCGCCAGCTCACCGAGCCGATTCAGAAGCTCGTGATCGGGGCAGAAGAAGTGGGCCGCGGGAACTTGGATGTGACGATTCCGGGGTCGGGCCAGGACGAGATTCGGGTACTCGTGGATTCCTTTAACCGAATGACCCACGACCTAAGAGATAACCGCGAACGCCTCCATCAAGCGTCTGCGGATTTGGAAAAGCGGCGCCTTCAGCTTGAAGCGGTCCTTGCGAACGTCGGAACGGGCGTCATCGTGGTGGACCGCCAGGGACAGATCACCGTCTATAATCGTGCTGTGTCGGGGCTTCTCCAAGCACAGCCAGCGCAGATGCTGGGCAGAAGTTACCGAGACTCTTTGGCGGGGCCCGCAGAGCCTTTGGTTGCTGTCATCGATGAAGTGCTCTCGACGCAGCTTCCTGCTTCGGCCGAACGTGTACCCGAAGTCGTTCACTGGAATCGCCATGGCAATGAGGGGGAAAGCCGAGCGCTGTCTGCCGTAGTAACGCCCCTTCGCGATGTCGGAGGCGAGCTGCCCTGGGGGGCAGTCGTCGTGATCGACGATATGACGGCTTTCATTAAAGCCCAGCGCGAAACCGCGTGGCGGGAAGTGGCTCGAAGGATTGCTCACGAGATCAAAAACCCTCTGACCCCGATCAAACTCTCGGCTCAGCGCCTTCAAAGGCGGCTCGCTGACATTCAGGGGCGCGACGGCGATCTGGTGCGCGAGTGCACCGAGACCATCGTGCGCCATACGGATGAGCTGAAAGAAATGGTCAACGAGTTCTCTGCTTTTGCCCGGTTCCCGGAAGTTTCGCCCGCACCGAGCGATTTGAACGAAGCCGCCCGCGAAGTGGCTCGCCTTTACGAGACGGCTCATCCTTCCATTCAGTTCGAGCTGAAGCTGGAACCGAAAATGCCAGTCTTCGAGTTTGATCGCGACCAGATCAAGCGCGTGCTGATTAACCTTTTAGACAATGCCGTGACGGTCCTGTCCCAGGTACCGCGAGGCGCTCCTCGGCGGGTGACCTTAGAGAGTCACCATAATTTGGACCTTCAAATGGCGGTTCTCACCGTTCAAGACACGGGGCCTGGAATGAGCGACGAAGTTCGGAGCCGGGTGTTTGAACCTTATTTCTCGACCCGAAAAGAGGGCACGGGCCTGGGGCTCGCCATCTGTAAGCGCATCGTGAACGATCACGATGGTTTCATCCGCGTGGCTTCAGCGCCCGGCCAAGGCACCCAGTTTTCCATTGAGCTTCCCACGTCGATTCGACATAAAACTTAAGGCCCCTCTATGGCACGAACCATTCTGGTCATTGATGATGAACCTTCGATCCGTCAGGCACTCTCTGGAGTGTTGACCGACGAGGGGCACCGTGTGCGTTGCGCGGGCTCGGGCCTGGAAGGCATCGAGGCGCTTCGCTCTGAGCGACCGGATGCGGTTTTTCTCGATATCTGGATGCCCGGTCAGGACGGCTTAGAGACGCTTCGGCAGATCAAGTCCGAGTGGCCCGACATGGCAGTCATTATGATGTCAGGCCATGGAACGATCGAAACTGCCGTGAAGGCGGTGAAATTCGGAGCCTTTGATTTCGTCGAAAAGCCCCTTTCGCTGGAGAGAGTGCTGGTGCTTCTTCAAAACGCACTCGCTGCTCAAGACTTGTCGCGCGAGAATTCGGCGCTTCGTAAGCAGGTGCAAAAGCACAAACTTCTGGTCGGCCAAAGCGCGCCGATGCGCCAAATCCAAGACTTGATTCGGCGAGTGGCCCCGACCACCGGTTCGGTTCTCATCACAGGGGAGAACGGAACGGGGAAGGAGCTGGTTGCCAATTCCATTCATGCCCTCTCGCCTCGGTTCAATAAGCCATTTATTGAAGTGAACTGCGCTGCGATTCCTGAGGAACTCATTGAGAGCGAGCTTTTTGGTCACGAGCGCGGCGCTTTTACGGGCGCTACGAGCCTTCGTCGCGGCAAGTTCGATCTGGCCAACGGCGGAACGCTTTTCTTGGACGAAATCGGCGATATGTCGCTGAAAACCCAGGCAAAAGTGCTCCGAATTCTACAAGAGCAAAAATTCGAAAGAGTGGGGGGAACGCAGACCCTTTCGGTCGATGTCCGCATCGTGGCAGCCACGAACAAGGATCTGAAAGCCGAGATCGCGAAAGGGGCATTCCGAGAGGATTTATTCTACCGTTTGAATGTCATTCCTTTCGTGGTTCCGCCGCTTCGGGACCGTAAAGAAGACATTCCGGCGCTGACGGATCATTTCCTGCGCGAGTTTTCCCAAGCTCACGGAAAGGCCCCGAGGCCGTTCACGCCTGAAGCACGCGCGGTTTTGGACGCCTATCCCTGGCCGGGGAACGTTCGGGAGCTCAGGAACTTGATCGAGCGCTTGGTGATCCTTGCCGGCGAGGTGGATGCCGAGCGCCCGCTGACGGCAGCCGATCTTTTGGCTCATTTGGGCGAGGTTCCCGTGGCTCAGACCCAGTCGTTCGAGTGGGTCGACCCGGCTTGGGTGGGACGAAGCTTGCGAGACGCGCGCTCGGACTTTGAACGGGAGTTCATTCTGAAAACCTTGCGCGAGCATGATTGGAACATCTCGAAAACCGCTGCAGTCTTGGGTGTCGAGCGAAGCCACTTGCACCGAAAAATCAGGACCATGGGCATCGAGGCACCTGAAGGGCGCGATTGATAACTTGTCCGGGGTGGAATAGGTTCCGCCCATGGCCGAGAAGATTACTCCCCGTTCCCAGGATTTTTCAGAGTGGTATCAGGACATCGTCCTTCAGGCGAAGCTCGCCGACTACAGCCCCGTCAAAGGCTGTATGGTCATTCGGCCGAATGGCTACTCCATTTGGGAGCGAATTCAGCGCGAGCTCGATGGTCGCATCAAGAAAACGGGCGTCAGAAACGCTTATTTTCCGCTGTTTATCCCTGAAAGTTTCCTGAAAAAAGAAGCCGAGCACGTCGAAGGTTTTGCTCCTCAGTGCGCCGTGGTCACTTACGCAGGCGCCAAGGATTTGGAAGAGAAACTGGTGGTTCGCCCCACTTCCGAAACCATCATCAACTCGATGTTTGCCAAGTGGATTCAAAGTTACCGGGACTTGCCGCTCTTGATCAACCAGTGGGCGAACGTGGTTCGCTGGGAAATGCGCACCCGCTTGTTCCTGCGCACGACTGAGTTTCTCTGGCAGGAAGGCCACACTTGTCACGCGACCGCCGAGGAAGCGGAAGCCGAAGCTCGCCTGATGCTTCAAGTCTATACCGAGTTTGCCGAGAACGTGTTGGCCATGCCGGTCATTCCAGGCCGGAAGTCCGATAGTGAGCGCTTCGCTGGCGCACTTCGGACCTATTCGATCGAAGCCATGATGCAGGACACGAAAGCCCTTCAGGCCGGCACTTCGCACAATTTGTCGACTAACTTTGCCCAGGCCTTCGACACGCAGTTCCTGGATAAGGACTCGAAAAAGAAGTTCGTGCATCAGACCAGTTGGGGCGTTTCGACGCGTCTTATCGGCGGCATGATCATGACCCATTCCGACGATAAAGGCCTCGTTTTGCCGCCTCGATTGGCTCAAACTCATGTCGCCATCGTGCCGATTTTGGCCAAAGCCGAGCACAAAGCGAAGGTTCTGGAAGTGTCGGATCGCCTGGCTGCTGCGATTCAGGAAAACGCAGGCGTTCGCTCTTTGGGCTACGACGTCGGCGTGATCGTCGACCGCGACGAGCAGAAGCAAGCGGGTTGGAAGTTCCACGAATACGAGCTTCTCGGCATGCCGGTCCGCATCGAAGTGGGTCCGCGCGACTTGGAGAAAAACCAAGTGGTGCTGACCCGTCGAGACGAAGGCGTGAAGCACTTTGTCGCTTTAGACGACGTTCCGGCGATGATCGGTCAGATCTTAGCCGACATGCAAAAGCAGCTTCTTGAAAAGGCGCGCGCTTTCCGCGACGCCAATACGCATCGCGTGGAGACCTTCGAGCAACTGAAGAAGGGCTTGGACGAAAAGGGTGGCTTCTACGTCGGTCCTTGGTGCCAGAGCCGTGAGAGCGAAGAGAAGCTGAAGGAAGAAACCAAAGCCACCATCCGCTGCTTGCCGATGGACGCCGAGTTCAATTTGATCTCCGAAGAAGGGGCGTGCGTGATCACGGGTCAAAAAGGCAATAACGTGCGCGCAATCTTTGCACGGGCTTACTGAGATGAACTCCGGCTCGACCGACCTGATCGTGGCTCTGGATTACCCTCGCGCTGAACCAGCCGAAGCGCTGATTCGAGAACTCGAGGGCCAGTCGGTCATTTACAAGGTGGGCTCGGAGCTTTTCATGGCCGAAGGACCCGCCTGGGTTCGCGAGCTCGTTCATCGCAAGTGCCGGATTTTCTTGGATCTAAAGTTCCACGACATTCCCAATACGGTTGCCAAAGCAGCGAAGCAGGCCGCACTTCTTCATGTAGAGATGTTTACTCTTCATTTGGCAGGCGGCAGTCAGATGGTTCGCGCTGTGGCGCAGGAACTAGCCGATATTCCGGCGCTTCGGCCCAAGGTCCTTGGCGTAAGCGTTTTGACTTCGTTTGATGACGTGCGCTGGGCCGAAGTGACTCGCGCATTGACCGGCCATGCTGTCGCACCGGGTGAGTCCGTCGAGGGGCTAGTGGCTCATGCGACTGCTTGGGGAGTGGATGGGATTGTCTGCAGCGCTCATGAACTAGCGGCTGTTGCGGCCACGGCTCCTGGACTCTACAAAGTGGTGCCGGGAATCCGCCCCGCCGGCAGCGATGCTCAAGATCAGGCTCGGGTGATGACGCCCGCCCAGGCGCGCCAGGCAGGCGCCAGCGCGATTGTGGTGGGCAGGCCCATCACTCAGGCTCGTGATCCGCGCGCAGTCGTGCAGAGCATTCTGGACGAGCTTGCTCAGACAGCCTGAGCGGCGTAAAGGCTTTCCTGCATGTCGCAATCTGCAGGTAGTTCTTTAGCCCTTCGCAATCCTCATAGTGTCTTGGCAGCGCTTCAAACGCGCCCTGGCGACGTTCTTCGCGTGGCGTTGCCCCCGTCGGGCGGCCAGAGGGGCGCTACCGAAGCGGCAGGCGACGCTTGGGATCTTGTGGCTAAACTGGCCCGGCAGCACAAAATTCAAGTCCAGACGGCCGCTCCGGCTGCTTCCGCGGGCGATTCCCGAGGCCGCGACAAAGATCGCGAAGGCGGACGTGTGAGCGGGGCGCATGCGATGGTGCGCGAGCGCGTGGGTGTGAGTGCAGATGAACTTTTCGCCGATGCGCGCGAGCGTTCGGGCGGGCAGGGGCTGTGGCTTGCGCTCGATAGCCTGCAAGATCCACAGAACGTGGGCGCTATTTTCAGAACTGCCGCCTTTTTCGGAGTTCAGGGCATTTTGCTCACGACCGAGCGATCGGCGCCGCTTTCTGCGGCTGCTTACGACGTCGCTTCGGGGGGCATGGAGCACGTGCCGTTTACTCAACAGGTGAATTTGCAGCGCGGTTTTGAAGCCGCAAAAGAAGCGGGTCTTTGGATTCTGGGCACTTCCGAGCACGCGCGTGAAACTTTGGGCGGAGTGAAAAAAGATCGTCCGTGGCTCGTCGTTTTGGGCAACGAAGAGCGCGGAATTCGCCGTCTGACGGAAGAATCGTGCGACGTCATGTGCCGGATCGACCCGAAAGGCGAAGGCGTGAAGTCGCTCAATGTCTCGGTTGCCGCTGGGATCTTGATGAGCCAGCTGGGCTGAGGCTTTCAGAGCCTCATTTGGGGTGGATTTGAGTTTGACATTTCCGCCAAACGATGGAAATTAGCCCCCACATTGGTTTTTACCGAGTGGAGTGGTTTATCTTCTCCCGCCGGAACATTTCGGGCTGGAGTAGCTCAGTTGGT
>JACCDJ010186911.1_pt1 | contig 15819 bp, 15 predicted proteins | sample 7444481 | NCBI WGS metagenome assembly JACCDJ01 (sample SAMN15323435, study PRJNA562643) | freshwater metagenome | isolation source: river surface water | place: USA:Blue River Watershed | collected 2017-08-15 | reverse complement strand
GCTTAGTTTTATTAAATTTGTTCACCTTTCTAGTTTTATTAAAAAGTCTAGAACTAGTTTTATATGTTTTAGTTTTTTGTAAACAAAGTTCACAATATTTAGATAATTTTTCTTTTACAATTGGTAATTCTATCATTTTTTCTGTAATAGATGTTACCATGTTAGCTTTTACTGTTGGATTTGATTTATTACCCATGAAAAGTTCATCAAACATAATAATTCTTTCTGGATTTCTCATTTTTGATTCAGGTGAAATCTTAATATTTGAATGTTTCATCGGAAAACAAGATTCAAATGTTCCAGGTTTTGATGTTTTTGAAGCTAGATTATGAAAATTACCTAACATAAAAGATATCAATATTTTATCATCTTCTTTATTAATATTTTCATCTGAAATTGTTTTATTTAATTGTGTAACATTTACTAAAGAAGACTTAGATTCCTTAATTAAATCATTCATAATTCTAGATATCTCTTTGGCTAGAAATTGAGCTCTTTCTAAATTTTTACAATGCATATGATTTTGTTTACACCATTCTAGTAATTTCTTATGAGTATTACTTCCACCGACTAATTTATTAACATCCATATCAGCAATACTTTTATCAATTTCTAAACCTAAATCTTCAGCTAAATCCCCCAAATTATCATCTTCAATAATATCTTTTTCTACTTTTTTAGAAAGTAATGCTTCTAATTTTAATTCCTTTGTTTTAGCTTTAAATTCCCTGAAAATTTTAAGAAGTGTAAAAATATCACCTGATGATATAGTAAATTTATTAATAGTTTGTTCATACTCTCTCTTTAATTGTTTTTGTTTTTGTTCTGGTAATTTTTTATTGACTTTAAAATCTAATATAATATTACTCATTTGTCCATCTGCCATAATTAAAAGGCTAACAATATCTATCACTGACATGTAACATTTTAAATAATAACTATATAAAATAGCATTGGCTAATCCTAGTTTTATACCACGAAACTGAGATATTCCTTTGCCTTTTTCAGTTAGAACACCGTATTTCTCTTTTGTGGTGATAGAACCTAAAGATTCTAATAATTTAAGTGAAGATTCAACAAATGATATTTCAGGTGGTGAAATGAATTCTTTCAATAGAGATTTTAATTCTCCAATATTATGAATATATTTAAGTCTCATTAAATCCAATAAATAACTAGATAAGTCAGTCTTTTGAATGTCTGGAATTGGATATTTTTCTAATTGATTATAATCTTTTTCAGAATAAAGATGATAACAATATCCTTCTCTAGTTCTACCTGCTCTACCTTTTCTTTGTATAATTGATGATTGAGGTGCATATTCTTCTAGAAGACTTCTTACCATGGTTTCCGGATTATAAGATTCACGGTATTCATAACCACTATCAATAACATAAACAATACCATCAATAGTTAAAGAAGATTCGGCAACATTAGTTGAAACTACAACTTTTCGATTATAATTATCTTTATACAATGGACTTTTAATTTCTAGATAAGCTTTTTCATCTTTAGCTAAATCTTCTTCTTCTTGTGTGCTATTTCCAGCTAATTTAACACAAAATGGAATAAGCATTTCATCCGGGTTTTTTATACGTTTATTATATTCAGAAATTTCACTATCTAACATTGAACAAACTTGAACACCATCACTACTAGCTTTACCAAATATTAAAATATCACCATCATCTGTAGTTGTCAATATTTTCATAACTCTTTCAACAGCTGATTTATACCAGTTATCTGGTCTTTGTGGTAACCAAAATTGTTTAACAGAAAAGGTAAGACCTGGAATATCTACTTCACCAAATGTAAATTCTTTGTAATAATTTCTAAAAGCTTCAAGATTAATTGTAGCACTCATAATAACTAATCTAAGGTCCTTTCTCCTTTTTAAAGCATTTTTAATTAAAAGCAAAAGTAAATCAGTTTGAACACTTCGCTCATGTGCTTCATCTATTACAATACAATTATAATCTTCTAAATAAGGGTCATTACCAGTTACTTTTGATAATATACTTCCGGTAGTTGTAAAAATAAGTTTAGATTTATTGGAAATCTTATTATCACCTTTGAAATAATAACCTACATAATCACCTAGTTTTGAATCTAAACATTTAGCCGCATATTCTGCATTACTTCTAGTGATTAAACGTTTGGGAATTGTTGTTAAAACTTTTCCTTCATAATCAAATGCATGTAATGCAATTTTTGGGATTAATACCGTTTTTCCAACACCTGTTCCAGCTTTAGCAAGAGTTACTTGATTATTTTTAATTGAATTTAAGAGTTCATCTTTGTATTTATAAACTGTTAATTGACTCCATTTAGTAGCTAGATTAGAGTATGTCATAGGCACTTTTTCACCATTTACATCCATTTGTTGAGAAGAATATAAATTTTGATATGGTTCTTTAGTAAAAGGATTAACGTTCTCACCATTTACGTCAAAAACACCTATTGGTAATTCATCTTTTTTACTAGTTGGCATTTATATTTCTATCTTTCTTTATCTTTAATAGGTTTTTAGAAAAAAGTTATATAAAAAATCAAATAAATAATGATGTATCTAGAATTGCTTTTTTTATTTATCTTTTTAATTTATTTTTTATTTTTTATGAGCGTTAAAATCTGTTTAAGAAAATCAATTTAAATAATAAATTATATTAATATAATTAATTAGAATCAATTAAAAACTAAAATGTCGTCTAAAGGTCGTTTTGAAGAATTAAATTCAGAAGTAACAGAAGATTTCCTCGATGTTGATAAACCTATTCCAGGTCAAAACTTTGCATGCATTTCTTTTGTTTCTCCTGATAAAATTCTAGCTCGTAAAGAAGATTATTATTTTCATGAATATACAAAGAAGATTTTTCAATCTAACAAACTAGAACTTAATGAAAAACTCAATAGTCTTATTAATGAAGGTCTTGATGGTAAAGTTGATGTAAGTAAACTTACAGAATTTCAAAAACTTCTTACAAAAAAAACAGATGAACAAATTAATAAGAAATTTGATGTCTTTGTAGAAGATTTAAAAGACTTTCGTTATGCCAATGAGGATACAATTGAGGAACGCTTTCATGAAGCTGAAAACTTTCAAACATCAGTTCGTGGTGTTAAGATTCGTGGTGTTTATAATACCATTAAAGAAGCACAAATTCGCGCTAAAGTTCTCCAACGTATGGATCCTTCATTTCATATCTTCGTTGGACAAGTTGGTTATTGGCTTCCATGGGACCCAACTGCTGATAAGATTGAAAATCAAGAATACCAAAACGGTCAACTCAATGAAATTGTTAAGAAATATAAAGCCAATGAAGCTAAACGTGATGAATTCTTTGAACAACAAAAACAAGACATTAAGAAACAAGCTGCTTTAAAGAGTATGGAAAAAAAATCAGAAACTGAAGAAAAACCAAAGCTCAATGTAGGTGATGCTTCTGCAACTGAAGTTTCTATTGAAGAAGCTAAAGAAAGTCTTACAAAGGAAGACCCATGGATGGCTAATAAACTTAATAAAACACAAGAAACAACTGAATCATCAATTAATGAAATTGATGACCATGAGGAAACATCTGAATAGTAAAAATTAAATTATAAATTTATCTACGACCAATAAAAACGTTATCTTTACGAAACATATCAATAAATGATTGTTGTAAATTAACTGGTTGTATTTGTTCTTCAAACAAACTTCTTGGAATATATCTATATTCTATTACTTTTTCTTTTTTAAAAGTTGATTGCATTTTTTGATGATATCCAGTAGTTATCATCATAACACCTATTACTAATAATAATAAAACTATTGACTTCATTTGTAAAATATTTTATATGTTATGACTTTTATCTTATTTTATTATGATATTTTTATATTTTCAATGTAACTGTTATTTTATTATTTTTATCTAAAACGTCAAATTCTTCATTTTCTAATACTAAAGGTTCAATGTCATAAATATCATTTTTTCTATTATCCGGTGATAAATATGAATCTTTGGCAAAAAAGAATCCATAACCACCAACTGACCAAATTGATAAAGCTCCAGGAGGAGATATTTCAAGTCCACTTGAAGTTTTTGATATAGGTTGAGGAGTTTTCCATAAAGCTGTTCCAAGTAATTTATTTGATTTTAAAATTTCTAATGGTAAACATCTTATTAAATCAACACTTGGTTTATCAAAACCAGAAACTACAATATCACTCATTGCAAAATGACCAGATGGTGGTATAATTTTCCAAACACTTAACTGTGTTGAACTATTTGTTGATTTATTATCCCAAATCTTTTCAAATCCAGATGGTTTAGCACCACCTTTGCATAAAAATGCTAATCCTTCATATTCATCATTTTTAAAAAGATTTTTATCGGCCATATTTGATGAAACAATAGCAACTTGACCTACTGGAAAATAGTTATTCTCTGGATTTCTTATCCAAAAAGAAATATATCTTCCATCTTCCATTTTATATTCACATGTTTTAGTAAATTCCTGACGTTTAAAATTATTGATAAAAAAATAATTGCTTTTGATTTGAGGTGATAAAGTTGGTTTAATTGTAGGTTCTGGAGCAAAACCTTCATTATTTGTTTTCATAAAATTATAAAGAATTAATAATACAAAAATAGCTAGAAGTAAAACTATTACAAATTTATTTTCTTGATAATTTTTACTAACTCTTTTTGAAACTGAATCAAACATTGATGATGATACAGATGTTCTTGATGTCATCTTTATCTATTTTTTAATTTATTTTTAATAATAATAGATTCTTATTACTCTATTAGAAAATTTATAAGAAAAAGAAAACAAAAGAAAACAAAAGAAAACAATAATTAGTCCAAACTATAAATTCATGAAAAATTATAATATTTGTGGTAAATATTTAGGTGTATCATATCCATAAATAGTTACTTTAAATTCTCCGTTGTAAGGATGAACTTGCACAGTATCATCATTGAAAAGCTCATCACATCCATTTTCATCTAAACTATCACGACCTTTAATTTTAATTGGTATTTTAAGAGAATGAAATTTATCACTAGCAGTATAATAATTCCATCTGTTACTATTTGTATAAGTTGGTCTTCCAAAAAGTGGTAAAATATTAGTTTCATTATTACTTTCTGGATTTGTTGCATCTTTTTTATATAATAATCCAACTTGTTGATAACCACCAACAAATCCACGTGTTGGAATTTGAATTGAAGGTAAGCCTACATTTAAAGGTAAACCACCCATGTTAGGAACATATGACCTTTCAGGTGGTAAAAGAGGGTTTACTAATCTTTCAACTTCTTTTCTAGCTACGTATTGTTGTTGAGTAGGATAACTAGCATTAATAACAACTGATTTCATAGGTTCACTTTGTTGTGATTGATTTAATGATATTTGTTGCTTTTGTAATTGATTAGTTTGTTGTTGGATTTTATTAAGCTGACCTTCTAATTCTTTATTTTTAATATAGGGATCATAGAATTTAAAATAAACAAACATTCCAATTATAGCACCAATTAAAAAGATGATAACTATTGTAGCACTGCTTTCAACACATAAAACAGCACCTTCAGGACATCCATCACCACCTTTTTGATTAAATTTTAAATTTAATTTTGTGCTAGAAGACCCTTTACCTTTTGGAATTTTAACTTTAGGAACAGATAATTTTGATGGAATTTTAGCTTGAATTTTTGTAGGCATTTATAAGGTATTATTATTTTACTCTTAGAAATTATTTTCATTCAACCATAAAATCAAAAGAAAACTCAAAAAATTAAAAGAAAATTAAAAGAAAAATAAACGAAATTAAAAATTATTGAAATCTATGATTTCTAACAATTTTGACATAATTAGGATGTTGTGAACCATCTTTATCTATTGAACCGGAATATAAATCAGGGTCATTTCTTATTAATTTACCTTTTATTGAATATATTGTGTTTGTGTTATCTGACACTTTTGACACTTTAGGTAATGAAGTTTTTAATAAAGGTTGTGATGTTGGAACATAGGTTGGTGCGATGGTATGATGTGTTTTTTTTTGATTAATATGTTTATTGATTAAAATTCCAGTTATAATAAGAAGTCCAATACTTAATAAAATAACAATAATTATACCGATAATTTTTATAGGTTTCATTTTATTTTTTTAATATTTACTATTTTAATTATTTATTTTTCCATTAGAAAAAAAATTTAATCGGATAATAAATATTGTAACCAACATTGACCATTTTCAATGTTTAATGCATTATGATTAACAGCATATAATTGTATTTCCATTTCAGGTAATCCTTGAATTAAATTAAGAACTAGATTTACATCACTAAGAAATGTAAAATTAACACTTCCAGATGCTTGTATTTTATTAGAAGGATATAAATTAAAAAAATACATGTAGATGTAATCTTCTGATGCATTGCCAAAAGTTTTATAAGGTTCTAGTAATCGAAGATTTTTAGCTGATAATTCATCAGTTCTTTCTTTTTCTCCAAAATATAATTGAGCTGATATTAAAGGATCTTTCGCAGGTCCTTCTAATACATTGGTGTAATTAAACCAATCATTATTCTTTTCTACATCTGTTCTTCTTAAAACCCAAACTAAATATCCAACAGAAAAGTTAATGGTATCTAGCTCTACTTTAAATGTAGTTTGACGTTGAGGAATTGTTACTTTTAATTGCTGGACTTGTTGTATTTTTTGTATTATTTTTGCTGGAAATAATGTCATATTTTCTTCATTATCTTTATTATAAATCGGTGAGAACATCTTCTTTTGTTGTGGATCTAAAACATAATAATCAACTAAAAGAGATGTATTACCAAGATTATAATTACCAATAGGTCCATTATTATCATCAGAAATCCATAATCTTGAAAGAGGATGTAATTTAACACGTATAATCACGTCATGTCTACAAATTGCAGATAATGGTAAAAATAAGCCAGGATTTTCAGTAAACCAAAAAGATAATGGAATAATTACTTTACCACCATTGAATAAACCTGGAATCATATTATCATAATATTGTGTTAATTCACGATGAGTTAGCTTTTGGTCTATTTTATTACTTATTTCTCTATTTATATGTAACCAGTCACCATACAATCTAACTATTTGATTACCGCCAATTTCTATTTCTATCCAATCAATAATAGCATGACCTACATTATTACAATAACCAATTTTTCCGGTTGATTTTAATTCTGGTAAATCTAATTCTAAACAAATTGAACCAACTAAATCACCATATCTACTTAATTTAACAATTGAAGAAACACCAAAATTAGGTGCAGTATCGAAATTTAAAGCTCTAGTATTTCTAGCATATGCAAAATATCTTTTACTATCTTGTTTAAAAAAAGAAATCTCTGGATGCCCAGTTAGAAATTGGTCAGTTCTTTCACCTCTAGAATTAATCTCTACTTGTCTATATGTTGCTTCCATTTTTTATATTATAACTTCTATTTACTTTTATTCTATATTTTTATTCTTATTTTATTATTTACATTTATCAAAATTTATATCAAAATTTATAAATTAAAATAATCTAAAGTTGTCTAGAATATAGAAAAAGTAAATTAATTAAAATTATTTTAATATCATGTCAATTGGTGTTCAAAGAACAACAACAAAATATAATCAACAATTTAATGAACTTTTAATATCACATGCTAGAATTAGAAATATTGAAGGATTTTTTAATAATGATTTAAATATTAAAAGTTCAGAAGGTAATAATATTTTATTAAATGAATCAATTAAAATTACTAATGATGGTAATCTAGTTCTTAAAGGATATATAGAATTTGAAGGAATAAAATTAACAAACCAGTTAGGTAATTTAATTTGGGGGTCTGATGTAGTTATAACCGATTCAACATTACAATCCGAAATTGACAATGTCATTTTTAATAAACTAGAATTACAAGCTTTAAATGAAGATACTGGATTTTTAAATAAAAATAAAATACAACTAAAGTCATCACTAGAATTAGAAAAATCTTATAATTTAATTTTACCAAAAACAATACCACAAAAAAATCATGTTCTAGGTATATCAGAATCAGAACCAGAATCTTCAAACTTTCAACTTGAATGGAAAAATGACAATTTAAAAATACCAATTGGATCTATAATTAAATATAATGGAAAAATAGAAGATTTGCCTCCTGGATGGCAATTATATAATAGTCAAGATAATAGTGAATTATATGATATTATTTATACAGGATAATCATTACTAGAATTAATCATTTATAATTATAAAATATACTGCATTATATGTAGTTAAATCTTCAATGATGTCAAACAGAAAAATAATAATGGAATAGTAAAAATAAAAAAAAATAAAAAAAATAAAATAAAAATAAATGTTAGAATACCAAACAAATTTTTAATTTGTTAGAGACTTGTAAATGGAACCGAAATCTAATGATTTTATAGATTTAAATAAAAAAACAATAATTTATCAAAATAATGAAGAAAATAATACAAATCATGAGAATACTAGGACATTTTTAACCATTCATGAATGTTTTACTTTAGGCAATTATTATGTAGATAAAAAGAAGATCGGAGTAGGGTCATTTGCAACTATTTATCATGGTATTGAAAAAACACTGGGGAAAGATGTAGCAATTAAAAGATTACATGTAAAAGATATTAAAGATATCCGAAAAATAGCTCCAAATGTCAACACTGAAATAGAAATAATGAAAGAATTAAAACATCCTAATATTATTAGAATGTTTGATATTATATATGAAACTGATTATGATAATATTAACATTATTATGGAATATGCACCTCTAGGTAATTTAGCTGATTTAAAAAAAAATAAAGGTATCATTGGAGAAATATATGGTAAATTTTATATGAGACAAATCGCAGAAGGTTTAAAATATTTATTATCAAAAAATATAATGCATCGTGATTTAAAACCACAGAATATATTAATATTTCCATTCAATGTAGTTAAATTAGCAGATTTTGGATTGGCTAAAAATTTTCAAGATGAACAAAAATTTAAAACATTATGCGGTAGTCCAATTTATATGGCACCAGAAATATTAATCCCCAATGGTTCATTTGATAAAAAACAAAGGAGTTATACAACAAAAGCTGATTTATGGTCTCTAGGTATCATTTTATTTGAATTAATAACTGGTAAATTTCCAATTAATGCTAAAACATTATATCATTTACCTCAACAAATCAAAGATTTTCAATTAATATTTCCAATTGAAATTATTATATCCAATCCATGTAGAGATTTAATAACCAGACTTTTAATAAAAGACCCAAAAGGAAGGATTGATTGGAAAGATTTTTTTAATCATGTATGGTTCGATACCGATGAAATTCGTGAACAAAGCAATGAAGAGAATATTAAAATTAATAATTTAATAGAAAATGCAGATAATCAAATAATAGAACATAATCTTTTTTCATGTAATAAAATAGAAGAAAGATCTATATCATTGCCAGGTAATTTAAAATCAAATTTTGATATTAAACCTGAAAAAAAATTCAATGTTCATCCTATTAAAAATATTGAAAGTATTAAAAAATTAGAAAAATTAAATTTTGAATTATCAAGTTCTCAACTTTCATCTAATCTTTTATCACAATCAAATGATTCAGAACAAAAAAAGAAATCGCTACACAATTTATTGTCCATAAAATCTATCGAAAAAGAAGACAAAGATAAAGATAGAAAAAATGAAAAAAAAAATAAAAATGGGGAAAAAAATAGGAAAAATGAAATTAATGTAGAAGATAAACTAGAGTCTAAATTAAATTTAATAATTGGACAATTAAATGAATTAAAAACAATACAACATGAAAATAAAAAATTAAAAGCTAGAATTAGACAATTAAGTCATAATGAACAAGCTGAAATAGAAGATATTGATTTAAATTTTGATAATATTATTGAAGGTTCTAAGAATAGTAATCATTCAGATTCAACTGATTCAGAAAGTTCTAATGAAGATTTTATTGATATTATAAATTCAAAAAATGATAGTAAAAATGATAGTAAAAATGATAGATTTGTTATGATAAACTCTAAACCAATTAATATTGAAAATAATTCGCAATCAAATGAAAATAAAATAAAAATTAAAGAGCATTTCAAGCACTATTTTAATACATCTATTACTTTATTGAAAGAATCCGCAAATTATCTAAGTGGTAATTACAAATCAATATGAACTTATAAATATGAACTTATTATGATGATTGATATTTTATTTTATAGTATTTTTTGTTATTAATCTTTTATGAAAATTGAAAATATTCAAATAATTAAAAAATAATAAATACATCAACAAAAGAAATGGTGGACCCTTATGCCAACCTTTTTTACAGTCATTTTGCTACTCCTCACAATTGCATTTTAACTGTTGACCAATTGATTGCTGAAAAAGATAAATTATTACATTTATGCACTAAAATTAACTTTAGTGAAAAGATTTTCTTGTCACTAAGCAAACTTATCAGCTACTTTAATTCATTGGATGAATTAAAAAAGAGACATGTTTGTGTTGAAATTCAAAATCTTAAATTAGGTATAGATACAATTTTTGAAGCAGAAAGTGAATGTGACACAATTAAATTGACAAATGGAAATTATTTGATTAAAAGTTTCTTGGATTTTACTAAAACTATATAATCATAAATTTACATTTGTTATTTCTATTTAATACAACTTCTCTAAATATTTTTTTAACTTTTTATAAAAAAAATAGCAAGATTTATAAAATAATTACGCAAAAATTGAAATTTTTTATTTTTATATAAATATAATACATATCAAGCACAGTAACCCATGGGTGCCTCGCCGTCTTCTTTTGACCTTGATTTCCGTCCCGACCAGTCGTCAGTGGATATGAAGAGTGTTCTCAACAAGCTCTTTGGTCCTGTTCCGACAGTTGGTGATGCCTGCGTGCACGGAATCACTATCAATGGCCACAAGGTCGAGACCCTTGTTTGGTTATTCAACCAACTGCCCCGGGAACATGAAAGCCGGAATTTTCGCATTTTGATTAAGTTCAATAGGCTCACCGCTTTCACTGCCAAGAAGGTCAATTCCTTGCATCCGCATCCAAATGCAATTATCCCCAAGTGTAAGAACATTAACACTTGTGGATCAAGCACTCCCCTGACACCTGAGCTAGTCGCCGAGTTGGCGATAATAGCTCTGGAGACCGGGGTATCTGCAATTCGTCGTTAATTTCTAGGTTAAGTGTTGAACTTGTCTAGACAGTTAGAATTTATTTTCTTTTTTTTATGTGTAAATTGATATAAAAAAGGTAAGATTTGGATTAATATTAATATGAAAATTGATTTTTTATTTTAATATATAAATATAATATTTACCAATCACGGATGACCATGTCTGTTCCTGCTGGTGATACTCCTGCGTCTTCGGCTTTCTATGTCAAGATGCTTATCTGCATGTCCACAGGCGAACCTTTACCGGAGACCCCCGAGACTCCTTTGCCTAACATTGGCAATTTGGAAGAACGCAAACTCACTCTCTGTGACCAAGTGCCTCTGCGTGTGGCTTTACGGTTATTCAAGAGCAAGTTCTGGGATTACGAACCATCCGGACAGGCCATCATGGTCATTTACGATGGTTCGTCAAACCTCTTGTGCAAGACGGTCCCCGCTGGCACGCCTGGAGCGATTTCCCCCCAGAAGTTCACTTACAACGAGCGTATCAACATCAACATCAACACTCTCATGACACCGGAGCTCCTCGTCACCCTGATGTGGACAGTTCTCTAGGAAGTGTTGTCAGATACATAACCTAGACTAGGTATTGTAACACTTTTTTTCTTTTTCCATTTTTTCCTTTTTTTCCTTTTTTTCCTTTTTTTCTTTTTTTTCTTTTGGCTGTAAATATGTTACAAAAATTGAAAAAGAAAACTTTAATAATTATTTAAATATTACAACATCATTCAATGAATCAATTAATTGTCCCTGAAAACTCTAAACTTTCGTATTTAATTAAAAATCATAAAAATATTAATGTTCAATTGATGTTATATAAAATTTATATAACTTTATTTGAAGCAAACCCTTCATTAAATTTTGACTCAAATTTTCAACTTTTCTTGGTTCATATGGGATGGATTAAGATTATGTCATCATTTAATACATTGATTACTTCACCACAAAACATCTCAACAACTATTTACAAGGAATTCTTTAGTCATTTATCATCTACAGAATTTATTAAAATGGTTGTTACTCTTAAATTTCATAGCTTTTATTCTACTGACTATTATAGGGCTTTTTGCACATTAGTTGATAGAATAAATTACATTGATTGGTCAGCACTTGAAAAAGAAGGATGTGCCGATTATTCATTTATCAATCCTGAAATAGCAAATGAATTGGATAATATGCAAAAATTAGTTAAAAAGTTTAATCAATATACAAACTTTTTTAAACTTGAATAAAAAGTTTAATGGTGTTTTTTTATAATTTTATACTAAAACTATCAAAAAATAATTATCAAAAAATAATTATCAAAAAATAATTATCAAAAAATAGCTCGTTTTTAATAGATAATTAAATAAAAATTGAAAAAAAATAAAAGTTATTTTTAGTTATAAAAAACTGCTCAACATCTCAACAATGTCGACCACTCCCTCTAAGACGACCATCCCACCAATGGAAGTTTCACCTGGTCGGGAGCATTTCCGTCACCTTCACAAGGACTTGACTGGCATGGTATTGCCCTTTCTCTTGAGCTTTTTCAGCCGCAAGCTCGAGAAGCCTGTGCATCTTGACTGTTCGTCGATGATGCATCATAGTGTGTTCCGTCAACTGGAAGACCTCCTTGAGAAAGGATACACAATTCCAGACAATGCACTTGCAGCCTATGCTCGTCACTACAAGAGCTTTGGCGATGAAGTTGTACAGATTGCCACTCTTGCATACGAGCGCCATTGCGAACATATTGTCAAATGGGTGGAGTCTGTGATGCCACTCATGACGCGCGAAGAGGGTCTGTCTGATGCGGATCTGTATCGTGAACATCGCAAGCGCTTTGCTGACATCAAGAGCACTATCATTTCTAGCCAGGAGGTTCGCGAACAGCACCTCAAGCAGAAGAGTGATAAAATCAAGGAGAACGAGGTGTCCCTCAAGAAGCTGGAAAATTTCATTGCCGACAACAAGGATGACCTGCTCAACGCGGGTATTGTTGCTATGGCAAAGAAACAAGTCGAGACATACACTGACGCAATCAAGCACCTGCAGCTTGAGATTGACCTTATCGAGAGCCTTTCTCGTCGTGAAGTCAAAATTGTTGAAAACTAAGCATCTAGTTGCGTCAATCGCACAAAAATTTGATAGTTGGTAAAACAATTGTCAAAACATTTTTTTTAACTTAATTCATTATATCAAAAAACATGTGATATACACTCGTATGTGTGATGAATACACAAAAACTTTGAAGGTGTAAAAGCTATAAAATGTTTGTTGAGTAAGTAACTCAGGTCATTTTCTATTCCTTTTCTATATTTTTTTTATTTTGAAATTTGATAATATCTATTTTAGCTTGTTGAGCTAAAGTTTTAACGAGTTCATAATTTCGATAATCATTTTTATAATATATTTTAACTATTCCAGATGATGCTAGAATTTTAAAACAATTTATACAAGGGTAGTGTGTAATGTATGCAATTGCCCCTTCTGTAGCAACTCCTCTTTTAGCACAATCAGAAATACAATTTTGTTCGGCATGAACTGTTGCTTGTTCATGACCATTATCCATGTAACTCTTATGTTCTATCTTTGGTAAAAATCCATTATAACCGACACTGATTACATGATTATCTTTAACTAGAACACATCCAACTTTTAATCTTTTGTCAGGAGAACGTGATGAAATTAAAAAAGATGTTGTCAGAAAGTATTCGTCCCATGATATTCTTTCATCATTTTCCCACAGGGAAATAAAATTTATAAATGTATCTAATTTAGACATTGAAATTTATTTCTATTCTAGATAATAGAAAGTTCATTTTTTTATATTTTTTTTATTTTGTATAAAAAATAGTGTAAAAAATGAAACTAATCAAATTGATTAGTGTGAATTATTTATCAAACATGATTCTTCTTTGAACCTTGCACAATCTTTTTATTAAAGTTGTATCAAATGTGTCAATTGAAGCAGCAAGAAAATGGGAAATTCGTAATATTTCAGTATCAACATCCCTCAAAATTTTATGATGAGGTTGATCATTATTAAAACAATTACGACATGATTTACTGGGTTGAAAACCATCCCAATAAGCTCGCATCTTTCTCCCTAGTATAAGAAATACTAATTGGGAGTCCAACAATGATTTCAATTGTAGAAGTTTTAGTAAATCTTCCTTAAATTTTCCTGAACTTAGGGTTGACAGATTATATCCTTGTAGTATTTCTAAAAATACTCCACAAGTTATAATGTATGTTGTATCAGGTTTTGAAAAATAGTTTAAATCATTTAAAAGAAATGAACAGGTGTCAATTATAACCAGTTTTTCTTTGTCATGATTATTTTTTTTTGAAATTATTTGATTATTCATATTATCGAAAGATATGAAATAATCAAATAATTGTCGTATTAATTGCATAATTTCTTCATTTTCATGAAGAAATATGTTCGAATTTCTCAAATCGCGATTAATGATATAATTAAAATCAATTATATCAGTCATAAATAAATTGATGTCAATATAGCTGAAAGTGCTTTCATAGATAAAATTAATTTAATTCAATTTTAGTATTTTCATAAATATCAAAAAATCCAAAAATATGAAAAAATATCAAAAATATATAAAAATGAATATATAATATAAAAGAATAAAAATGGTTTCACGAAATATAATACATAAAGGAGGAGTTGTATATCGACCAGTTGATACTAATAATCCTAAATATTCATTACCAACTGATGAATTTTATAAGTCTTTTAAAAAAGGATTAGCAAGTGAGAAGGATTTATGTAATTTTAATAAGGAATATATTAAATTAATTAACAAATATAAAGAAAAAATAGAAGCTCATTTAGAAAATTTGGATAAAATCGATGAATCTTTAGGCGATAATATAAACATAGATGATTTTCATTCTTTTCGTAAATCTTTTGAGATTTTAACTAATAATAATACATTAGAAGACAATTTACAACCTTTATTATTGAAAAATTATGAATATATATCAGAAAATGATAATGACGTGAATATTATTGAATATCATTTAGATCAACAAATTTCGTATTTAATATTTAATTATTATAATGAATCAGAACAAAGAATATTCAATAGTATTATATTTAGAAATTTACTAAAAGAACCTGAATTTAAGGTTATAACAACAGATGGTAAAATAACGGACTTTTTACCATTACCTCATGTCAATTATCAATTAGATTATGTAAAAGTTAAGAAAATATTAGACCAAATTGTTGATTATTCAATAAAAAGTAAAACTAAAGTTTATGATGATGAACCTGCTTTATTAACAACATTACCATCTAGTTCAATATCAAACAATAAAACACATGAAACAATAATTAAAGAGATTTTATGTAATCAAACTACTATTGAAAGTGGAAAAAAATTAAGTAAAAAGAATATAGTTTTAAAAAAAAGTAAAAAGGAGTCTAAATCAAAAAAAATTAATAAATCTAGTAAGGTAGTGCGTAATATGAGTAACAAATTAGTTGATAAGCTACAGATTATCCCACTTAATAATGTTAAAGATATTGGAAAAGATATTGGAAAAGATGTTGGAAAAGAT
>JACCDJ011246063.1_pt1 | contig 15825 bp, 18 predicted proteins | sample 7444481 | NCBI WGS metagenome assembly JACCDJ01 (sample SAMN15323435, study PRJNA562643) | freshwater metagenome | isolation source: river surface water | place: USA:Blue River Watershed | collected 2017-08-15 | reverse complement strand
CTTGATGACTGCATACATGATTGAGCCTCGTTTGCTACGCATTAAAATCAATCGCGCATTATACGTAAAATTCGGACTTAAGCAAACACAATCTCCAATTGAAATCAAAAAACTTACATCCAAAAACCCAGGAGTGGCTTTAACGGACGTAATTTAAAACACTACGAGACTCTATGATAAAATTACATCAAAATTTATATGGTCTATTTTCGTGTCATTAGCACTTATACAATCTAGCATTAATGAAGACATGCGCGCTGTTGACGCGGTTATTCGAAAATCATTGCACTCAGAAGTTGTGCTCATCAATCAAGTTGCAGACTACATTATCAACAGCGGCGGCAAACGCTTACGGCCTGCACTTGTTTTACTGTCTGCTGGCGTATTTGGAAAAATCGAAACACGTCATCATGAATTAGCTGCTGTCGTTGAATTTATCCACACCGCCACCTTATTGCATGATGATGTCGTAGACGAATCGTCATTGCGCCGCGGTCGCGCGACTGCCAATACCTTGTTTGGCAACGCTGCCAGCGTACTCGTAGGAGATTTTGTATATTCACGCGCCTTTCAAATGATGGTCGGCGTTCAAAATATGCGCGTGATGGATATTTTGGCAGAAGCCACTAATATTATTGCAGAGGGCGAAGTGCTGCAGCTACTCAATATTAATGACGCTGATATTAGCGATGATGACTATTTACGTGTTATTCATTACAAAACAGCTAAATTATTTGAAGCCGCCACGCGTTTAGGCGCCGTTATTTGCCAAGCCTCTCCTGACGATGAAAATGCAATGGCAGAATACGGTATGCGCTTAGGCACAGCATTTCAACTGATTGATGATGTTTTGGATTTGAGTGGCAATAGTGAAGATATTGGTAAGAACTTAGGTGATGATATTGCAGAGGGCAAACCAACCCTACCTTTGCTATACGCAATGCGTCATGGCGACACCAAACAAAATCAATTAATTCGCAATGCGATTGAACAAGGTGGGCTAGAAGATTTTTCAGCCATCATACAAGCTGTAAAGCAAACTGGGGCGTTAGACTACGTTCGAGATATTGCCAAACAAGAAGCTGAACTTGCATGTAAAGCAATTCAACATTTACCTTCCACCCCTCAACACCAAGCACTTATTCAGCTTGCAGAGTTTTCAGTAAGCCGCACTTTTTAATTGAACGTAATTGGTTCGCCGTCTTCAGCGTTAAAGTAGCTAAGATGCGCCCAGTCATTTTTACCATTGGTGAGCGTACCGTCAAATAGCGCCTGACCATCCACATCAACCACTGCGTAGCCACTGTGATAAAGCGTCACTTCTGCTTGCTTACGCCCTAAACGCATTGCGTAAGTTAGGTAGTGCTCATTCTCCTCTTCGTCGAGAAGCTCCCAGTCATCATGGCCTGTTAGCTGAGCTAACCATCCGTTTAAATCTACTTCAACACGACACACAATAGGCTTAGACCAAGCATTTAGCTGCTCGTCTTCCAGCAAGCTAGACTCAATTGAAGCTTCTGCGCTCATATGTGTGACCTTTCAAATCGATTTATTCTTATTATATATTGGTGGCTACTTTTTATATTTCAATAGACCAACATTTTTATCTTCTTGCCCGCTCCATCTTTCAATGACAATATGCTAAAACTTAGACTAATTAATCCATAAATAACCATATGCTAGCGTCAGTAACACCTATCATTAACTTACTGCAATCGGATATGACCATATTGATCGGGTTTTCAAGCATCATTGGTTTAATGATAGGCAGTTTTTTAAATGTTGTGATTTATCGTCTTCCTAAAATGATGGAGATAGAGTGGGAACAAAACTGCTCTGAAGAAAAGCCACTGGAAAGAAAATTTAACTTAGCGAGTCCTGCTTCCAGCTGCCCCCATTGTAGTCATCGCATTAGTGCAATCGAAAACATCCCAGTACTTAGCTATTGCTGGCTTAAAGGCAAATGCAGTCAGTGTAAAAAATCAATTAGCCTCCGCTATCCAGCCATCGAATTACTTAGTGCACTCTCCGTAGCTCTAAGTTTCTGGCATTTTGGATACTCATTCACAGCAATTGCCGCATCTTTTTTTATATTGGCACTTATCACACTCACAGCAATTGATTTAGACACACACTTACTCCCCGATACCATTACATTGCCTCTGCTATGGTTAGGATTATTGTTCAATCTAAATGAAGGTTTTGTGGATATCAATTCGGCCGTTATTGGAGCAGCGCTTGGCTATCTAATACTATGGTCTGTTTACTGGCTGTTTAAACTGATAACAAAAAAAGAAGGTATGGGTTACGGGGACTTTAAAATGCTTGCAGCCATCGGCGCTTGGTTCGGTTGGCAAGCATTGCCAGCGGTCATTCTATTATCATCATTAGCAGGATCTATTGCGGGACTTACCATGATCACATTCGGCAAATCCCATCGCAATAGTCAAATACCATTTGGCCCGTTCATTGCAGCTGCAGGAATTATCATGCTGTTTTCAGGCGCACAAATTTCACGTATTTATTTAGGATAAAGCAACCGTGTTTATTGTTGGTTTAACGGGAGGAATCGGTTGTGGGAAAAGCGAGGTGTCTCGCTTATTCTCTGAGCTTGGTGTGCCTATAGTCGATGTAGACATTATTAGCCACCAACTCACAGCCAAAGGTCAAAAGACATTACAAGCGATTGTTAATCAATTCGGTACAGATGTTTTGAATAATGATGGTGGTTTAAATCGGGAATATTTGCGAGAAATCGTATTTAACAACCAAGAAGCACTCCATGCATTAGAAGCGATTATGCATCCTGCCATTTATGAAAAAACTCTAATTGAACTTGAAAAAAATGTAGGATCACCTTATCAAATCCTAGCAATTCCTTTGTTATTTGAAAGCACTAAGTATCAAAAACTCATTAATCGTTCACTGGTGATTGACTGTGATACTGCCACCCAAATTGATCGAGCAAGCAAAAGAGATGGTGCAAGCAAATCTCAAATTGAGAAAATCATTGCGGCGCAAATGTCTAGAGAAACTCGCAATCAACTTGCCGACGACATTATCAGCAACGATGGATCACTAGATGAACTTAAACAAAAAGTGATTCAACTGAATGATAAATATAGAAATACTTGCGCTGTTAACCAATGAACCTCATAATCCATTTTAATCATAAGGTTTAACTAAAAAGACTTAAAAGAAATAAACGGTGCCTACTTACGAATTCCCTTTCAACGAACGTATTCGGACGCTTCTGCGCCTTGAGGATCTTTTTTCCAAAGTTCTATTGAATATTGAATCAAAACAAGCAGCTAACCACCATAATGCCGTCATTTCTTTCTTTCAAATTCTTGATTTAATTGACCGTTCAGACCTTAAGTCTGACCTAGTACAAGAGCTAGATCGCCAAAAAGCGATTCTCAGCCATTTGTCAGACAATCCAAGTATTGATCTATCCGTACTTGAGCCTATTCTCGAAAATATCAACGCCGTCAGTACTGAGCTTAAAAACGCACCCAACAAACCTGGACAACCATTACGTGAAAACGAATGGCTGATGACCATCAAACAACGTGCAGTCATTCCTGGCGGATTGTGTGAATTTGATTTACCTTCATATCATTATTGGCTAGAACAATCAGCGGAACAGCGCCAACACGACCTGAAGGGCTGGATGGCTAATATTGTTCCAATATACGATGGTTTGAAAATCATCCTCAACATCATTCGCGGTAGTGGTAAAAAAACTCCAATCACTGCAAATAGAGGAGCTTATCAACAAATGTTAGGCGGCGCCAAACCAGCGCAAATGCTTAGTATTCAAGTGGAAGACCACCTCACTTGCTATCCTGAAATAAGCGCAAATAAATATGCACTCAATATTAGATTTATTTCAATGAGCCCATCTAAGAAACCTCAACCTTCAGAAATTGATGTTCCATTCAATTTAACTCTCGGCAATTTATAAGCATCATGCAGTCATCGAGCCCCAAAAAGCGTATTGTCACCTGCCCGCAATGCGGAGGTGAATCAGAATTTAGTCCTGACAACAAATACAGACCATTTTGTTCAGAGCGTTGCAAACTAATTGACTTGGGCGCTTGGGCTAATGAAGGCTATCGCATCCCAAGTCCGATTACGCCTGAAGATTTAGAAAACGAAGAGTTCAATCATTAAGTTAAGAATGAAAATAATGCGCCTACTTAAGAAAATTAGCTTGTCTTTATTAAGTGCAATACTCATGGCATCAATCCTAATGTCAGCTTGCAGCAAACGAGATTCCATCGAAATCAAAAACCAATGGGTTCGAGCAAGCAATGATGGGCAGGATGTTAGTGCAGCTTACATGACAATTTTAAGCGCAGAAGATACTAGCTTAATTGCAATTGATAGCGATGTCGCAGATGTAATCGAAATCCATAGCATGAGCATGGAAAACGGTGTGATGAAAATGCGCATGCTTGATACGCTTAATTTGATAGCGAGTAAGCCTGCCGAACTCAGCCCTGGTGGGTTTCACCTGATGCTTTTCGATTTAAAGAAACCTCTAATCGCAGGCAATGAGGCACATTTCACATTGCACTTTAAAAACAAAGCAGGTCAAGAAAAGACCATCTCTGTCACCAGCCCAATAAAAACTGAAGCGCCTTAACTCTTAGCATCAATTTTGAACGGGATTTGGTAATACATCGTTTTAAATTGAGTTTTTATTTCAACTTGCACCACCCAATCACTTCGACCTTGCGCACATACGGGCAAAGTTACTTCAGCCAACCACAAATCAGAATCACCTTGCTTAAGTAAATGATAGCGATTAAGCCCCATTTCCATTTTTTCCATTACAAAGCTAGCATAGACTTGCTTAGCATTTGCTGTTTCTAACTGCAATCTTATCGGCTTCATCAGCTGTGGTGGACTGACAAACTTCACCTTAAATAAATCATTACCGCATCCACTCACAATATCGGCGCAAACTAGCTTTTGCGCCACAGATTCGGTGCCCTTAACCCATACCACAATACTAAGCAGCGCAAAAAAACACAGCACCAAAGTAATTTTGTAATCTCGATTCATGACATTAATTCCAAATCTCTCTAAGCATTGCAACACCATGCGCACCTGCGGTCCAGGCTTGATTTAAATACGAAAGTTTCATACCGCCCAAGGCATAAACTGGCAAAGGATAATCTTCAATTAATGCACCAAAAGCCTCCCATCCCATCGCCAAGTCTTGTGGATGACTTTGCGTTGGCATTACTGGTGAAAGCACAACAAAATCCAAACCCAGTTTTGCGGCATGTTTCAATTCCGAAGCCTGATGACAAGAGGCGCCAATCAGCAGATTGGGTGGCTTTTTATCCAAAGCCATCAATCGGTCACTTGTTAAATGGACGCCATCAACACCCATAGACTGAACTTGATTGAGTGGCGCATTCACCAAAACTTTGGCTTGATAGGGAACCGTTAATGCAAGAACGCGTTGCGTGAAATCCGCAAGCTCGATTGCATTCAAATTTTTCTCTCTGATCTGAATAAGACGCAAACCTCGCTTGAGTTGCTCATGCAATCGCTCTAAAAATACTGACTCCCCTAACTCATATCGGTTAGTAATCGCATAGACATCAGGCAATTTAAGTGCATCTAATATAGGCGTATTTGCAGGCAAGGTTGGTGAAACTGTCACTGCATGAGGATTTTGCCAGCTCAGAATCTGGCCTTCTTTACCTTCAGGAATTCCTTGCCAATTCCTAACAATAAAAAAATGTAGCTTGACTGTCTTTTCTGGGTAATCAAATGTACGCGTAATCCAAGGATAAGCTTCTAAAACTTGAACGCCTAACTCTTCATCTATTTCACGCGCCAAGGCTTGAAAGGGAGTTTCACCAGCTTCGATTTTCCCCCCTGGAAACTCCCACCAGCCAGCCCAACCCTTGCCCTCTGGACGACTTGCTAACAAAACCATGCCATCTTCTCTGAGCAATACTGCTGCTGCGACATTGACTACTTTTGACATTATTTTGAAAGGTCTTTTAAAGCCGAACGACCGACATAATCACGTGCGAATTGATAGGCGACTCGACCACTTCTAGCACCTCGAGTCAGTGAAAATAATAATGCGGCCTGCCTAATTTCTTGAGTCATTTCAGAAATTCCGAAATGCATCAACCAATACTCCGCTACTTTCAAATACTCATCTTGATCAAACGCATAAAAAGAAAGCCAAAGCCCGAATCGCTCAGACAATGAAATTTTCTCTTCGGTGGTATCCCCTGGACGAATTTCCTCACCCACATATTGGGTTTGCAAATTTTCCGCCATAAATTCAGGCAATAAATGACGTCGATTAGATGTTGCATAAACAAGCACATTATCTGATGTCGATGAAATTGATCCATCAAGCACCACTTTAAGCGACTTATACCCAGGTTCATTAGCCTCAAAAGACAAGTCATCGCAGAATACAATAAAGCATTCGGGTCGATTTCTTAATATTTCAACAATTTCCGGCAAGTCGACCAAGTCTTCTTTTTCGACCTCAACCAAACGTAAACCATCTTTTGAAAACTCGCTCAATAACGCTTTCACTAAAGTTGATTTGCCAGTGCCACGAGCACCGGTCAACAAAACATTATTTGCTGGGAATCCATTTACAAATTGTGCTGTATTGCGAACGATTTCGCTTTTTTGTTCATCCACATTACAAATCGAATCCAATACGATGTGATGTGGATGGTCGATTGCTTTCAAATAACCACGACCTTGTTTGACTTGCCAGCGCCAAGCTAAAGCATTCCAATCGATGTCGGCGGCTACGGGAGGAAGAACCGCCTCCAGTCTTGCAATCAGCGACTCTGCTTTTTGAATGAGCGATTCAAAATCAGCCATGACTAAGAACGATAATCCGCATTAATTTTGACATAATCATAAGAAAAATCGCACGTCCAAACCGTAGCATTAGCAACGCCACGATTTAAAACAACACGCACCAAAATCTCCGCCTCAGCCATCACAGCAGCGCCCTGCGCTTCTTCGTAAGCCTTCGCACGACCACCATGATCAGCCACTAAAACATCACCCAAGTACAATTGCATATTAGTTACATCCAATTGATCTAGCCCCGCATACCCAATCGCTGCAAGAATGCGACCTAAATTAGGATCTGATGCAAAAAACGCTGTTTTAATTAATGGGGAATGTGCAATGGCATAGGCTACTTGACGGCATTCCTCAACATCACGGCCGGCCTCAACTTTAATTGTCATAAATTTAGTTGCACCTTCACCATCACGCACGATTGCTTGAGCTAATAGCGTTGCAACTTCGGTAACCGCATCACGCAAAGCCTCATATGCCGCGGTATCAAACTGAATCTCAGGGATCCCAGACTGGCCTGTTGCCATGAGAATTAAAGAGTCATTGGTTGAAGTATCACCATCAACGGTAATGCAATTAAATGAGCGATTCACTGCATAATCAATCAACTGGTCGAGCGCAGCCTGACTAATTGCCGCATCTGTGGCGATATAACCTAACATGGTCGCCATATTAGGATGAATCATGCCTGAGCCTTTAGAAATGCCAGTGATTGTGACCGTTTTTCCATCTATTACAATCTGCTTGGAGTATCCTTTGGATACAATATCAGTGGTCATAATTGCTTCGGCGGCATTTAACCAATTATCTGATTTAAGATTGCTAACACAACTGGGCAAACCTGCAACAACGCGATCAACTGGCAAAGGCTCTAAAATTACACCCGTAGAAAATGGCAAAATTTGATTGGCTTTTACCTCAACACTCTGACTCAATAACTGAGCTAGCGCTCGGCAAGTCTTTTCAGCATCAAGCATCCCCTGTTCGCCAGTACCAGCGTTTGCGTTACCTGTATTAACAACTAAAGCACGAATTTCCGTGCCTGCTGCCAAATGCTTTTTACATAGCGTTACAGGGGCAGCACAAAACTGGTTTTTGGTAAAAACACCCGCGACACGAGTTCCTTCACTCAGCTTAATCACCAACACATCTTTACGATTGGGTTTGCGAATATTGGCTTCTGCAAAGCCTAATTCAACACCTTTAACAGGCAATAAATTATTGGCTTGAGGAGCAGACAAATTAACTGGCATAAGAATTTCTCGGAGGTTATAACAATAGTTTGATTTTAACTGATAGCGATGACTTGTATAAGACGAGTGAGAATATTGAGGTAAAAAAAAGCGGCATATTCTGCCGCTTCTACTAGAACTGAGTGTGATCCGCCATACGTTGATCTAAGGCCGATGAGACCTGGTCTCGCTCAGCGTCGCTCATATTCCACCACTCTCTGATTTCATCGATCGTGCGGTAACACCCCTGACATAAGCCAGACGTATCACTGATAGTACAAACCCCAATACAAGGAGAAGAAATATTTTCAATACTTGTTTCTGACATATTCAGACCTCTTAAGAAAGCTTACCGTGACATTGTTTGTATTTTTGTCCTGAACCACAAGGGCATGGATCATTACGGCCAACTTTTATACCTTCACGTTCAAAAGGCGCAACATCTTGATCTTGATTTGCTAAAGCTTCATCATAATCAGTGTGCTGATACTTAACGTTTTCAAGTTCAGTCGGTTTTTCAACCGCCTCAACATCAGCTTCATTCTTAACTTGAATTTGCATCGTTACTTGTGTCACTTCACGTTTAATCGTATCCAATAAACTAGCAAACAATTCAAACGCTTCACGCTTGTACTCCTGCTTCGGATTTTTTTGCGCATAAGAACGCAGATGAATACCTTGGCGCAAATGATCTAAGGCTGCCAAATGCTCGCGCCAGTGATTATCTAAACTTTGCAACATGACTGCACGCTCAAATTGACGCATGACGTCAGCTGTCGCCAATTGTTCTTTAGCCAAATAAGCTTCGTTAGCCGCAGCGTGAATACGATCACGCAAACTTTCCTCATGAAGATCTGGGTTTTCTTCAAGCATTTTTTGCAAAGGCAGATGTAAATTAATTTCGCCTTGCAAAGCCTTTTCGAGAGAAGCCACTTCCCACTGCTCCTCTACACTGCCAGGCGGAATAAAGGTTGCAATCGTGTCATCAATTACATCACGACGCATCGCAGCAATTGTTTCACCAACATCACTAGCTTCTAGTAGCTCATTACGTTGTTCATAAATCACTTTACGCTGATCATTAGCAACATCATCGTATTCAAGTAATTGCTTACGAATATCGAAGTTACGACCTTCTACTTTGCGTTGTGCATTTTCAATTGCACGTGTCACCCATGGATGTTCAATTGCCTCACCTTCGGGCATTTTCAAACGTTCCATAATGGCCGAAACACGGTCAGATGCAAAAATACGCAACAACTGATCTTCAAGTGATAAGTAAAAACGACTGGAACCTTTATCACCTTGACGGCCAGAACGACCACGCAATTGATTGTCTACACGACGTGATTCATGGCGCTCAGTCCCAATAATATGTAAACCACCAGCTCCCAAGACTGCATCATGACGTTGTTGCCACTCCGCTTTGATGGCTGCGATTTTGGTTTCTTTTTGAGATTCGCTTAATTTTTCATCAGCATGCACCAAAGCAATTTCAGGCTCTGGATTACCGCCTAGTACGATATCAGTACCACGACCAGCCATATTGGTTGCAATTGTGATTACTCCAGGACGTCCAGCCTGAACAATAATTTGCGCTTCACGTTCATGCTGTTTTGCGTTCAATACTTGATGTGGCAACTTCGCTTTAGTAAGCAACTCAGCAATCAATTCTGAGTTTTCAATAGAAGTAGTACCAACAAGCACAGGCTGACCGCGACCTTGGCATTCTTTAATATCGTCAATGACCGCATTGTATTTTTCTTTAGCAGTACGATAAACCTTATCCATTTGGTCTATACGTTGCATATGACGATGCGGCGGAACAACAACCGTTTCCAAACCATAGATCTGATTAAACTCGTAAGCTTCAGTATCCGCAGTCCCTGTCATACCTGATAGTTTTCCGTACATACGGAAATAATTTTGGAAGGTAATTGCAGCAAGCGTTTGATTTTCTTTCTGAATCGCAACGCCTTCCTTAGCTTCAACCGCTTGATGCAGGCCATCTGACCAACGACGACCACTCATCATACGACCCGTAAACTCGTCAACAATGACAATATCGCCATCACGCACTACGTAATGTTGATCCTTGTGGAATAAAGATTGCGCACGTAATGCGGCATACAAGTGATGAACCAAGCTGATACTAGCGGCATCGTACAAACTCACGCCTTGAGCAAGCAAACCTGATTTCTCAAGCAACTCTTCAGCATGCTCATGTCCTTGCTCAGACATAATGACTTGCTGCGTCTTTTCATCAACCCAGTAATCACCTTCGCCCTCTTCTTCAGTTTGGCGAATCAATTGCGCAGCAATTCCATTCATTTGAGTATACAAATCAATGCTATCGTCAGCCTGACCAGAAATAATCAAAGGTGTACGTGCTTCATCAATCAGGATAGAGTCAACCTCATCAATTAAAGCGTAGCTTAGTGCGCGCTGAACCCGCTCTTCGGCGGTATAAACCATGTTATCGCGCAAATAATCAAAACCAAATTCATTATTCGTGCCGTAAGTAATATCGGCAGCATAAGCTTTTTGTTTCTCATCATGCGGCATTTGAGAAAGATTAATGCCTACAGTTAAACCTAAAAAGTTATATAAACGAGACATCCATTCTGCATCTCGCTTGGCCAAATAATCATTCACTGTGACAACATGAACGCCGTTGCCAGTTAAGGCATTCAAATACGCAGGCAGTGTTGCAACCAAAGTTTTACCTTCACCTGTCCGCATTTCAGCGATTTTTCCTGCATTATGCACCATGCCGCCAATCAATTGAACGTCAAAATGACGCATTTGCAATACACGACAACTGCCTTCACGCACCACAGCAAAAGCTTCCGGCAACAAATCTTCCAGAGCCTCGCCAGCTTGGTAACGACGCTTAAACTCATCGGTTTTAGCTTTTAATTGCTCATCAGTTAAAGCTTGAACAGATGGCTCAAGCGCATTGATTTTCACAACTTGCTGGGCGTATTGTTTAATCAGCCTGTCATTACGACTACCGAATATTTTTCTAAACAGCTTGGATACCATGAAGTGACACCAACTTTCCGATTAACGGAAACCTCTAAAAATTAACTTAAAAAATAATATCTAAAAAAACTAAACGACTAATTAATAATTGCGGCAATTTTACCATAACCATGGGCTCAAACAGCAGTGCTATTGAATGCATGCTATTTTCTATCTATAGCCTATATAATTAAACAAAATCTAATTTAAGGAATGGGCTTGCAATTAATCAACGCCATTTTTAAAAGCAATACCGAATTAAAGGCACTTAGCCAGCAAGTTTCTGAATTAACAGCCGTTCAGAAGTTATGGCAAGAAATTATTCCCAGCGCTTTAAAAAACCAAACTCAAGCAGGCGCGATCGAGCATAAACGCCTGACTATCTACGCCCTCAATGGTGCAGTGGCAGCAAAAATAAAATTATTATTGCCCAGCCTGCTTACAAAATTACAAAAACAAGGTGTAGCCATAAGCTCTATCAGGGTAAGTGTCCAAGTACAATCTCACGCAGCTAAGACAGACAAGCCCCTGCGTAATTTAAGCTCGGAAGCAGCTGAGAAGATCCATTCTCTCGCACAAAAACTACAAGGAAGTGCTTTGGGTGATTCTTTAGAAAGGCTTGCGCAACGCGCCAAAAAATAAAGGCCATTTCTCAATGAAATGGCCTTGCAATAACTACTCGTTAATTACTTAGCACGCGCAACACTAGCTACAATCTCAGCTTTTGCTGCGTCAACTCCCTGCCATTGACCGACTTTAACCCACTTACCTTTTTCTAAATCTTTGTAATGCTCAAAGAAGTGCGCGATAGGTGCCAATTGGAATTCAGGAATGTCTTCAAAGCTTTGAACATCTTTATATTGTGGGCAAATTTTATCTACCGGCACTGCTAATACTTTTGCATCCATCCCTGACTCATCTTCCATCATCAATACACCAATTGCACGGCAACGAATTACCACCCCAGGCTGCAATGGAATTGGTGTAATCACTAAGACATCTGTTGGGTCACCATCTTCTGATAATGTCTGCGGAATATAGCCGTAATTACAAGGATAATGCATTGATGTACCCATGAAACGATCTACGAAAATCGCGCCAGATTCTTTATCAACTTCAAATTTAATTGGTTCTCCACGCATTGGAATTTCAATGATGACATTAAAATCATTAGGTACATCTTTACCTGCTGGCACATTACTCAAAGACATTACTTTCCCCTTCAATCGTTTTAATAATTAAACCACTAAATCTAGACCCGTTAACTTTGTATAAGCCTCACGGTACTTCTCACCAGTTTTAATCGCAACATCCTGAGGCAGCTCAGGTGCTGGCGGCGACTTATCCCAACCTGAAGCTTCCAACCAATCTCGAACAAATTGCTTATCGAAACTTGGTGGATTTTTCCCAACAACATATTGATCGGCTGGCCAGAAACGTGATGAGTCTGGCGTTAAAACCTCATCAATCAAATATAACTCACCTTCAGCGTCCAAACCAAACTCAAACTTAGTATCCGCAATAATAATTCCGCGAGTGAGTGCATACTCAGCAGCTTCTTTATACAGGCGCAAACTGACTTCCGCGACTTTAGCTGCTAAGTCTTTACCTAACAGTTGCGCACATTTTTCCAAACTAATATTTTCATCATGATCGCCCACATCAGCTTTGCTCGATGGCGTAAAAATTGGCTCAGGTAATTTTGATGCTTCTTGCAAATCAGTAGGCAACGGTATGCCGCAAACCGTACCGCTTACTTTATATTCTTTCCAACCACTACCCACCAAATAACCTCTAACAATTGCTTCAATAGGCAATGGTTTTAACTTTTTGACCACTAAAGCACGCTTACCCAACTGGGCTTTTTCTGCCGGATCGGAAACCACAGATTTTGGATCTATTCCTGTTAAGTGATTAGGTACAACATGACCAAGTTTTTTAAACCAAAAATTAGCAATCTCGGTCAAAATCGCACCCTTATCTTTAATGGGCGTTGGCAAAATAACATCAAATGCAGAAAGCCTATCCGTAGCAATCAGCAACATTGTATTGGCATCAATGTCGTAAATATCACGAACTTTACCTTGATGCAGAAGCGGCAAGCTTTTAATGCTTGATTGAATCAGTGTATTTGACAATTCAATATCCCAAATAAAATTTAGCAGAAACGATCTATATTATTCGGCAATTATACCTTAACTCAGCATTGCCCTAAAAACCCTGGTGGGTTTTGAACCAGCAATAAAAAAGGGCTCAAAGAGCCCTTTTTTATCAAATCTATCTAAGCATTAGCACGTTGCTCTAGAATTTCAACCGCTGGCAACTTCTTACATTCCAAGAATTCTAAAAAGGCACCACCTGCAGTAGAAATGTATGAAACTTGATCATAAATATCGTATTTCTGAATCGCAGCAATCGTGTCACCACCGCCAGCTAAGGTAAAGGCATTGGTCTTCGCAATCGCCATCGCAATGGCTTTAGTGCCTTCACCGAATTGATCAAACTCAAATACGCCAACCGGTCCATTCCAAACAACCGTACCAGCATTCATAATGATATTTGCTAACTCTTTTGCAGATTCAGGACCGATATCAAAAATCATATCGTCCGCTTCAATCACATCTGCACTTTTAATCACCGCTGGCTCATTAGCATCAAAGTGCTTGCCTGTTACCAAATCAACGGCGATAGGAACTGCGGCACCACGAGCTGCCATTTTTTCCATCAAAGCTCGTGCCGTTGGCAATAGGTCATCCTCACACAAGGAATGGCCAATTTCCAAGCCTGTCGCTTTTAAGAAAGTGTTTGCAATTCCGCCACCAACCACTAACTGATCAACTTTGTCAGAAAGGCTTTCTAGTACTGTTAACTTAGTTGATACTTTGGAACCCCCAACAATCGCCACCATAGGGCGTGCTGGATTCAACAAAGCTTTTGTTAACGCTTCAAGCTCCTGAACCAACAGAATGCCAGCAGCAGCCATAGGTGCAAATTTAGCTACACCGTGTGTAGATGCTTCCGCACGATGCGCCGTACCAAAAGCATCCATCACAAACACATCACAGAGGTTTGCATAACTCTGCGCAGTAGCATCCACATTCTTTTTCTCGCCAGGATTAAAACGGCAGTTCTCTAATAAGACTAACTCGCCATTCGCCACATCGAAACCACCAGCCACCCAATCTTTAATTAAGCGAACTGGCTTTCCAAGCTTAGATGAAATAATGTCAGCGACAGGTTTAAGTGAATTCTCTTCTGAATAAACACCTTCTTCCGGACGACCAAGATGAGATGTAACCATCACCTTCGCGCCAGCTTTAAGTGCAAACTCAATCGTTGCCATTGATGCGGTAATACGAGCATCAGAGGTCACCTTACCGTCTTTAACCGGAACATTTAAATCTGAGCGTATTAATACTCGCTTGCCAGTCAAATCAAGATCCGTCATTTTAATTACAGACATGATTTCCCCTTAAGCAACGTGACGTACAAGACGCATTAAATTGCAGGTATATCCATATTCGTTGTCATACCAAGCCACAACCTTTACAAAAGTAGGATCAAGCGCGATACCTGCCTCTGCATCAAATACTGATGGACAAGTTTCACCACGAAAATCTGTTGAAACTACTTTCTCATTAGTAAACCCAAGGACACCTTTTAATGGGCCATTCTCAGATGCAGCTTTCATTGCAGCCACGATTTGCTCGTAAGTTGCTTCTTTATTAAGCTCGCAAGTTAAGTCAACTACTGACACATCAGAAGTCGGTACACGAAATGCCATGCCAGTTAATTTTTTATTAAGCGCAGGAATGACCTTACCTACCGCTTTAGCAGCGCCTGTTGAAGATGGAATAATATTTTCTAAAATACCACGACCGCCACGCCAATCTTTGTTTGATGGGCCATCCACTGTTTTTTGCGTCGCAGTCGCAGCATGCACGGTTGTCATCAAACCACGCTTAATGCCAAAACTATCGTTAAGCACTTTTGCTACAGGCGCTAAAGCATTGGTCGTACAAGATGCCGCTGAAACGATTGCCTCACCTTTATAGGTTTCGTGGTTAACGCCATAAACAAACATCGGCGTTTCATCTTTTGAAGGAGCCGACTGCACAACTTTTTTAGCCCCCGCCGCGATGTGCTTCTGACATGTTTCTTCTGTTAGGAACAAGCCTGTACATTCAATCACGATATCTGCGCCGACTTCATTCCACTTAAGTGCGGCAGGATCTTTTTCTGCAGTCAAACGAATTTTCTTACCATTTACAATCAAATCATTACCACTAACAGACACTTCACCATCAAATCGACCGTGTACTGAATCGTACTTCAGCATATAAGCCAAATACTCCGGCTCAAGTAGGTCATTAATACCGACCACTTCGATATCTTTAAAATCTTGAACTGCGGCGCGCAGTACCATGCGGCCAATGCGACCAAATCCGTTAATACCTACTTTAATTGTCATGATTGATACCTTAAATTAGCAAACAAAAAGGGAGCCGAAAAATACAGGCTCCCTTGGTCTAACCTACCTCAATAATTACAGTACTGACTTAACAGTTTTCACTACGTTTTCCACAGTGAAACCGAAGTGCTTCATCAATACGCCACCAGGTGCAGATTCACCAAATGTGTCGATACCAACTACAGCACCTTCTAAGCCTACATATTTACGCCAGAAGTCTGGGTG
>JACCDJ011398148.1_pt1 | contig 15829 bp, 13 predicted proteins | sample 7444481 | NCBI WGS metagenome assembly JACCDJ01 (sample SAMN15323435, study PRJNA562643) | freshwater metagenome | isolation source: river surface water | place: USA:Blue River Watershed | collected 2017-08-15 | reverse complement strand
CTTGGCACCGGCGCTGATGCTATTATCGACCAAGTCCGCCAGGGCGGATGGCAGGTCATAGTCAAAGGCGCGCAGGCTGAGGATACCTGCGGAGGCCGAGGGGGGCAGCTCCTGTTCGGGCATCGGGACGTTATGCCGAGGCCCAACCCATATCGCCACCTAAAACCTATTTTTCTTATAAAAAGTTATCCCCGAAGCGCCCCCAAGCTCGGCGGCAGGTCCAGCGCCAGCAGACTTAGGCCAACCCTGTCACCAGGACACAGACTAGGAACCTGCAAGCCAAGGGAATAACGGCTACCCTAGATTTACTAGCGTAATGCTATCGAACTCTCGAAACCCGGTAAGCCTTCGACTTAATACTCCAGCTGTCTATATCCCAGCCCACCTCCCCCCAGGTATCACCGCCGGAGGCAACCGGTTTTTTGCCCGAGCGGTCTAACCCAATACCAGAGACGATGACGATCACGGTCGCCCCCTTCTCGGCACGATGTAGCTGCACCTCGTTTGAGGTCATCAGGATGTCATCTCCGCGGATAGCCGTTGTCCCCTTTACCTCAACTTTCCACGCCTTCCGGCCACGAAAGGCCAAGAAGTCAAAAGACTCCATAGCCGAACAATCCTTAATCTCAGTAAACCGTTCGGCCTTGAGCCACTCCTTGGCCTTGCGCATGGCGTGCAGCTCTACAGCCCTCCGGTCTTCAGCTGACCCCGAATAACCCTGCCCACCCGTCTTGCCGAGTTGCGGGTTGATGAGAAAATCAACCTCACGGTCGCCATGGTCATGCTCACATTTGAAATACCAAACGTCGCCTTCACGTCGCAAAGTTATCAGGTCACCCGCACGAAGGCCATGCAGTTCGAAGAGATTCTTGACCGCCGTGACCCTGAATTCGTCGTTCTTCTTGTTGTAGTAGATGAAATTTAATTCGAACTTCCGGCCTGAAGCTTCGTCGACGACCGGCAGCCTAGACCTTGGGTTGTCTCGGCTTGCCAGGTCCAAAATAGGAAAAAAGCCGGACCTTGCCTGTGCCTTAGGCACGAAGAAGCCCGCTTGGTTACCCGAATCACCCACGTCGTTCTTGGTCAGCTTTCTCCTGAACGGCTGCATGCCTAAGCCAATCAAATGAGGCTAAGTTCATCGATATCAAAAATATAGGCATTTTATGCCTGGAACTTGGGTCAAAGTATGCTCCAATGGTCCTATGCGAGCATGCTCACGGAATTCCAAGCTAGGCCCTCGGAATAAGCCCACCTTCATCGATCTCTTCTGCGGTATCGGAGGTTTCCACTATGCATTTCAGGCAGCCGGCGCCAATTGCGTCTGGGCGGCTGACTGGGACGAGAAGGCTAGGAACACCTATGCGGCGAATCACGGCATGACCCCCTATGGGGACATCACCAAAGCCAAGTACATCGACCTCAAGCACCCGCCCGCCCTGCTCGATCACGGCGACATCCCCCCGCATGATATCCTTTGCGCCGGATTCCCTTGTCAGCCCTTCAGCATCGCCGGTGTCTCCAAGAAACTGAGCTTGGGCCGAAAGCATGGCTTCGAAGACGAAAAACAGGGCAACCTGTTCTTCCATCTCGCCAAGATCATCGACCATTACCAGCCGAAGGCATTCGTGCTGGAAAACGTGAAGAACCTTCGTTCTCACGACAAGGGAAAGACCTTCCTCGTGATCATGAACACCCTTCGTGACCTAGGCTACCACGTCCAGACGCAGATCATCGATGCGCAGTCGTACGTTCCTCAACATCGTGAACGCATCTTCATCGTTGGCTTCAAAGACCCCCTGCCCTTCGAATTCCCTACGACGGCGAACCAGCGAGTCACACGAAATGCGGGCAAGCCTATCCTGGAAGACATCCTCGAAAAGTCGCCCGACCCTAAATACACCCTTTCGGACAAACTTTGGAACTACCTGCAGAATTATGCCAAGAAGCACAAAGAGGCCGGAAACGGTTTTGGCTGCGAAGTCGTCGGTCCGGACGATGTGGCTCGGACGCTGAGCGCAAGATACTACAAGGACGGCTCAGAGATCCTCATCGAACAACGCGGAAAGAACCCCAGACGCCTCACTCCGAACGAGTGTCGTAAGCTCATGGGCTACCCCGACAGCTTCAAAATCGTCGGCGCAGATGCCACCGCCTACAAACAATTCGGAAACTCCGTGGTCGTACCCGTCGTCAGCGCCATCGCAGAGCGCGTCATGAAGACGCTCAGGACTTATGAATACGTGGATGGCGAAGTAAGAATGAGATGAGCTTCTCGACGGTCCAGTTTCTGTCATCATGCATGGCGCAACATGGCGCCACTAGGTTGTATGCGAAAGAACTGGCCCCGAATGATAACACCAAGAACCAAATCTACCTCGGCCCATCCTTTGAGGTACTACAGCTGTTACCCTTCGGGGAAATAACGGACTCCACGGTTGCGCCTGGGAAAGTGCTCCAAGCCGCGGTCGACCTCGAGTGGATCGACGAGACAGGCTCGTCGGCTCCGGCAAACAGGACCAAGTTCATCCTATACCCGCAATATCCCGAAGTACGCCTATCGGGTTTCGTTATGGGTTGCAGACTGGCACCTTCCGAATGGCTGAACCACGAGAAAAAAGGCAGGCAGCCAGGACGTGTACTGTTCATCGGGGTACGACCATGTGGGAAAGTCTTAGCTCATCTAGGTACGCCGAACTCTGAGCTGGTCGGCTCATACCATGCTGTTAAGGCCGCATTCCGTCCCGCAGGGGTACTCATGGACATATCGGGTCTTCTGCTGCGTCAAAAAGCGGAAGACCAAGACGGAGAGCTCATCAGCAGGCTCCGGGCCATACATCAAAAGGGATGGATTGAGGCAAAACGCTTGGTCAAGGGCGGTAAAGTCGTCGAGTGCAATGGCATGAACTGCGGCGGCTTAACGCTCGAAGCAGAACTTGGAGTCGAAGAGAACGGCGCAGCGGAGCCCGACTTCTTAGGCTGGGAAATCAAACAGCATAAGACCACTAATTACCTCAGGCACGGCACCGGCCCGATCACGCTCCTGACGCCTGAACCTGATGGCGGATCCTACGTAGACGGCGTGGAGGAGTTCGTCGAAAAATACGGCGAACACACCGAACGGGAAAACATCAGCTATTTCCAGGGAATACACTACGCAGGCGCCGCGCATCCGGAAACGAATATGCGAATAGATGTAACAGGATTCGACAAGGTATCCGGAAAAATCACCGATGCCAACGGATGCGTGGTCCTCCTCTCTCCGAATGAGGAAGTAGCTGCATCCTGGAGTTTCAGGAAAATCCTTACACATTGGTGCAGGAAGCATAACAAGGCGGCCTATGTTCCCGCCGAAGTAGACCGGGAATCTGAAAGACCTAAGTACCGATTCGGCAAGGACATCAAGCTTTGCCGAAGTACCGACCCCACCCTGCTGCTCAAGGGAATCACCTTGGGCTCAGTCTATTATGATCCAGGTATCAAATTGGACCGAGCAACAGGCAAGACCCACAGGCGGAGCCAGTTCAGGGTTAAATTCAGCAAAGTTGACGTTCTATACCGACGGTCTGAAAACGTTGACGTTTCTCTCGGATGTTAAACGTGAAACGTATTTTAAAAAAGACGTCACGCAGAGTAAAATACGTGATTTAAAACAAGCTACCTTCTCAATTCTGGTGGCAACTTAGCCCTTAACTCTGGGAGCGTCATCTTCGTAACATCGTAGTTCACGGAGAGCTGAGAAATCCAACGGTGCATGTGGATAAGGCCTCCAGGAAGATTCTTCTTCCAACCTGCCTTGAGGTTATGGCCGTTCCAGAAGAGAGAATTTGCCAGCTTGATGGAAAGAGTGAACTCAATGCCACCACCAACACGGGCATAATTCTCTTCACAGTACGAGGACAAGACACCTGGCTCCGAATCTAACAAAGGGGCGGCGTGATCGCGGCCGAGCACGTCGAGTATCTTTACGGCAAAGCCGACACGATGACGGTAGAACTTCCTTCCGAAACCAGATGAGTTTGGCTTCCAGATATAAGCCGGGAATTCGGCTTCTTGAGAGAAATGGACGCGCTCTCCATCCTTACCGCGAGGGGCAAGGGTCTCAAAGTATGCTGCCGAAAGCCATGTCCAGACACCGTGCGCATAATCAGGCGCTGGGATCTTATAGCGGTCGAGCTTAGACTGTAGATACATCGCCATCTGAAGCCGGTTAGCGAACTTCTTATCGGTTTCGATGGTCACCTCAGGAGACATAAGCTTTGAGCAATCATCCGAATAGATGATATGGCGAGGCACATGACCCGCGGCACCATTAGCGAGCCATTCCTGGAATTGAGCGACCCCTTCGGGGGTCATCTGCCTTACGGGGAGATTCATGGTTACTGAGGGATGGAAGGTTCAGGTGGGTAATGGAAACGTCCGGCAGCATCGATTTTTTCCGCGAACTTCGTCACGACTTGATCGACCCAGGAAGCCACTTCAAAATACTCCCGGGATTCGAGCGAAGGCGGATCGGACTTTTCAAGCTTCTGGCAGAACTTGAGAATCGTCTCTGCGCTATCCGCAAGCACACCCGTTCCCTCATCATACTTTGACATAAGCATTATTAACAAAACCTGACGGAGTACCTGGGGCATCACCACCGTACCGAGCTGCGAGGCGTCCGTGAACTTACGTTCAACATCAGGAATCGAGGCGTTTAATTGGAGCACAGGCACACTTTCGGTGGGATTCCACCTGACTCGCCAGATCTCCTTGCCGATAGAATGAGATAGGCTCAATTTGACAAAAGAACGTCGCCCGGGCCCCTGGGACACCTCGGGAACTAGGTCTTCCGCGGAGGCTTCGATCTTCTTGGTGCTAAGGTCAACAATGCGAAGATCGACCTGGGGCTTTACGCCCTCGAGCGTGAAATCCTTCAGCACGACCTCGAAACCGTTGGCACTGATAAGATCCGCAAGCGTGCCGACTTTATAATCAAAACGAAGTACGTCGCTTGCGGCCAAGGCGACCTCGAAGTCGGGACTAAGGCCTTCGAGGGCTCCCTTATTCCTAGAATCAAGGGTTGCCCTGATGACGAGGGGATTCTGGGTCTCATCAAAGTTGGCGATGAAACACCCGTCCAACTTTCTGTTACCGGTAAAATTAAATGAACGTTTCATCGTTATTTGGTGAAGTTGGCGCGCACGTCCAGGTTGCGATTAACATCAAAGGTACCTACCTTGAGCTCGAAATCTTCGGCGCTCGGTGTGAGCGTAACGCTGTTGCCCGCTGCATCGTAAGTGAAACTAGCGTTCTTCGTGCGCACCTTGATCTCACCGACACCATCGCCTAGGATGAAGTCGCTACGGGAATACCCGCGGCCACGTCCCACCTTTTCATACCTGATCTTGACGGTGAATGGAATACCGACGACCGAAGGCGAACCTGGCTCAGATGAATTACGGACGAACACGTCACCATTGTTGTCTGAGGTGATTTTGAAGGGCGCGGGCTTCTTCGGGAGCTCGGGCATACCTACAGGGAAGAAGGAGGCCAACGCCGACACGTCCTCCTTCTCTTCTCCGACGCAAAGAATCTCGTGAAGTTTGAGTAATGCGGTGCGGCAGAGCCTGATCGCAGAACTCGAATCATTATATGCCTCAGCAGCCCGAGGGGAACTAATGTACCACTGGTTATGAGCCGGGCCTTCGGAAAGCCGGAGGAGTTCGCCCAGATGGTTCTTCTCCTGGACCAGCTCCAAGGCGAATGAGGTGCGCTGGCCTTTATAGGTCGCGTTGCTATACACAGAGATACCCCCTCGGACATAGAGATCGGCGCCTTCCACGCCATCGGGAGCCTTACGAATGAACAGCTTGAGGGGGAAGAAAGCGGGTTCGCCGGCCTTCGGTCGGACGTAGACCTGGAGCTTGAAGCAGAGCAGATCGTTATCCGCATAACGCTTTCGCAAAGCCTTGAGCTCATCTTCGGTGAATCTGGCTGCGGTGAGCTCTTGGTTGGTCTCTTTGCCATTAATGGTCACGAAGGCTGCGTCGGGTTTCGTGATGGCCTCTTGAACGAACCTGACCTGGTGAGTGAAATCCGAGCTCACCTTCGAGGCGTTCTCAATGAGACCGCGCTTATCGATCACGACCGGAGCTCCGCCGGATTCCTTCACGTATTCGACGACAAGGTCCTGAGAAAGAATCGGTAGATAGTAATGCTTCATGACGGCCGTAAACACCTCACCCCATTCCACCTTGCTGGACGGATAAGGGATAGCGATCGAAGTCCCTGGCTCATCGACTCTGCTAAGGCCGGCCAGCTTGCTCAGCTCATCGCATTCCCTCTCGCGCAAGGGCAGGACAGCCTTGCCCGGGGCGGACTGCTTGCCGAACAAGACGAAAGGCTCAAATTCAACCCCGCGGACGGTTCGCTGCGGGAGCATGGATTGCCCCATCAGCAAAGGGATACGTGAGTCGGGACCATCATGCCGGATAGTGACGCCGAAGAATGCGCATGCGGAAGACGACATAGGAACCACCACCTTTCCGATACCGAAGGCACCACCACGCCCGGAACTCTTCTCCGTCTTACCCACATGACGCCAGAAGTTGGAGAAACCGCTCTTTGTATCGCGATTACTCGCCGTATCGCCCATCAGCCCCTTTGTTCCGAAGTCCTCGATCACCAAGAACTGCTGCTTGGCGGCCGCGCATACCTTTGCCAAGGCGGGCTTTGCCGACTCAAGATGAGGGGTCAGGGCGGAGAGATAACGTTCGAAAATCACGCGCTTCACCTCCGGCACCTCATTGAGGGCGAAGCGCACCCGAACCTGGGTGGCTTCGTCGACCTGGGCATCGAGGGAGTTCTGAAGGGTCTCGCGCACCAAGCTCTCGGCCAGATTCGCACTGTCTTGGACGAAGAAGTTATCGTGAATAGGGTCCATACCGACCCCTTCTTCGCGCAGCTGTAGGAAGTGCCACATAGAGATAAAGCGACTTACAAGATGCCCGGTCACGATCAGGCCGCAAGGCGTTTACTCTACAAATCTTATTAGAGGTTTGTAGTCCTCAGGGCTGAACGTTTTAAAAGACTTCCTATGGCCCCCAGTTGGAATTTCATCCCTACCCCCAAAGGTGGCGTACAGCAGTCAAATGCCGCGGATAACTTCTTTCGGGAAGACTCCGCCAACATGGTCGAGAACCTTGTCCGCGAAAATATCCAGAACGCCCTGGACGCTCAGTCAGGCAAAAGACCTGTACTGGTCAGATTCTCGCTCACCTCGCTGCCGAAAGAAAAAACTGACTTCCTCAAGGAGCTGCTGGCAACAGGCAAGGGCTCGGTGCTAAGCCACTACCGCCAGGCCTGCGAAGAGTCCGACATCGAACCAGAGAATCCGGACTTCAAGGCGGCAACCTTCCTTCTCATCGAAGACTTCCATACCGACGGACTAGACGGTGATATCGCGAGTTCCAGCACCGAGGATGGGGGGTTTGCGACATTCTGGCGCAATGTAGGCAGCACGAACAAGGGAAAAGGCAATAATCGTGGAGGCGCATTCGGTATCGGCAAGATCGTCAACCCTATGGCCTCAAGGCTCCAGACCTTCTTCGGCCTGACCATCCGCAACACAAGTAAAACCAAAGACAAGGAAGCCGGCCCCTACCTGATGGGACAGACCATGCTAAGCCTGCACACCTACGCGGGAGTTCGCTATCAGGCCTACGCTCTCTGGGGGGAGGTTAAAAGGCAGATCGAATACCCCATCGAGAGCGGACACTTGATGAAAGACTTCATCAGGGCCACCGGCATCACGCGGAAAGATGAACCAGGACTTTCCATCGTCATCCCATTCCCGATCAACGAATTCACGCCACGTTCACTATCAGATGCAGCCATACTTCACTACTTCTATCCGATCATCGAAGGTCGTCTAATCATCGAAATCGACAACGGAAAAGGCGAGCCTGACAGGATCGACGATAGCAACATCGAAGACCTCGCCAAAGGAATTAACCCAGAAATAGCCGAACTGATTGCCTTCACTAAGAAGGCCCAAAAGGCAGCCAAGAGGCCCTGCGACATCAAGCCTACCACCTATAGGTTGGATAATTATGGGGACAGCCTTGGCGCTCAGAAGTTTGACGCCAGTGAACTGAAAACCCAAAAGGACCGCTTCCTTGCAGGGGACATGATCACCGTCGACGTCCCGGTTGAAACGCAGTTCAAAAAGACCGGAGAGGTAAGTTGCTCGTCGGTTAAGCTGTTCCTCCAGAAGACTGATGGCAAAGGGATGGATTACTATATTCGAAAAGGCATCTCGGTTTATGAGAATAGCCGATTCATGCCCAGCACCCCTTGTATCGCGCTACTGCTTGCGGACGAAGGCGAGATCGCCGAGCTGCTCCGCAAAGCGGAGGGCCCCGCACACTCGACATGGATGCAGAAAAAATGCCGGGCAGTGAAGATTTACGAAAAAGCTCAGGACGCCATCGGGTACGTAAAATCACTCCTGAGCACCATGCAGGGACTCCTAGGAAGCGGCATTGAGATCGATGACGAGTCAATCCTGGCTGACGACTTCCCGGACGACATCGGAGACGAAGAAGAGGAAGACATCGAAGACGACGTGGACGTCGACATCGACGGCAACCCCGCCATGCTGGACCTAAGCCGAGACAGCAGGGGGAACCTGACCATCAAGACCAACGAGCATGCAGATGCCCATGCCGGAAAAGATTGCGAGCTCACGCTCTACTTCGTCTCGACGTCACGCGGAGCTAAGTGGAGACCATTCGATTTCAACCTGCGCAACATGACTGTAAATACCCACGGAACCACCATCCTTTCACGGGACAAAAACATCATGAAGTTCGTCCTCAACCCCAAGATGGAAATCACGATCGATGGCTTCGACCGTAACAAGGACCTCAAAGCCAAAGTAAAACTTCCCAAGTCGAGCAAAGCCAAAGCCTAACCGACCATGATCCGCACACTCATCGCAACAGGACGAAAGGACGTGTCCAAGCACTTCACGATTTCTCCATTCTTCGATGACGGAGCCCTGAAACTCAAGCTGTCGATTAAGCCAAGCCTATCGTCCGAGAAGAGATACGAAAAACATTATGCAGGATGTGAGGTATTCATCCGCTGCGCAGACCGCTACAAGGCACAGACCATCAAAGCGGGCAGGCTTGAGAAACTCATTGATAAAACCGGCGAATACGTTTTCGACGATTTCTCACAGGAGCATGACCCCAAGATCCAGGTACGAATCGTCGATCCCGAGACCAAACAAATCCAGGCCGATACCAGACCGCACGACCTGCCAGGGTCCGGAAAAGATAAGGGAAAACGGTCGCTCATCATCGTCAGAGAGTGCGAAGTGCCCAAGCACGAGCTTTACAAAGTGGAATGGCCCGTAGACTCACCAAGGCCTATCATGTACCTCAACAACAGGGAACATGGTGGCATCAAATCAACCCTCCTACGCGATGCGTCTTTCTGGCCAATCATCAAGCCGGCGGTCCTGCGCTCAGTTCTGAACATCATCTTCACCGAAGGCCTGCACCTTGAGAAAAACGCGAAGGGACACGCGAATTCCCTGAAGTGGCTGCAGCTCTGCAAGCACAAGCGCTGGAACCTAGAGCAGGCTCCGACCGGCGGCGCCGACACAGCAACCATGCAAAACAACTGGATCAACGAATCCGTCGATAACTTCGCCAGGTCTCTCAAGCTTCCCGGTAAATGGACCCCTGACAAACAATAATGCCCCTTCATAGCTTCACCACTAACGGCCAAAACGCCTTCATAGAGGCGCTTGCTCGACTAAGAGAAATTGAGCACCTGAACGCCGAACACATAGCAGCCGTAAAGGCCCTGGCGTCTTCCCCCGCCCTTACGGAAATGGTGGACAAGAAGGTAAGCCTTCCCGAAGGCCCCTTCCCCACACGCTACGACCTATGCTCCCAGCTCTACGTCGCCCTAGAGGATAGCGTCGCCATGGAAAGGCTAAAACCCGGCGACGGAATCTGGAGTTGGCTCTCCGCCTACTACTTCGAAGAACTTACTTCTTTCACGACGAAAGCCGGAAAGACCAAGATTAGTATATCCAAAGAACAGGAATTCCCGGCCTACGTCTGGAACACTAACTTTAAGAAAGCCTACCGCCACCGTATCGGACACGGAGTGTTCATGATCCGTCATCTCGGCAAGGAGCTGAGCAAGCCGATGATGTTGTCCGCACCAGGCTCCATGTCGGACTACTGCGAGCAAACCTTCGCCCGTGTTGGTTCATACCGAGAAAAAACCGTCATCGAGGCCGCACACTCAATCTACTACGACGGAAAGCGAGTGCTGCCTGGCAGCTCAGGAGAACGCAGGTGGGCGCTGCAACACCTTCACCGTGACGTATCCCAATATCTGGTTAACTACGAACTTCATGAGATGAAGAAGGAAGAGCTGCTCGAATTCCTTCCTGAAGGATTCAGAAATCAAGGCTTCCTGAAGTGGGACACTCAGGCAAAACTGATTGCCGCGTTCATCGCAACCCACGATGACAGCTGGAAATCACTCATCTCGGAAGATTCCGCAGAAGACCCTGTTTCAACGATTGCGGGACAACTAGGTTGCACGGCCAAGGACCTTCAGGCGCTGATCAAGGAAGCATCCGGAAAGATCGACGCACCAAGTCGAAGCCCAGAGACCAAATCACATTGGGCCAACCGCTTCGAAGCCTACATCAAAAAGAGGAAAACCTCGCCCGAAGAAGTAGCCCAATCGTTGAAGAAACTCCTGGTTGCAACAGACCCAGAAGACATCGGCGACGAGCTTCTCGACGAGCTCCACGAAATAGTAGAGAGCTAATCTGCCTGCTTCTCGTAGCCCATAGCCAGCAGAAGCTGATTACCCCAAGCTTTGATTGCGGGTACAGCCACCGAATTACCAAGCTGCTTCATCATCTGCCCGGGACTAACACCCTCAGGAAGGACATGACGACTCGGGAAACCCTGCAGCCTGAGCCCTTGATCCCATTCGATGCGCATGGTGTCTACATCGCCCCCCTCCTCGCGGACTACATAGTAACTGTCCCAGTTCTGCTTTGCCGTGATTGGAGACTGCTTACCGCCACATCTTAGAGTAAAGCCAACCGTGCGGGGCTTTGCGCCTTTCTTATCCATAAAGACCCCATTCACCTTGAGCTTCGTAGCCAATGAAGATTTTGGCAGACGTTCTGGATCGGGCATCTTAAATTTGGCTGCATCCGACTTGTGTTTGAAACCGATAATGAAGACGCGGGGCCGATACTGCGGAAGAGAATGATCGCTAGCCCGGACAAGGAAGACACCTGGGGCGACGTATCTCGGATCATTCTTGTCTACGTCGGGGTAGTGATATCCTAACCCGACTTCAGGGTCAGAACTGAAGAGCACATTTAGGATACGCCCCAAAGTAGATCCAACCCCCCTGAGTTCTTCACCATTCAGGGTGACTGGCTCTTTTTCATCATAACCATGCCGAATCAAACCTCTCACGTTCTCAAGGAAGAATGCGCCAGGCATCCGAGCCTTGAGAATAAGGGCGACGTCGTAAAAAAGAGTGCCGCGAGCGTCGTTAAAGCCGAGACGCTTACCTGCATGACTAAACGGCTGACATGGGAAGCCGGCGCACAGTAAAGTAAACTTTTTAATGCGAGACCTGATATGGTCGATCGATTCTGCCAACTCTTCGTCGTTAAGCTTGTGGTTCTTACCGTGGGTCTTCGTGATCTTGGTGATATCTCGAGGAAATCTCCAGAGCCCCTTATCCTCGTCCTTGCATTCAGAGAAAAACAGCTCTGGTTCTGGGAGCTTTATCCTATGGAATGCCTTATAGCTCATCCGGGCATGCTTATCACGCTCACATGCCATGATACACTCAGCGCCAAGACCATGAAACGCCTCATGAAAGCCCCCAATACCTGCAAAGAGATCTATGAACGTTGGTCTGGGGCTCTCTTTCATGCCTGAATAGAACATATTCGGCCGACCCTGAAAAGGTGATTAAGCAACTTAAGCCTCAACCCCACATACGCGGAGAAGCCGCTCAAGGCGGCTTGCCAAACGACAAAAGGCTAGATGAGCGAACTCCTTGATATCCTCGCAGGCATTATCGGCGGGAACGTAGGCCTTAACAAACGGCAACCCCAGCCCAATAAAGACCTGAGAGACATTGCGTAACTTATACTCAATAGCTTGCTTCGAACGGCCTGCAGCCGGACCAGCCATCAGTGAAAAGACAAAATGAGCTTTTACGTATATCCTACCGACCTAGTCATTTAACTAGATACACGCATAGGCATCGACCAAGGCTACAGTCTCACTGGTAGTCAATTCGGTCCTAGGCTTGCTCATTCGCCCAGGATTCCAGGCGACAATACTTCGGTCCAGGAAGATTTATACTAAAAATCGACGTTTTTATCCAGAGACTCGCAGCCAGCTGATATTAACCTGGCATACGTCTCATCAAGGTCTGCCTGTGGAGGAACGAAAATCACCGAGCCTTGGCGCCCCCGGGTAAGCAATACACGATAGGTATTCCTTCGTAGTGCGAGAGGATTGCGTATGGTTGCGGTCTTCAACCATTTCTTGCCCTTCGAGATATCCCATCTGCTATTAGAACCTTCGGATTTCTCGGCAGCCCAGGTAAAATCATTGCCCCAACAAACCAAAGCCGCATCTAGTTCGAGTCCTTGGGCTTCGAACTGCGTAATAGCCTCTCGCAGTCGTCGACAGGAGTTGGGGTTAATCTCGTCCTCAACGTACCACTCGCCTACCGGGAGGTACTTGCCAATCTGAGGAACCCCATAAGCGCCAAGGCATTTGTCACGAGACGAGATTATTAGCCCAAACCGGGCTTCGGCATCCTTGATAAACCTGCTCCAAAGGTATCGCTTAGCGACCTCAAGGTCTCGAGTTACCCGCATCACTACGCCGGACTCCCTACAATTAGCCGAAAGCTCCGTGAGCCTGTCATCGGGCAGACTCTCATCTACGAGTCCGGAAACCCACTCGTGAAGATGCACGGCTCCGCTGAATCGGATCGAACGGTCTAGAAATAAGGCGTCCTCGACCTTATACTGAGACCCGAGGCCAGCTTCGGCGAATAAGTGAACATACGCCATTGGCCCATAGATGTCCCAGCTGCCGGAGTCAGGACTAGCCTTGATGGCATCAGCCCACTGCTTCACCCCACCCTCTTCGCCGCTGTGTATCTCTTGTCCACCTCCAATCAGTCCAAGGACGGTGCACCACTCCGGTACGCGTTCGGAAAACCAGACGAACATTTCAGGCTCAGACTTAACCGAAGTTACTTCAGCCGGTTTCGCCGTCTTTCCTTTCTTAGACTCTTTTTTTGCCTTTTTCTCATGGTTCTCCCTCACCTTCTGTTCGTCCCATGCGCGCTGGGCCTCATCGAAAACCATGAAATGCTGGGGCGGAATACGCTTTGGGTTGCTGTAGTATTCAACGTACTCCCTAACATTACGCACCAAAGCCTTGGCATCGACCTGGTGCTTCTTGAACTCGTGCTTCAACACGCTGACCAAAGGTGCATTTCCAGTCAGAAAAATTGCGGCCTGGCTATTCGGCTGACCCGCTCGCGGCAATGCCAACGAACTAATCTTGTCGCTCACTGCAGCACGTATACCCACTAGAGTCTTGCCGGTACCGGGCGCGCCGGAAAGTAAAACTAGGGATCTACGCTTCAAAGAAGCCGAACGCTCGGCGACCCTCTCCACGACTGACAGAGCTTCATCTGTCTTGACGGCTGAACGATGCACGCGCACCAAACGTCCCTCTTTGATGATTTCCCTGATGCCTTTCAGCAAGGCAGGCGCAGGAAGATAAGCGTCCGGGGCCGTGAACCGCTCCAAATCAATGGGGTTTCCCTTCGATTCTGCGCAGAGTTTCAGGATAAGTTTGTGGACCTCCTGGGGGCCACAAACGTGCACGCCTGAATGATCAAGCATAGCCATCTTGCCGCCCATTAGAACAAGAACGGCATCCACCTTCCGGTCATGACATTCACGGTGATAACTCTTAAGCGTAGACAAGTAATAACGCGCCTGGTCGATGTCTGCCCAATCCAAGCGGGGATACCCTTTATACTCCAAGACCAAGATACGGTCATTAAGTAGAAAAATCACGTCGGATCGCCGTGACTCCATCGGCATGAGATACTCAAGTAAGGCCGAGAACTCTTTGGACTGCGGATCAGAATCTAAGACTCGCCCCACCTCCTGCTGCAGCGACGGGATTGAGTTCTCCCATGCCACGACTTGCTGTGAAGATGCTTCCTGTACGAAGCCCTTAAGCGCCTCCAGCAGGTGCTCAGGAGAAGTAACTCTGAATACGGGGAACTTACCTGACCACCCGGCATCGCGGCCTGGACGATAGCTGAACCCAGAGTTCGAAGGGGCGTCGGACATGTAAGCAGCTTTTACATCTAAGAATGGCTTGGCCAGCACGTTCAGTGATACTCCAGCAATAACCTAGACGCTTTAAATACCGAAATTAAGCCTTTTAAATCTGCTCGCCGGAACGATGCCTGATGAGCCCCTGCTTGAACTCTTCGGCGAAACTTAGAGCGATCTCATGGAACTTAGTCCCGGCAAGGCGAGGCAGCAAAGCATCAAGATGCTGCTCCATCCGGGAGGGACACCTGACCACCGAGTAACGAATCAGGTCAGCCAGACGATTCGAGACGTCCTGGTTCTTCTTTTCTGCGGGGATCTTCTGAAGCTCAGCCAAGATGGACCTGATGTTCGACTCATCGGGCTTGATATGCGGGTGAATCGAATAGGTTGAAAGCTCGCACTTGCCCTCGTGGTCAGCCTGTATAGCGGCAAGGTGGTTATTAACGGCGTAAATCACGTCATCCATCAGCTTGCCGGCATAATAGTCCAACGTGGCATGCAGGTCCTTCTCGACCTCGGCGTCGACTTCGCCCTGGGGCTTACCCCCCTTCTTGCCGACAAGTTTCAGATACTCCTCTGACTCCGAGAAGTGGCTCAGCGCCCTGATCCGAGCATAAAGCGAGGGATGACTGTTGAAGGCCTCTTGCTGATATTCGGTATAGTCCTCGACGATGCCGCGGACGGCCTCCTTGGCGAAGCTGACGACGTCATCGGTGATATGCTGGGAGCCGAGACCGGAGTGCAGCTTCAGGAACGCCACGGCGGCCGTCTTGTAATCCTGACAGGCGACCATCCCGAATCGGTCCATCGAAATCTCGAGCTTACGGAAGGAGATGGCGTCCTCCATGCTAGCCGGCGCACCGTTAGGCAGACGGACGAAGAGGCCCCTGCAGGGGAGGATGTAATGCCCGAGCTCATGCCCGAACACATAGGTCATCTCCTGCACGGTGAAGCGCTCGATCGCCCCCGAAGTTATGGTGACCACGCAATTCCCCCGAATGTCTCCGTAGCAGGACGCACCCATCTTAGGGTCATTCTCGACAAAACCATGGACGATGGAACGATCCAAGCCCAGGCGCTCACAAGCAATGTCGAGGGCCTCGTCCGCAGCCGGGACGATTTCGCGCTGGATTGGGACATGCTCCCGGTAGAAGTTGCGGTGCGAGTCCGGATCAGACGCCTTGTCTTTGTCCTTCGGGAGGTTCTTGAAATCAGCAGGACCGAAGCAGCAGGGTTCAAGACGCTTACGGACCTTAGTCAGGGGATTGGCGACGCGGGGCATGACCCGAGCTTTAACCAGCCGACATTCCCGACAAAAGCCAAATGTAGTGCGTTCGTATAGAACGGGTCGGCCGCCACAGACGGATTTGCCCTGGACCTAGGCTGTCAAGCCAG
>JACCDJ010627347.1_pt1 | contig 15837 bp, 8 predicted proteins | sample 7444481 | NCBI WGS metagenome assembly JACCDJ01 (sample SAMN15323435, study PRJNA562643) | freshwater metagenome | isolation source: river surface water | place: USA:Blue River Watershed | collected 2017-08-15 | reverse complement strand
TGAAACATATCCGGTAACATTAGCACCAGTGATACTAGTTAATGTAGAACCATTACCAATAAAATAATTAGCAGACACATTACCGGTATACGTCGGTAGATATGCTGCTACGTTTGTATTTGAATAGGTTGCAGCTAATCCAGTTAACTGACTACCATTACCAATAAAATATGTTGCAGTTACATTTCCTGTACCACCTGCACCAGCAACAATATTACCAGTTATACTTACATTACCGCTTGATAATGCAATTGTATTCGTACCCGTTGGATCTTGTAAATTACCAACTTTAATACCACCTGCAGTTGCAGTTACTAACCCAGTAACAGTTAAACTTGCTAATGTTCCAACTGATGTAATGTTCGGTTGTGCGTTAGTAATAAGTGTTCCAGCAATATAGTTAGCTGTAAGATAATCGACACCTGAAATATTTCCACCTGAGCCGCCGCCAGTTGTAATGTTGTTTACAGTTAGTGTATTGCTAAATTTATCGAATACAAATGTATTTGCACCACCAAATGTACCGGCATCATTAAATTGAACGTATGTGTTAGACCCACCTGGGGTACCACCAAATGCCCATGCAGTACCGTTTGCATATAACAAATTATCAGTTAATATATTTCCCGCTGATACATTAGCCGTGACATTGGCATTAGCAAACGTAAAGCTGCTTGTAGAATCTAAAGTAAAACCGGGTAATTTTGTTAATGCCATATATCTATTTATCCTATTACCAACTTATGGTTCCTGATGATGTGAATGTGTATATTCTATTTCCGGCAACTGTATTATAAGTCACTGTTCCAGTTGTAGTAGCTATTCTGAATGAAGAAGAATAACTAACAATAACTACCCCTGATCCACCATTACCTGATATTGCAGATGCTGATGCCCCACCTGCCCATGATGAAGAGCCACCGTTTCCTGTATTATTACTGGCATTTGGCACTGGTGTAGTTACCCCCACATTACCCCCAGCAGCATAAGTGAAAGCCGAGCCTGACAGTGAGCTAGAACTTCCGGCTCCGCCTCCTGTTCCTCCAGGACCGACATTGCTTGTACCTGCACCACCGGCGCCACCACCTCCGCCACCGTAACCACTACCACCGGTAGATCCATTACCACCATTATTACCTGTACCTGATGTACCAGTACCACCCGTTGGAGTACTTACTGATCCTTGATAGTGACTAGCACCACCACCACCTGAACCACCATTTCTTCCACTAGTTTTTGTTGTAGAACTACTATTAAATCCAATAGTCGCTCCACCACCACCACCACCCACAGAAGTAATTGTAGTTAATCCAGATCCCGATATAGATGAATTAGAACCATCTGAACCTTGAGTAGTTGTAGTAGAAGTATTTGTTGTTCCACCTGTACCGGCGTTTCCTCCAGCACCTACGGTAATCGTATAAGTAGTCAATTCTGCAACACTAGCAGTTCCTGTTCTAAAGCCACCGGCTCCGCCGCCGCCAGCTAACCATCCGTCTGGATTAGATCCACCCCCGCCGCCGCCGCCAGCAACAACAAGATAACTAACTGAAGTAGGTGCCTGCAAAACTATTGGCCATTTTCCTGCAGATATTGCTTGTTGTTGTTCTACTAACGAAAAAATACCAACTCCAGTTGATGAATCCGTTAGGGTTGGGGCTGTAGCAGATATTCTACGACCAGGGTTTCTTAGTGGCATTTTATGTTAACACCTCAATGCTTGCTACTAATTCAATTGAATTACTTGTACCCGATGTAGCTACAATAGATTGACCCTCACCTACATAAATTGGATTACTTTTATCAACAATCATCAATGTTGTATTACCTGGAACTGCAATTTGATACGCTATTCTATAAGCAGTACCTCCGCCTCCAGTTGCACTATTGATAGATAAAGTGATTGATGCGGCTGTACCTGTTACATTAGTAGCAGCTATACTATCTACTTTAGTTACTGAGCCTGATGCTGGAGTTAAACCAGTCCAAGTAGTTGCACTTGTACCAGTTGGAATTAAGTACACTGTACTTACATAGATTGACGAAACGTTTACAATATTTGGATTTGCCATATTAAAAACCTAAAAACATGTTTACGGCAATTGATTTGCCTAATGAAGCACCAGAACCCCCTGTTCCACCTGAACCAGCTATAGTGATTGCTTCAATTGTAGAACCAGCTGCCGGGGCTTCGGACATAGTAACAATGCTACCCGAAATGGTATAAGCATTACTAATTTGTAATGCACCGTTGTAATTAACAAGAACTGTATTTGCACCAGGGGTAGTACTTAGTGTGAATTGAGTTTGAGACCCGTTACCGGTAAATCTGTCAAATGTAAATGCAGCGTTTCCGCTACTACCACCCGATTGCTCTACCCAGCTTAGATTACCTGAACCGTCTGTACTGAGTACATAATTGGCAGAGCCGCCAGTAATAATAATATTACCAACGGCACCTAAATTTGCAGTTGCTGGGACAGACAGGTTTGCGACAACGACATTTGCTGTAATGTTGCTACTACTAGCATCTAAAATAATATTTCCGGTAGTTAAGCCATTCTTAACTACAAAGTTTTTCGTTGTCACAGTTCCATATTCCCTGTTAAATTAAATTGTATGTTGTATTTATCGTCTTTAAACCCATTTATGTGTTAATAAACTACTGTTAGTAGGGCTCCATATTGGCTAGGGAAATTTGCATTCGATGTTGTCACTGCGCCGTCCCAGAAATATCTTTCGCTTCCTGGTGGACCTGCGGGCCCAAATTTACTTAATCCACCAGTTAGAGTTACTGTTGTTGTATTAATACCATCAGTAATAGTTAATGTAGCTCCTGATGGAATTGCATCCATTAAAGCAGTATTAGTTGTATCTGTTGCAAGAATTCTGAAAGATACCATACTATTACTATCCCAAAAACCACTGTATAGCGTTACGGTGTTTGTTCCACCGCCACCGCCACCGCCCCCGCCGCCACCGGAGCCAATCGTGACACTTAATGGTACATAGTCAGGATAAGTTGTACTTACTGTCGGCGATGAAGTCATTTCTGCTCTTTGAGTACTACCACCAAATGATGACCAAGAACTTGTCAATGTAATAGTAGAAGTTATTGCTGAACCACCACCTTCAGGGATAGCAGATACAGTAAAGGTACTACCTGAAGTTAATGCTAATAATGCGTTGGCACCGGCTGAATTTGTCCAAGCAGTAGGATCTACTAGAACAGCAGGATTTGTGAATGGTCCACCTGGTGACATGAATGATATACCTGGAGGTCCGCTGCCGCCGGTACTATAATCAGTAGTAGCAGTGTATGTTGTGCCGGAGCCACCTCCACCTCCACCTCCACCTTGTGCGTTAGGATCATAAGCTATTGACCAGTCTGCTCCGACGTTAGCTGCTAATGATAATGCATCACCTGAAGCTGTGTAGTATTGTGGCATGCTACTAAATGTAAATGTATATGTGCTTCCATTTATAGTAAACACCCTAGAAGATCCGTTAGTGTCACCCGAAATTGCTCCATTGGATACTGAGAATCCACTAAAACTGCCTTCAATCATTTTTATTCTTGTTTGGTTAGCACCTTGATTATAATAGATATATTGTATAGTACTACTTCTTATTTGACCAAACACTGGATTGCTCATGGTATCTGTATTACATCCGTATAGAGTTACATATTGGTCTATATAACTTTCAACCCATAATGTGTTATTTAAGTAAGATGGTTGAGAGTTCGGGTCGTATGAAATAGCTAATGTACTGCCCGCGCTAGAAGCTAAACTCGCTATGTCAGAGTATCTTACATAGTAAGTTCCATTATAAGTGAAGTAATAACTAGAGTTACCTATAGTAAATGTTCTACGATAAGATGCTAGGTCGTTATCTATGCTACCATCGCCTCCAATAGTAAATCCTGAGGCAGTGCCGAAGAAATTCATTCTAATTAAAGTTTGATATATATCTCCGTTGTATGTAACGGTCACCGCAGTAATGTAATCACTTGTTAATGTGCCGAATGTTGCACCTTGTGCTAGGTATATATAGCCGCTACTTGCTCCCCAGTAATTAATACCGGAATTATTAGTATCATCATAGTTAGCTACTGTGAATGTGTTAGGTGTTACTCCTGAATTTACGGTTAATGTTGCGCTATTAGATGTTACAGATGTAGCATTTTTAGTTGCGGAAACAACAACACGATATTTGTCAGTATTGTCATCAGCCACAGTTAATGAACCGGTAGTGTATGATGAACTTGTTGCGCCGGAAATGTTACTCCAATCTCCGGCTCCACTTTCTTGTTTTTGCCATTGATATGATAATGTCGCACTTAGTGTAGCAGATGCAGAAACAGTAAATGTAGCAGTGTCTCCTGAATCGACTGTTGAATCACCTGGATGACTATCTATTGTAATTGATGCTGATGTAACAGTTAAGGATGCAGTATTGGATGTTACAGGTGATGCTAACTTAGTACCTGAAACTATAACACGATAACTGTCTCCGCTGTTAGTATTAGTTTGGCTAGATGTAGTATAACTTGACGATGTAGCACCAGCAACATTACTCCAAGAACCACCGTTTGGTTGTACTTGCCATTGATATGATAATGTAGCTCCTATAGTGATTGAAGCGGTTACACTGAAGGTAGCAGTAGTTCCATAATTAATAGTCGTACTGCTAGGATGTGATGATATTGTGATTGACGCAGGTAGTTGTATTGTAATTCCACCACCAACTTTAATACCTGCCCCAATTTGCATAATGTTTTACGTCTTTAGATATATTGCAGATACGTTAACGGTTGCTCCCGCACCTGGGTTTGTAGCATATACTGAAACGTTACCAGAAACACCATTGATATTACTTGAAAAGTCAACAATATCAGCAGTCGCATTAGAACAAACACTACCATATATTGATATGTATGCACTTGATCCATTGTGTACTAAAATAATTTCAGCAGATTGGTAACCATCAGCACTACTTGCGCTAATTACATACTTAGCTGTTCTGTATGTGCTTGGTGCAAATTCGTCAATAACTGTATTAGTAGAAACACTTACGTTTGCACGGTTACTTAAAATACCACCTGTAATCTTAACATCACCTACTGTTGCTGTATTAGTAACTGCCACGCTTGTCAATGTACCAATACTTGTGATATTTGGTTGGGCATTTGAGTAGACAGTACTTGCTACTAACGCATTTCCTACTTGACCTGTGACATTACCACCGGTTAAGTTTGTTAAATATTGTCCGTCACCGATGATATTACCACCAGAACTTACGTTACCTGATACACTTACACTTGTCAATGTACCGACACTAGTGATATTTGGTTGAGCATTTGAGTATACTGTACCTGCTACTAACGCATTTCCTACTTGACCTGTTATGTTACCACCGGTAATGCTTGTCAAAAACTGACCATTACCAATAATGTTACCACCGGAACTTACGTTTCCAGTAACTGTTAAACTTAACAATGTACCAACACTTGTAATATTAGGTTGTTCACCTGTATATACTGTTCCAGCTATTAGTGCATTACCCACTTGACCTGTTACATTACCACCAGTAATACTTGTCAATAAATAACCATTACCACTAACGTAATTAGCAGAAACTAAGTTACCAACGTCAATATTACCTGCTGTGATGTTACCAGTTGCATTTACGTATCCTGCAATGTTAGCACCAGTAGAAGTTACAACTAATACGTTTGCTGTTCCACCTACACTAGTATTAACATTACCGTTTGTCGTTGGGATAGCTATATTACTTGTACCGTTAGTAATACCAGTAGTTGACGGTGGAGCGATCCAGCTCAATGTGCCAGAACCATCTGTAGATAATAGATATCCACTTGTACCACCTGAAATATGTACGTTACCAACTGGACCTAGTGCTACGTTACTTGCGCCAGTTGCGTTAAGAGTTCCAGTAACAGTTACACCATTCAATGTACCAACACTAGTAATGTTAGGTTGCGCCGCAGTAGTCAATGTACCAGTAATAAAGTTACCGGAAATTAAGTTAGCGCCTGCAATATTACCTGCAGTAAGATTACCTGCTTTGAATGAACCAGGAACAGAGTTAGCCCAATCAATAACTGTCGTTGGCTCTGCTACTACTCTATCAAAAATTGTCCATGTGCCGTCGGCTGCATTACGTGCTACACCTGTATGATAGTAAGAACCATCATTATAACTAGCAACAATACCTAGGTCATATAAATCACCTGTATTGTTTGCACCTATATAGATTAATGGGTCACCAACAACCAAATCAGATACATTGGAATAGTTTAAGTTACCAGTAACGTTAATATTACCAGTAACATCAATATTTCCACCTACGTTTAATGCAGTTAATGTACCAATGCTAGTAATGTTAGGTTGTGCATTTGTATAAACTGTACCAGCAACTAATGCATTACCTACTTGTCCACTTACGTTACCACCAGCAACACTATTTGCGGTTGCAGCAAATGCAACTTCGCCTACTACATTACCACCTGCTACACTATTTGCTGTTGCGGCATATGCAACTTCACCAGTAATATTAGCACCGGTAATAGAAGTTAACATTGAACCATTACCACTGAAGTAATTAGCTGTTGCTAAGTTACCTAAATTAGCATTTTGTGAGGATAAGTTACCACTAACTGTTAGAATATTAGCAGAATAATTGAATGTCAATGCATCACTTGCACCTGCATTACCTGTTTGATTAAAAAGAACTGCTGTATTGTTACCAGGTACAGTAATAGTACCTGAGATATTACCAACAACGTTACCGATGAAGAACGGTGCAGTAATATTTCCAGTAGAATTAATTTCACCTTGAGAACTAACGTTACCTGCAGTTATATTACCAGTAATACTTAAACTACTTAATGTACCTACACTAGTAATATTAGGTTGTGCAGCTTCAGTTACGTTACCTGCATAAGCTGCATAGTTAGCACTGCCATCAATACTGACTCCGTTAAGTGTTAGACTACCACTTGAGCGATTTAATGCAACACCAGTCGTACCAATGTACACTGTACTATTACCTAAGATACTACTTGGAATAGTACCATTAGCAATATTACTTGCATTTAACCCAGTGAGTAAACCACCGTTTCCACTAAAGTAATTAGCTGTTGCTAGATTACCTAAATTAGCGTTCCCTAATCCAGAAACGTTTCCGGTAGCAGCATCAATAATTACATTACCTGTTTGAAGCCCACCTGCAACTTTAAAATATAACGTTGTCATTTATAATTTCCTTTTAATCCGGTACATATGTACCCAAAATCTTTACATTTGTATTAGTTGATGCAGTCGATGCAAACAATCTAACATTTCCTGAACCAATATTAGATGACAACGAAACAATATCAGAACCAGTAGAACTGATACTTCCGTAAATTGTCACATAACTTGAAGCACCGTTGTGTACTAGCAATACCTCTACTGCTTGATACCCATCGTCACTATTAACCCTCATAGTGTATTTAGCTGAACGATAACTATTAACCGGGAACTGGTCAATTATTGTATCAGTCGTGACGGTTATAGCATCATTTGTGCTATAATAGTTCCTAACCCCGACCGTGTTAATAACAGCATTGTTGGAATTGAAAGTTCCTCTAGCAATAACATTACCTGAGGTACTTCCCATTGTTACGTTTGCAACAAGACCCAAGTTAATATTACTAATACTAGTATTAAATACACCAGCGTTTCCGCTAGAAACAGCAATGATACCATTATCTACATACAAATACCCACTTTGTGTAGTAATGTTACCTGAAGTGATTAGATTTGCTACTGATAAAGTATTTGTTCCGGTATTGAATGTGAATGCGTCACTTGATCCAAATTCACCACCGTTATTAAATTGAACCTCACCGACGTTACCAGACAAATCAACAGTACCAAATGTCGTTACTTCAATAATTTGCCCGGCTGTAGGATTCGTTGGGAAACTTAAAACTGCACCTGTCAGGCTATATGTATTAGAAATCTGTTGCAAACCGTCGATGATAACTTCAATATCATTCTTAGCACCCGGTGTTGTACTTAAAGTATAGGTATTAGAAGATCCTGAAGTAGTAAATCTATCTTTAACTATTGAAGTAAATCCACTGGTGCCGCCTCCGGATCCTGCAGCAGACCATGTTAGTGATCCTGATCCATCAGTAGTTAGAACGTATCCAGCTGCACCACCTGTAATTGTAAGGTTACCTACACCACCTAAATCAGTTAAACCATTAACAGTTAATTCAGACAATGTACCTACGCTTGTGATATTTGGCTGTGCGTTTGTTGATAATGTACCACCTACTATACCAGTGTATGTTGGTAAGAATGCCCCAACGTTTGAATTTGCATAGCCTGCAGGAAGACCAGTTAACTGACTACCATTACCGATAAAATATGCCGCAGTAATATTACCAGTAGTAGAAATGTTACCTGCTGTAAAATTACCCGTATATGTTGGCAAGAATGTCTCGACATTTGCGTTTCCGTACGTACTACCGAAACTCCATGCTACACCGTTTGCATATAATAGATTATCCGTCAATACATTTGCGGCTGACAAATTGTTTACCACATCAACATTATCAGATAATGTGATATTACCAAATTCATCAAATGTGCTAACAAATACTCCTGCTGTAATTGTAACGTTTGCTGTCGATGGTCCTACAATTGAATTAGCAAATAATGTTCCATCAACGTTTGCGTTACCTGATACTATTAGATTAGATAAAGTTCCAACGCTTGTAATATTTGGTTGAGCATTTGAATATACCGTACCTGCTATTAATGCATTCGCTACTTGTCCAGTTACATTACTACCGTTAATATTCGTCAGTGCAGAACCATCACCGATGAAATATGCAGCACTTACGTTTCCAGTGTATGTTGGTAGATACGCCGCCACATTTGCATTTGAATAACCTGCAGGAAGACCAGTTAATAATGAACCATTACCCACAAAATAGTTAGCAACTACTGCATTACCACCGTTGATGTTACCAGTAGATAAATTACCAGTAACACTTAAACTTGTCAATATACCAACAGATGTGATGTTAGGTTGAGCATTTGAATATACAGTACCTGCTACTAATGCATTACTTACTTGACCACTAACATTACCACCTGTAATACTAGTTAATGTAGATCCATTACCGACAAAATATGCAGCAGTAATATTGCCTGTAGTACTAATGTTTCCAGCCGTAAAGTTACCAGTATACGTTGGTAAGTAACTAGCAACATTGCTGTTAGAGTATGTACCACCTAAATTCCATGCTACTCCGTTAGCATATAATAAATTGTTAGTTAAAATATTTCCTGCACTTACGTTTGCAGTTACACTAAGACTTGCTAATATACCAACACTTGTAATATTAGGTTGAGCATTTGAGTATACAGTACCGGCAACTAATGCATTGCTTACTTGTCCAGTAACGTTACTTCCATTTATAGAAGTTAAGTATTGACCGTTACCGATAATGTTGCCACCAGAGCTTACATTACCAGATATATTTGCCGTTGTTAAAGTACCAACGCTTGTAATATTAGGTTGAGCCGCAGTATAAACTGTACCTGCTACTAATGCATTTGCTACTTGTCCAGTGATATTACCACCAGTGATAGATGTTAATAGGCTACCGTTACCTATGAAATACCCAGCACGAACGTTGCCGAAGTTATTAAACGTTATGATTTCACTAGATACACTTACATTACTACCGAACGCAAATTCACCATTTGAGTTATCCCAACCCATGAATGCATCTATTGCATTAGTAGTGTAATAATGTAATAAAGTACCTCTATCTTTGCCGTCGTTGGTTGTTAGTGGTGCGTTGTTTGCGCCGCCGCCCATTTCAATAATAGGATCTTTTACATATAGATTGTTTACGTTTGTATATTGAGTAGTTCCGTTTACAATTAAGTTGCCACCTATTAACAGGTTACCATTAATATTTGCATCAGCCAATGTACCAACACTAGTTATGTTAGGTTGCGAGGCTGTAGTTAAAGTACCCGTAAAGAAGTTTGCACTAACTAAGTTTCCACCAGTGATATTACCAGTAGATTCAACTGAGAGATTCTTAACTCCTAATGTATCTGTACCTTTATTATATGTAAAGTTAGCGTCTGCTCCGAAACTTCCACCGTCATTGAATTGAACTTGTGTGTTTGCACCAGCAATACCTGTACTACCTGCACTAATGAAAGATAAATTTCCAGTCCCATCGGTTTGGATCACGTAGCCATTTGTACCGCCGGTAATCTTTACATTTGATATTGAACCTAAATTAGAAATTCCAGTAACTGATAAACCAGATCCAACTAAATAGTTACCATAGATATTAGCATTGGCATCACGCAACACTAATGTATTAGCAACAGCATTTACGTTAGAATCAATATAACCTGAACTAATATCTACCCAATAATATGAAACGCCATCATAAATGTATTGATATGTGATATCATTTGTTTGGTCATACCATTGGTCACCAACTGTTGGATTAGTAGGGGTAGTAGTTGAACTTACATATGTTGTTACATTTTTACTGTCTTTCGTAAAACTTCCTGTAACTGAAAGATTACTATTAATAGTTACAAGCGTATTAGCTACTACCACAACATTAGATGTACCATTAACACCGAATGTTATGTTACTATTTGCTGATGCGATAGCAACATTGCTTGTCCCGTTTGTAATTCTGTTACCTGCAGGTAAGTCTGTGAGTTGTGATCCATTACCAATGAAATAAGTTGCAGTAACATTACCTGTACCACCGGTTCCTACAGTTAGATTACCTATGATACCCACAGTAGAAGATGCTACACTAATTGTGTTTGTGCCCGCAGTATCTTGTATGTTACCAACTTTGATACCACCCGTTGCAGTAGTCAAACCAGTAACACTTAAACTCGCAAGTGTACCTACACTTGTAATGTTAGGTTGTGCATTGGTAGTTACCGTGCCTGCGAAATTTGCATAGTTAGCATTATTAGCAGTTCCAATGACACCAGTAAGTTGACTACCATCACCAATGAAATGCCCAGCGTGTAAGTTTCCATATTGATTGAATGTAACTATCTCTCCAGAGACACTAACATTACTACCAAATCCAAATTCGCCTGCTGAGTTATCCCAACCCATGAATGCATCAACTGGCTTAGTTGTATAGTAATGGAGTAGTGAACCCCTATCTTTACCATCGTTAGATGTTAATGGGTCTCCGTTAGGCCCACCACCTTGTTCAATGATAGGATCTTCAATTACTAATGTTTCAACGTTAGTATAGTATGTATTGCCGTTAACTGTTAAATTACCACCGATCAATACATTGCCATCTACGTTTGCATCTACTAATGTGCCAACGCTTGTAATGTTTGGTTGATTCCCGATGTATACTGTACCCGCTATCAATGCATTCGCTACTTGACTTGTCCAACTTAATCCACTGGCACCATCAGTAATCAAAACATCATTTGATGAACCCCCTAATATTTTTACATTACTTACAGGACCTAAATCTGAAATACCGTTTACAGTTAAATTACCAGTACCGCCGGAGCCAACAGTCAAGTTTGCAGTAATACCAACATCACCAGGGTTAGTATTATATTGTGTTTGAATTGTTAAAGTACCAGAACTATCCTGTATGTTAGCTACTTTGATTCCGGTAGTTGTTGCTGTTATTAATCCTGAAACGGTAAGACTAGATAACTCACCGACACTAGTAATATTTGATTGTTCAGGGTTTATTATATTACCTGCATATGCGGCATAGTTAGCGTTGCTCACTGTACCTGTTAGTAAACTACCATTACCCACAAAATAATTTGCAGTTACAGCATTACCCAATAAAGCATTGCCGCTAGTAACATTACCAGAGACATTTAGTGTTGTCAGTATACCAACAGTTGTGATATTTGGTTGGTCTTGGGTAGTTAGTGTTCCGGTTACGAAGTTTGCACTTACTACATTGGCGCCGTATACATTTCCAGTACCTGATATTTGTAAACTTGCAAGTGCACCAACGCTAGTGATATTTGGTTGTGCGTTAGAATAAACAGTACCTGCAACAAGTGCATTACCTACTTGACCAGTAACATTACCACCTGTTAATGAAGTAAATAAACTACCGTTACCGCTGAAATAATTTGCAGTAACCAAGTTACCTAAACTTGCATTACCTGTCGTGATGTTACCAGTTATAGTCAGCGCATTTGAAATTTTATTAAAAGTCAGACCGGATGAGCCATCTAAACTGCCGCCTGTGTTAAACTGAACTTCTGTTGTATTTCCACCCGCCGGTGCGGTATCTAATGCCCAATATACATTACCTGAGCCATCTGTTTTAAGAACTTGGTTATTTAATCCACCACCAATATAGATGTTGCCTACATCACCTAGATTGGCATATTGTTGGACAAAAAGTCTGTTAGCATATACGTTAGCAACACTATCGACTACATCAATAACATTGCCTGGTATACCAACTGAAAAACCCTCAACCGAGTTAAACTTTTTTTGTGCCATATAAATTTCCGTTATGTGGCCTCAATTTACATTATTCTATACTGGATTGTCCATATAGTAGTATTACTACTTGAAGGTGTTACCACCAGATTTGCAATTTGTGACGGACTAGTTGTATAAGTTACTGCTAATGTACCTGTAGTTGAACTTGAAGGTAAATTAACAGTTCCATATGTTGCATAATCAGCAGCAGTTGCATTATGAACCATAGAAACTGTGGCTACACTATATTTAGCCCCGTCAATATCCTCGCCTTTAACAAAATATTCAGCGACTCTAAATGAAGTCCCTGGTAATGAAACCAATGTAGTTTGTGAAGTAGTTGTAGTTGTCACTGTTGTAGAGAATATAGATGAGTTACCAATTACTAATCCACCTACGTTAGCGTTACCTGAAGAATTTACTTCGCCGTTAACAAAGACGCCTGTACTTGCAACGTTTGCTATAATAGTACCGCCTACTACAACTCTAACATTACCGTTACTTACTACGTTAACGTTACTAGTACCATTACTGATACTACTTGTACTTACTGTGCCCCAAGATAGTGTACCTGAACCGTCTGTTTTTAAGTATTGTCCACTTGTACCATCAGTTGTTGGGTAAGACAAACCACTAGCCTTCAATGAATTGACATTGGCTTGACCACCGATATTTGCCCAATTAGAAACTGATAATGTTGCTAATGTACCTACACTTGTGATGTTAGGTTGTGCGTTTGTTAATAATCCACCTGATAAATCACCAGTGAATATATTTGCCTTAACATTACCATATTCATTGAATGATACTACTTCACCACTTAAATCTACGTTGCTACCAAATGAGAATGTGTTAGCACTTGTGTCCCAACCCATAAACATGTTGATCGGGGCTGAACCATCTGATTTGTAATTACGTAGATACAAACCACGATCCTTACCATCATAACTAGGTGCATTACCGCCACCGTTACTACCACCCAAACTAATGATTGGATCGTTTACTGATAAATTAGTTACGTTAATATAAGTTGTTGTACCACTTACTGTTAAGTTACCTGCAACAGTTACATTACCTTGCAAGTCTGCATCACCACGTGATGTTAATGTTCCTGCACTAATATTGTTTGCAGAACGCAAAGCGTCTGTGTAAACTACGTTACTTACTGCATATAAGTATGCACCACCACTGAATACAATATTACCAGAAGTGAAAACATTTCTCCAATAATAACTTGTATTACCTAAGTCATTCGTGTTTGTGTTGCTAGGAATCAAACTAGTAGTTACTTGACCACTTACTGTTAAGTTACCACCTGTAGATAAGTTACCTCCTGTGATAGTATTTGTAACATCTAAACTAGTTAGTGTACCAACACTAGTAATGTTTGGCTGTGATGCAGATGCTGCTGCCAATGTACCTGTAATCAAACCAGTAGAAATATTACCAGCAGACAAGTTACCTGTAATTGCTACTGAACTATTTGCTTTGTTATATGTAAAACCACCAAATGCATTAGCATTGCCACCGTCGTTAATTACAACACCAGTATCATATCCTGGAATAATAATGTTACCACTAATGTTACCAACAACGTTACCAATGAACCAGGGTGCTGTAACGTTACCAGTTGAATCAATCGTACCAGTTGTGTTTATATTACCTAAGTTTGCAGTGCCTGTTAAGATTAGTAAATTACTAGTTTTATTGAAAGTAAAACCAGAAGAACCACCCAATGCTGAACCACCATCATTAAATTGAATTTGAGTATTAGAGCCACCTGGTGTTGTGAAGTTCCAAGGTACCCCGTTAGCATATAATAAGTTATCTGTTTTAACATTCCCTGCACCTACGTTTGCAGTAAACGTACCAAAGTCAGTTGTAATATCACCGTTGGCTAAGATAATCGTTTCTGGGATTTCTCCTACTGAAAAACCACCAACTGAGTTAAAGGTTCTAATTGCCATTTTCTATTTCCTTATTCTTTATAACTTGTAACCATTACTTTGTAATTAACTAAACTTGCAGTTACTGGAGTAACTGTCAATACCACGTTCCCTGTGTCGTATGTAACTCTAAAATCACCTACACCAGGTCCCAATTGAGGGACATCAATCGATCCAACTTCATAGTACCCAACATCAGTGCCTAATACACCTGCAAATAATTTAGTGATTTGTCTGTTGTTACCTACGCTGTCAGTAGCAATAATAACATAATCCACTGAAGATACAGTGTTTGCTAATATTTGATGTAATACTTGATTGGGTGCAGTACTTGCAGTAGTATACATAACAACTCTAGATGTTGAGAATTCATTGGCCCCTGAGCCAATCGTTACTGAATTTGCAACAAAATCATTGTGAACTGTTACTGTTTGAGTATTTGCATAATCGTATGTGAATCCTGAATCAGCACCTGCTTGACCATTATTATTAAACAATACTTGTTGGTCTGCTCCCGGTACAACGATGTTACCACTAATATTACCAGAGAATGTACCAATGAATAAATTAGCAGTTACGTTATTAACGAATACTGCATCACCAGTAACTTCAACACCACCAATGTTTGCCTGTGGTACTGTTAAGTTTCCGTTTTCATCAATGATAGGTACTGGAGGTATTCCAACTGTATAACCACCAACACTGTTAAAAGGATCTACTGCCATTATGGTTCCAAATTATCTTATAATGTATTTATCATTTTTTGTTAATATCACTTTTGGCTAAAGCATAATGTTATTAACAAAAAAGGCTCCGAAGAGCCTTTTGAGTAAACTTCCCATCCCGATGAGAATAAAAAGTTTGATCCAATGATTATTGGAATGTTAGGTTAGAAACTGCAATCTCACCAACGTAGTCAGCAGCATTACCGAATGATGATGCTGTGTTTGTCAATTCGATATAACCATAACGTGTCATAAATGATACGACTGGTTCGAATGTTGATGGATCTAGAACAACACCACTGCTCATCAATGGAATGTATGGGCAATAGAATGCTGCTGCATCAGTTTCGCTTGAACCTTTGTAACCAACTAGAACTGGTTGTGTGTCAGGTGCATATGTATTAACGAAAATACGCATTGCGCCATTCAATGTACCAACGAACTTAGTGTTTGTTGGAGCTTCGAATGTACCTTCTGTTGTACGAGCAAATGCAGAAGTAGTTGCAGATTGCAATACTGTCAATGCAGCTGGAGATACAACAGCCCAGTTACCAGCACCACGGCGTGTGCGTTGTGCGATCAAGTTAGCAACACGG
>JACCDJ011207016.1_pt1 | contig 15842 bp, 3 predicted proteins | sample 7444481 | NCBI WGS metagenome assembly JACCDJ01 (sample SAMN15323435, study PRJNA562643) | freshwater metagenome | isolation source: river surface water | place: USA:Blue River Watershed | collected 2017-08-15 | reverse complement strand
GCCGTATCCTGTCATGGATTTCAGATTTTTATTCATTGTTGCAAAGATAATGCTTGTTGAATTGTAGTCTTTTGTTCCTTTGCAGAATGAAGAAAACAGCAGTATTGTTGGTCAATTTGGGTTCACCTGACAATCCTTATCCCAAGGCAGTGTACCGTTATTTGACTGAGTTTTTGAATGATGAGCGCGTCATTGATATCAATCCCATTGGTCGTGCCATTTTGGTAAATGGAATCATTGTTCCTTTTAGACACCGGAAGTCGTCTAAGGTTTATCAGGAGTTGTGGACAGAAAATGGATCACCGTTGATTTACCATACCAAGAAAAATGCAGAGCAGTTGCAATCTCGCTTTGACATAAAAGACACCAAAGTTTTTTGGGCGATGCGTTACCAGAATCCGTCATTGGAGAAAACGATGGAGGAGATTTATGATTGGAATCCTTCCAAGTTGGTTATCATTCCTATGTTTCCGCAATATGCATCGGCATCTACGGGTAGCGTGATACAGAAGGTGATGGAGTTGATGAAGGGCTGGTGGAGTTTCCCAGAAATTAAAATTGTTTCCCAGTATTTTGATCATCCATTGTTTGAAAAGGCTTGGCACGAAAGAGCGGCACAGTTTGATTGGAAGGAATATGATCATGTATTATTTAGTTATCACGGATTGCCTGAGCGACAATTGGACAAATTGTATGATGATAACAAGTGCCGCAACCACAGTTGTGAGCATGAGATTAACGATGAAAATCATTTGTGCTATAAAGCAACATGTTATGCCACAACAAGAAGCATTGTTCAATCCATGGGGATTCCTGAGGGTCGCTACAGCGTTGCCTTTCAGAGTAGATTGGGCAAAGGATGGATTGAGCCATTCTCTGATGTTGTGATTGAAGAATTGGCGAAAAAAGGTGCAAAGAAATTGTTGGTATTTTCACCAGCCTTTGTTGCAGACTGTTTGGAAACCACGATTGAGATTGGTGATGAGTACCAGGAACTGTTCGAGGAACACGGAGGAGAGCACGTTCAGCTTGTGCCGAGTTTAAATGATTCTGAGGCTTGGGTGGATTGCTTGGAAGCCTTGGTAAAGGGATAAAAAAAGGGCGGAATCTCCGCCCTTTTTTATTGAATGTTTGTCAGGATTATGCAAACAACTGCGCCATTCCCACTTTCTTGGCAATGATACTGTGTAGATCGCTGATAGCCACGCGCTCTTGTTGCATGGTGTCGCGATCACGGATGGTGACAGTGTTGTTTTCTAAAGTGTCGTTGTCTACCGTGATGCAATAAGGAGTGCCAATGGCGTCTTGTCTTCTATAGCGCCGTCCAACAGCATCCTTGTCGTCGTATTGTAAATTGAAATCCAATTTCAATAGATCAACAATCTCGCGTGCTTTTTCTGGTAGTCCATCTTTTTTTACCAAGGGCAAAATGGCCACTTTCACAGGAGCCAATGCAGGATGAATAGACATTACCGTGCGCTCTGTTCCTTCTTCACCGTCTTTACCTGGAATTTGCTCAACGCGGTAAGCATTGCTCATGACAGCCAAGAACATGCGGTCTAAACCGATTGAAGTCTCAATCACATATGGAACAAAACTCTCATTGGTTTCAGGATCGAAATAACGCAATTTCTTTCCAGAAAATTCCTCGTGTTTGCTCAAGTCAAAATCGGTACGGCTGTGAATACCTTCCAATTCTTTGAATCCCATGGGGAAGTTGAACTCGATGTCACAAGCTGCATTGGCGTAGTGGGCCAATTTGATGTGGTCGTGGAATTTATAATTTTCAGAACCCATACCGATGGCGTTGTGCCATTTGATGCGGGTGTCTTTCCAGTAGTTGTACCATTCCATTTCCGTTCCGGGCTTGACAAAGAATTGCATTTCCATTTGTTCAAACTCGCGCATGCGGAAGATGAATTGGCGCGCAATGATTTCGTTGCGGAAGGCTTTACCGATTTGTGCGATACCGAAAGGAAGCTTCATGCGACCCGATTTCTGCACGTTGAGGAAATTGACAAAAATCCCCTGCGCCGTTTCTGGTCGCAAGTAAATAATGCCTGCATCACCGGATACAGCGCCCAATTCGGTTTTGAACATCAAATTGAATTGGCGTACTTCGGTCCAGTTGCGAGATCCCGATTCAGGACAAGCGATTTCACATTCGTCGATTAGATTTTTCAAACCTTCCAAATCGGATGATTCTAGGGCAGCTTTCATTTTGCCATGCACATCGTCAATTTTGGCTTGACTGCGCAGGACGTTGGGGTTGGTAGCGCGGAATTGCTCCTCGTTGAAAGCATCACCGAATTTATTTTTCGCTTTGTCGATTTCCTTTTGAATTTTGGCTTCAGATTTTGCCATGTATTCTTCAAGCAGGACATCAGCACGGTAGCGTTTTTTGCTGTCTTTGTTGTCAATCAGAGGATCATTGAAAGCATCTACGTGACCACTTGCTTTCCAAGTGGTGGGGTGCATAAAGATGGAAGAGTCGATGCCCACAATGTTTTGGTGCATGCGGGTCATGGCCGTCCACCAGTAGTTTTTGATGTTGTTTTTAAGTTCGGCACCCAATTGACCGTAGTCATACGCGGCACTCAGACCATCATAAATTTCAGATGAGGGAAAAACGAAGCCATACTCTTTGGCATGTGAGATGACTAATTTGAGTTTATCTTCTTGTTGCATGGCGCGAAAGTACGATTGAAAGTAAGGTTTGTTTTAATATGTCAGAAATTCAGTACTTTTTTAATAATTAACTTACCTTTATATTGCTTAACAAAACTGCACTTATGAAATTTTCAGCAAGATTATTATCCATTGCTTTTGTCTTCATTTCAATTTTTGCTCATGCCCAGATGTATAGGTCTGCAGCTACCGGAACTTGGACAACTTTGTCAACATGGCAAACCAGTGCTGATGGCGGAGTAACTTGGACTGCGGCTGCGGCTGCTCCATCAAGCGCGAGCGGCACTATTCAGATATTGAGTGGCCATACTGTAACGGCAACCGCTGTTACTGTTGATCAGTTGACTATTGAATCTGGAGGAACTTTGACTGTACCCAGCGGTATTACGTTTGTTATTGCTAACGGAACAGAGGCCATTGATTGTAGTGTTTTGGGCAATATTGCCAATTCGGGAACAATCACAGCTACAGGAAATATCACTGTGGGCAATGGCGGAAAGTATACGCACACTTGGACAAATGGAGGTGCTATTCCCACCTCCACTTGGGCAACAGGCGCTACTTGCGAAGTTACAGGATTTGTTTCAGGAACTACGCCAACCAATTTGACCCAGAATTTTCATCACTTGACATGGAACTGTCCTTCCCAGACGGCAGCGGCCAATTTTGCCGGAGCAGTAGGCACGGTGAATGGAAATTTCAATGTTAAAAACACAGGGACTTCTGAATTGCGATTAACGGGAAGTACCAATTTGGCTTTGAGTGTTGCGGGCGATTTTGTTTTAAACGGCAATACTACAGGGGGAAATTGCAACGTGGATATGTGCACGGGTGCAGCGGCCTCTGCTTTTATTTTTCTAAAAGGTAATTTGACCATTTCAGCTGGAAAATTGGCATGTACGAATACTGCAAATCAGCGATTCTTGTATTTTGAATCTAACTTGGGTAATACACAAGACATCAATATCACCACGCCACTAGTGGCATTCCCCAATGCATTTGATTTTGGGAATATCACCAGCAATGGTTCCAAGGTTAGGTTGTTATCTAATATAAATTCTATTGGTAGCTTGGAGTGTAGTTCGGGATCTGTTTTGGATTTTCAGACCTACGTTTGGTCGGGTACTCAAGCTACTGGGGAAACCTTTTATGCTTGGTCAGGGGCTCATTTGATGTCGGCCAATACCAATACTACAGGTGCCTTTACAACTTCAGGAGCCAATGGGTCTATTCAACTTACTGGAACCCGCACCTACAACGGCGCACATTTTACGTTCAATGGAAATGCACCGCAAAAAACAGGTAATGGTGTCACAACCATTGGGAATTTGACCATCAATAATGTAGGATCAACCGTGGCTTTGACCAATGCTTGTTCGATGTCAGGAATTTTGACATTAACGAGTGGTAAATTATTGTTGGGAGCCAACAATCTGACATTAACCAATAACTCTCCATCAGCAGTGGTTGGTGGTTCTTCTACTGCGCATGTGGTTACGGGTGATCCATTTTTGTACGGAACATTGGGAAAATTATTGAGGAATATTGCCGGTACTGGTTTTCCTGCGGCTTATGTATTTCCTGTAGGAAATGATACCGGCTATATGCCCATGACGTTGACTTTTACAGCAAATTCAGTAAGCAGAAACGTTTCTGTATTCGCCATGAATGGTACGCAGTCTAGTGTGACCTCATCTCCAAGTTATTTGTCAAATCGATATTGGATCACTGATCTGTCTAGTACGACAGGAACATACAACTACTCAGCAAAATTTGAATTTCCTGCATCTGATGTTGTCGGTGGATTTGCTTCTTTGCAATTGTTTAAATCAAGCACCTCTTTCACAGATACGGGTTCGTCTGCAACTGCCACTAGTGTCACATCGAGTGCTTTAAATCAAACCACTGCAGCGTTGTCGGGAAGTGCAACTTGGACCGCCAAGGGAACTACCTCTGGTGCTACTGCACAGAGCATTACCTTCAATGCATTGTCTCCGGTAACATATGGTGATCCTACTTTCACGTTGAATGCGACGGCTTCTTCAGGATTGGCGGTGACTTATACTAGTTCCAATACCTCGGTTGCTACCATTTCCGGAAGTACAGTGACCATCGTTGGTGCAGGAACAACCACCATTACCGCTTCTCAAACAGGAGATGCTTCTTACTCAGCTGCTACCCCTGTTACACAGTCCTTGGTAGTCAATCCCAAGACACTGACAGTTACTGGAGCTGTAGCTCAGAACAAGGTTTATGATGGCACCAATACGGCCACAATAACAGGCGCTACATTAAGTGGTGTTGTGGGTTCAGATGTCGTGACCTTGGTGAGTGCAGGTACTTTTAATTCTATCAACGTTGCATCGGGAATCGCCATAACGTCTAATTTCTCAATTAGTGGCGCACAAGCCGGAAATTATACTTTGACACAACCTTCGGGATTGTCTGCAAATATTACCCAAGCTTCCCAAACCATAACGTTTGGTGCGCTCACTGCGGTCAATTACGGAGGAGCCAATTTTAATTTAAATGCTACCGCTTCCTCAGGCTTGGCGGTAACTTACACCAGTTCCAACACCTCAGTCGCCACTATTTCTGGAAGTACTGTGACAATTGTCGGAGTGGGAACTACAACCATCACGGCTAGTCAATCCGGTAATACGAACATTGCTGCTGCAACGGATGTAACACAAACATTGACTGTGAATCAGGCTTCACAGACGATCACCTTTGCTGCATTGCCCAATAAGCTTTTAACAGATGTCCCATTTGCATTGACGGCAACGGCAAGTTCAGGCTTGACTGTTACTTATTCCTCTTCCAACACCGCTGTGGCAACAGTGTCAGGCAATACCGTTACGATAGTGGGATTGGGATCTACAGTCATCACCGCAAGTCAGGCAGGGAATGCCAATTACGCTGCTGCCACTTCTGTCAATCAAACGCAGGTTATATCAGCCCCAGGTTTGGTTTGGTTCAATATGAGTGCACTGCCAGGTGGCGTCAATAATTTTGGTACTTCTCCGTTTTCAGCGAGCGTCGCGTCTAATGTATCGAGTACCGGATTGATCAGAGGTTCTGGTGTGAGCACCACTGCGAGCGCTGCATCTAGAGGCTGGGGTGGAGTAAACTGGAGTCAGTCCGTTACGGCAGATTTAACATCCAATTCTTTCATCACTTTTGATGCAACAGTTTCTGCTGGATATGAAATGGATTTATTGGAGTTATCTCCGATAGCCTATAGGCGCTCTGCAAGCGGCCCTACCCAAGCACTTTTGCAATATTCATTGGATGGTGGATCAAACTATACAACAATCACAACCTTGAGTTTTAGTAATTCAGGAACTTCAGGTGCAGTGCTATCGCCCGTTGATCTTAGCGCAATTTCTGCTTTACAGAATTTGCACAATTGTACTACGGTGAAGTTTAAGATATTGCCATTTGGTGCAACTGCTTCGGGTGGAACTTTGTATATATATGATGTCAATAACTCAACGGCATCAGATCTTTCTTTGAATGGAATTGTTACCGCATTGTCAGCTGCTCCTGCAGTATCGATCGTAAGTTCAGATGCTGATCATGTAATCTGTAGCGGAGCCTCAATTACTTTCACTGCTTCTGCATCGGCAAGTACAACGTTAACTTACCAGTGGAAAAAAGACGGTACTGCCATAATAGGAGCCACGTCCTCTACATACACTTCTACCTCGTTGACATCTGGAAGTTTTAGCTGTGAAGTTGTAGCTTGTGGACAATCAGCTACATCCAATAGTATTTACACAACGGTAATAGGAACACCCACATTGTCTTTAAGTGCAAGTAGTGGTGCCAATGTTTGCTCAGGTACGACACCAACTTTTACGGCATCCGGAGCTACAAATTATCAATATTTCATCAATGGGGTAGCGCAAGGAAGTCCATCTGCAACAACCACTTTCACTCCTAGTACAAGTCTATCGGGAGGTGATCAAGTTTGCGTCCGGGGATACAATGCTTTGCCATTTAATATAGATGGCGATCTGACAGACGGCTATTGGGGGGCGGCATTGGCCAATTCTAATGGCGGTCCGGCTTCAAGTGGATTTGGTAACAATAGATTAGATGCATTGTATTTGCGCAATGGGTTGGGTTATCTATTTGGAGGGATCGCGGGAAGTTTGGAGAATAGTTCAGGAAATAAAGTATTGTTATTTATCGATTGTAATACCGGTGGATACAACTCTTTATCCTCTTGGGTATTTAGAAGCAATGCTCCTTATTTCTCCATGAAAAACCTGAATGGAGGAATTCAGTTTGATAATGGTTTTGAACCTGATTATATCATGGGAATTAACATTGCGAGTAATGTCTTGTATTTTGATTTGTACAATATGCAAACCAATGCCAATACATACTTGGGAGCATCAAATACGGGAACTTTATACGCATACCAGTCTAACGCAGGCACAGGAGATTACACCAAGGGATTTGAATTTAGTATTCCTATGAATCTTTTGGGAACACCTTCTGGTTCAGTAAAGGTGATGGCCATGTTGGTTAACGACCCCGGAGCTACCAATGCGACATATCTCAGCAATCAATTCTTGACAAGGGCCAATAACGGAGAGGGCAATTATGCGGACGGAGCGGTTAATTTTTCTGCTGCTTCTCCAAACCCAGTTGCATATTCAGTGATGCAAGATTGTTATTCAGAACAATGCTTGACAACCACTCAAAGCGTTACTCCATCTGTTACTATTTCTTCAGATGATGCGGACAATAGTATTTGTCAAGGCGACCTTATAACATTTACTGCAAATCCAACCAATGGCGGTTCCGGAGCATCGTATCAATGGAAAATCAATGGAATGGATATGGGCTCTAACTCCTCTATTTTCAGTACCAATGTATTGATTAATGGAGATGTCGTTTCAGTGGTTATGACAGCGAGCAACAGCTGTCAAACTCAGAATACAGCAACATCAAATAGCATCGCAACTTCGGTTAATCCGGTATACAACCCAACGATATCGATTTCAAGCAACCTAAGCGGCAATGTGATATGTGCAGCTTCAAATCCCACTGTTGTATTTACGGCCACAGTTTCGGATGCGGGAAGTGCTCCGTCATATCAATGGAAGAAAAATGGGGTAAACGTAGGCAACAACGCGGCTACATACTCAACAAGCGGATTAGTGGGTGGTGATCAAGTTTATTGTGTTTTAACACCCAATAATATTTGTCAATCTGTAGGATCGGTAAATAGCAATGTGATAACGTTAACCTCAGCATCATTAACCACTACATACTTGGATGCCGATGGGGATGGATTTGGAGATATTAGTATGGATTCCGCTTCTTGCGTCACACCAACGGGTTATGTTTCCAATAGTACGGATTGTAATGATGCGTCAAGTAGTATTTATCCAGGAGCGACTGAGATTTGTAATACGGCCGATGACGATTGCGATGGAAGCATAGACGAGGGATTGCAAGTCACGCCTGCTGTTTCTATTGTCAGTGATGATGTTGATGCAACAATCTGTGCAGGGACGACAATCACCTTTACCGCATCGCCCACCAACGGTGGAAGTGCGCCATCTTATCAGTGGAAAGTAAACGGAGGAAATGTTGGAACAAATTCGGTTACTTATGCGAGTTCAGGAATTCAAAATGGTGATGTAGTAGAGGTAGTGATGACAGCCAACAATTTATGTCAGACATCTGCTACAGCGGTATCGAATACTATTGGTGTTGTAGTGAATAGCAACGTGGTTCCAAGTGCTGTAGTTTCAAGTAATTTGACAGGCAATACGTTGTGCGGAACTGCAACAGTAACATTTACCGCTAGCGTTTCCAATGAAGGACCCTCTCCCACTTATCAGTGGAAGTTAAATGGCAACAATGTGGGAACAAATAGCGCATCATATACCCTAGTTTCAGCTGCGGTCAATGATCAAATTGGTGTTGTATTATCGACATTCAATACTTGTCAATCTACTTCAGTGACCAATAGCAATACCATTACTTTGGCGGCCTCTGCAAGTAATTCCTATTATTTGGATGCTGATAACGATGGCTTTGGAAATCCATCATCTTTGGTAACAGATTGCTCAGCTCCTGTTGGATACATCACCAATGCCGGAGATTGCAATGATGCTGATTCTGGTATAAATCCCAATGCTTTGGAGATTTGCAACGGTGTGGATGATAATTGTAATGGTCAAGCAGAAGAAGGTGTAATCTTTATCTTCCTGTATTTGGACAATGACGGAGACGGGTATGGCGCATCTTCAGGTGCAGTTTCTGCATGTGATGTGTTGCCAGGATATATCACTACCGGTGGAGATTGCAATGACAATAATTTAAATATTTATCCAGGAGCTACTGAATTATGCTCCAATAGCATCGATGATGATTGTGATGGCTTGGTGAATGAAGTATGTTTACCAGGAAACGATGAGCCCCAATTTGCTTCAAATGCAATCCCGGGGATATCATTAACCAGTTGCAATACCTATACGGGAACATTATCCGCTTGTACGGCTTCTCCTGCTATGAGCGGCTCTTGGACATCAGGGCCAGACGTTTGGTACTATTTTACTGCCAATGGTCCCGGAGTCACGATCAAGTGTACGCCAACAGTCAATGATGTCGCTTTGGAATTGAGAACCTATGGTGGCGATCTATTAAAGGCAGCTAATGCAGTAGCAGGTGTTTCAGATGAATATTTGAATTATGGGAATTTGAATATTGGTCAGCAATATTATGTTCGCGTGCGCAATGCAAATCCTGCACAAACAGGAGGAACTTTTACCCTTTGCACAAGAAGGTTGACAGGAGCAGGTAACTTGAATTACACCAATTCCATTTTGTATGATACCGGTTGTGATATGGTATACGCATCTAATACAACAGGATCAAATAGCTGCACGATACAGTTAACGCCAATATCACCTGCTGGAGGAGCGTCGATAAGTGCTGTTGGCCCAACAGCATTATTGGCTAATTTTACAGGTAGCAATGGAGAAAAGGTGCAGTACAACACTATTTATTCAGCAACAATTACCTTGACGTATACCTTGCCAGTAGGTGGAGGAGGAACAGAAAATATCAGTGTGGCAAGAGTCACGGATAATCAGTTGAATGTAGTTTCTCATGTAGATTTAAATTTGGGATCCGTTCATGTATGCCCCAACAGAGTGGTGATTGGAGGATTGGTAAGGGCCAATATTTGGATGTGCGATGCAATTAAATATCAATGGCGATTTGAGCGAATGCTCAATGGCTCACCCTATTTGGTAAATGGCAATCCCGTGGTGATAGAGACTTATGGAGCCGTTGGCACCCGTGATTTGTACTTATATGGCAATCTAGGATTCACTCCAGGAACCGAATGGAGAGTTCAAGTTAGGCCCATATTTGCCAACAACGTGGTTGGTCAATATTACACCAACTACCAATGTATGATTTTCAAAGGCACCTTGGCTGCGGCGCCGACTATAGAGAATGAGGAAATGGTGAATGAGAAATCGATGGATCAAGAATTTTTAGTTCCAACATTGTATCCAAACCCGTCTAGAACCGGGCATTTCAGAATTGATTGGATGAGAGGTGATGAAGCGGATACGCAAATAGAGATTTGGGATGCAATGGGAAGAAAGGTTGGAGCTTGGAATTTCAGTGAGGTGAGTACAATGGAGATGGATGGCGCCAATTGGGAGTCTGGTGTTTACCAAGTTAGAATCTCGCGAGGAAAGGAAAGTCACCTGTTGAGATGGATGAGAAATTAAAGAAAAAGGGGAGAGCGACTCCCCTTTTTAGTTCAACTTGATTTGCTTTTAATTTCTTATTGATTTCATAACAAAAAAGGATTTGATTAATAGTCAATTAGCTTATTTTTGTCACGCAAAACCAAACAAAAACCCCAATTTATGATAAGGAGAATTTCCTTTTTTATTCTGATGCTCAGTGTGTTTTTAACTCATTCATCGAAAGCACAGGTGTCCTACGACATGAATATGAGCAATTACTCCCAAGATTTTGCTAATATTTCTGGATGGACTTTAGACTATGCTTCTGGAATCGGCGCAGAAAATTGGAGAGAAGCTGCTAGTGTTGCGACGTCAGTTGTGAATGCATTTAATTTTCCAGTAACCAATACAACTGGCGGTGTTCAAATTGGAACGCAAAACATGGTTTTGCTTGCAACGGGAACAAACGCTACGGCGACTGATTTGTTGCTTAGTTTTACAGGTGCTGGTGCTGGTACTATTTCATTGGACTACGCGAAAATTGCAAACTCTGCAAGTGTTACTCCACGAACTTCTGATTTGAAGATCCAATATAGCATTGACAATGGCGCTACTTTCAGTGATTTATCAGGATATACAATTCCTCGCGTATCGAACAATGCAACAGCGGAATCGGGCTCATTGACCTCTATCGCGCTGCCATCTGCTTTGGACAACCAAGCCAATGTGGTGATTCGATTTTATGTTTGGAACAATGGACAAACTGGAGGATCTGGAAATCGACCTAAAATAAGCATTGACAATATAGCAATTACTTCTGAACCACTTCCTATACCTACCGTTACTTTTGATCAGTACCAATCGATTACATTCATGACTGCTGTAGAGGGTAACCCATCGGCAGCACAGACTTTTACTGTGAGTGGATTCGACCTTCAAAGCTGGGTTACTGTAACAGCGCCTACTGGTTTTGAGATTTCTACAAATTCAACTTCGGGTTATGCTTCATCATTGAATCTAAATCCAACAGGATCTACTCTTTCTGCAACGACAATTTATGTTCGTCTATCCGCTTCTGCTGCCATCGGTACTTATCAAGGCCCAATTGTAGTTGGCACTAATATGGGGGCAGATCAACAATTTATTCTTCCTTCTAGTGATGTAGTTGCAGCTTCAGGGGTTGATCAAACCATCTCTTTTGGGGTATTGCCAGGTGTAACGTACGGGGATGCTCCGATGGAATTGTTTGCTACCGCATCTTCGGGTTTACCCGTTACTTACTACTCCTCTAACACTTCAGTTGTTACTGTTTCGGGTACTTTTTTAACTTTTGTGGGTGTTGGCTCGGCCACTATTACTGCGGGTCAAGCCGGTGACGCTACATACAATCCAGCAACAGATGTTGCGCGTGGAATTATAGTTTCTCCAAAAACATTGACCATCGATAACGCAGCGGCATCCAATAAGCCTTATGATGGCAATAGCAATGCAGTTATCACGGGTACTTTAAATGGTGTTGTTGGAAGTGATGACGTAACATTAAACGGAACAGGAACTTTTGCTTCTTTTGACGTGGCAGATGGCATTGCAGTCACTTCTACATGTTCTTTGTCTGGAGCAACAGCAAGTAATTATACTTTGACACAACCAACAGGTTTAACAGCAAATATCACACCTGCAACGGCTACAATTACATTCAACGCATTGCCTACTTATAGCACTGCAAATACAACATTCAACTTGAATGCTACAGTAAATTCTGGTGCAACCATTACATACACCAGTTCTAACACTTCAGTAGCAACCATTGCTGGAAACGTAGTTACTGTTTTAAGCTCAGGTACCACTACCATCACAGCTTCAGCCGCTGCAACTACCAATTACAATGCTGCAAGTGATGTTACACAAACTCTAACTGTAACTTCAGCATTAATGGCGTTTGATTTCTTTGGAATGAATAACGTGGCAACTGCTAATCCTACTTATGTTTTACCGGGTATGGTTCCCGCGTCATCACAGCCAATGACTCGTGGTGCTGGCGCTGCTAGCAGTTCCGCTGCTAATTCTTTCAGAACCGTTGGTTTCCAAAACAACGGAATTGCAACAACCAATACGGATTATTTTCAATGGACGGTAACGGCCAATCCTGGTTTGGGCTTGAACTTCACCAGTATTGATGCGCGCTACGGCGGAACGGCTTCTTATTATAACGTGAGTCCCGGGGTTTCTGTTCAGTATGCGTACAGCTTGGATGGAACCAACTTCACTTTAATTGGATCTCCTTCCACCATGTACAGCGCAACAACTGTTACATCATTTACGCAGCCTCAAATCGACTTATCTACAATTACCGCGCTTCAGAATATCCAACCCGGAACGACAGTATCTTTCCGATTCTATGCCTCTGGTCAAACGACCACTGGAGGTTGGGGATTCATCTCTACCGCTGCTGGTTTGCATGGCTTGGTAATGGGAGGTTCTACCTTTGCTGTTCCTTGTGCTTTTTATGCAGATGTGGATGGTGATGGATATGGCGATCCCGCTGTAACTCAAAATGCTACTTGTGGAACTACGGTTGCTGGTTATGTAGAATTGAACAATACAGATTGTAATGATAATGCAGCGGGTGTTAACCCAGGTGCAACTGAGTTGGCTTGTAATGCAATCGATGATAACTGTAACACTACGGTAGACGAGAATTATGTTGCCGGTTGTAACGATCCTTTGGCTTGTAACTATTCAGCAGCAGCAACATGTGCTACTGCTTGTGACTATACCCCTCAGACTTTTTACTTAGATGCAGATAACGATTCATACGGAACAAACGCCACTACAGAGACTGGATGTATACCAACAGCTGGATATGTGTTGAACGGAGGTGATTGTGACGATAACAATATCGCTGTAAATCCAGGAGCTACAGAGGTGTTGTGCAATAACATCGATGACAACTGTAATGCAACAACTGATGAAGGTAGTATTAGCGGTTGTATGGACGTAAACGCGAGCAATTACAACGCTTCAGCCAATTGTGCTGCAACTTGTAACTATACCAATTTTACTGCAGGAAACGTTTTGGCTGTGAAATTGGGAACGGGTTCAGCTGCTTTAAGTTCAGCAGGAACGCCTGTTTTTGTAGAGGAGTTGAGCACATCAGCTTTGGTTCAAACCATGAGCATTCCAACTACAGGAGCCAATAGAATGGTTTTGAATGGTTCGTCTACGGCTGAAGGTCAAATGACACGCACCCAAGATGGTTCTGCGGTTGTTTTCCCAGGATATGACGCTGCCGCAGGCACTGCATCTATCAATGGAACTACAGGTATTGTTGCTCCTCGCGTCATCTCAACCTTGGGATTGAATGCGGGTACTTTTGCAAGACAAGCAACTTCTTCTACTCATTTTTCGGCACAAAACTTCAGAAGTGCTACTTCTAACGGAACAGATTTCTGGGGTGTGGGTGCTGCTGGTGGTGTTAATTATTTTGGAACAGGTACCGCTGGTAACGTTTCAACTTCAACTACCAATAACCGAGTGATTTCTGTTCAAAATGGTCAGTTGTATTATTCAACTGGTTCTGGTACTGCAGGTATTTATGCTGTTGGTACAGGAACACCAGTTGCAGCTGCTACAACTTCAACCATCGTATTTGCTACTGGCGCTGGCTCGAGCCCTTATGCCTTCCAATTCAGTACTGATGGCAATACATGTTATGTTGCGGATGATCGTACATCTGCAGCTGGGGGAATTCAGAAGTGGGTGAAGACCTCGGGAACTTGGTCTTTGGCTTACACCATCTCTGTGGGTTCTGCTACTGGAGCACGTGGTTTGGCTGTTGACTATTATGCAGGAGCTCAACCACGCTTGTTTGCTGTAATTAATAATGCAGCTGGTACAGGTGTGGTTTATTTGGATGATAACGGAACCGCTACTCCAACTGTAAACACCATGGCTACGGCTACTACAGCCTCTAACCAAGCTTACCGCTCTATCGCTTTCGCTCCTTGTACTTCGTCTACTTGGTATGCTGATGCAGATGGTGATGGGTATGGCAATGCTAACGCTACGTTGAACTATTGCACTCAACCTTTCGGTTATGTAAGCAACTCAACAGATTGTGATGATGCGGACAACACAGTAAATCCATTGGGTACTGAGGTTTGTGGTGGAACGGACGAGGATTGTGACGGTCAACAAAACGAAGGATTGACTTTCTATAACTATTACCAAGATTTGGATGGTGATGGGTATGGTTCTACAGTTTTAGTTGGTAACAACTGCTTCTTACCATCATTTGCAGGTTACCCAGGTAACAGCGATGATTGTGATGATAATAATGCGCAAACTAACCCTGCAGGAACTGATATTTGTAACAACGGTATCGATGAAGATTGCTCTGGAGCGGACTGCGTGTCAGGTTTAGGCGCAGCAATCAATATGACCAACATTGGTCAATTTGGCACAGGCACTCAATCTGCGTTTACTGTCGATTTGGCATCAGGAACCAATACCATTGAATCTCCTGGATTGGGGTTAGATAAATGGTTTAAGTTCACGGCAGCAAACAACGCAATCAGAATAGCGGTTACAGGAAATGGTTCTGTTGCGGATGATAATGATATTGCTTTATTCAATGAGCCAACAACTACAGGGTCACAATTGATTCCAATAGCTTCAGAAAATGATGTTCATGTTGGTAACCAAGGAGCTGCAGTGGATGCAGGAAGTGAAATACTTTATTTTGATCAATTGGTAGCAGGAAACGTATATTATGTATGTGTTCGCAATAACAATAACGCTGCGGGATCAGTGAATATGGTTGTTTCATACTTGAAGGCTAGCGCTACGGATATTTTACCTTACACCAATTATACAAGTATATATGCCAACACATGTCAAAACTTTAAGGCGGCATTCCGCACAAGTGCAAGCCAGTATGTGGTGAATCGTTGGGCCAGTGCTGATGTATCAGGTGCTCCAGCTTGGTCATATGCAATCCCATCAGGTACCATTTGTCAATTGGGCAGAATTGTTCCAGCTAATTTTGGAACGAGCAACCAGACAATTTATGTAACCGTTAACTGTACTTACAACGTAGTGGATGCATATGGAAATAGTGTTGCAATAACAGCTGCTGCTAATACAGCCAACACATTCCAATTGGCTCCTGAATCTGATTTGAACGTAAGAACAACAGATCGTTGTCCAGTATACAAGTCAGCGACAAGCGGAAGCGTAGCTACAAACAGAAGTGTTTGCGGAACGAATCGTTATGAGTGGAGCTTTGCTCAAACCTTGCCAACACCATCTTTACCAGTAGAAGTATTGGGAGCAGTAGGTGGAAGCCGTATCTTGGGTATGTCAGCGATTCCTGGAATTGCAGCAGGTCAGACTTATGATGTACAGATTCGCTCTAAGCAT
>JACCDJ010180455.1_pt1 | contig 15846 bp, 10 predicted proteins | sample 7444481 | NCBI WGS metagenome assembly JACCDJ01 (sample SAMN15323435, study PRJNA562643) | freshwater metagenome | isolation source: river surface water | place: USA:Blue River Watershed | collected 2017-08-15 | reverse complement strand
CTGCAGTAGCTGCGTGTGTTGGCGGGGGATCAAATGCCATCGGCATTTTCCACGGTTTCATAGACGACCCCCAGGTGCAGCTGTGGGGATTTGAAGCGGCTGGTAATGGCATAGACACTCCCCTGCATGCAGCAACACTGAGTAAAGGTGCGCCTGGGGTTTTGCATGGTGCGAAGACGTATGTTCTCCAAGATGAGGATGGTCAAACCATCGAATCCCATTCGATATCAGCTGGTCTTGACTATCCGGGTGTTGGTCCAGAACACGCGTTCTTGAAGGATCTCGGACGCGCGCAATACATGGGCATTAGTGATGATGAAGCCATGAGCGCGATGAAGCTGATGAGCAGGACCGAGGGGATCATTCCCGCCATTGAGACTGCCCATGCGCTTGCCGGTGTAGAGAAACTAAACGGTCTGCTCCCTGCAGGCTCGTCGGTGCTTGTAAATCTTTCCGGTCGCGGAGATAAAGATATGGAAACCGCGGGAAGATACTTTGGATTGCTCTAATGACAAGTGTTGAAAGCACGCTGAGAAACAGAGCTGCGCAAAAACAGGGTTCACTAATTGGCTATTTCCCGGCTGGGTATCCAAGTGTGGAGCAATCGGTTCAGGCTTTAGTAGCTATGGCCAACAACGGTTGCAACATTTTAGAAATAGGCGTTCCCTACTCCGATCCGGTTATGGATGGTCCTGTCATTCAGCGCGCTACTGAAACTGCCCTATCAGCAGGATTTAAGCTGAAGAACCTCTTTGAGGTGATTGAAAAGGTCAGGGAGCAAACGGATGTTCCAATCTTGGTTATGTCCTATTGGAACCCAATCATCCGATATGGTCTCGAGCAATTCGCTAATCGCCTTAAAGAATCAGGAGCACAAGGAATTATTACGCCCGATCTAATTCCTGATGAGGCGGAAGACTGGATAGAGATTTCCGAGCGGCTTTCTCTAGAGAGAGTGTTCCTGGCAGCGCCAAGTAGCTCGGGAGCACGAGTTGAAAGAGTTGTTGGATCCTCGAAAGGGTTCGTTTATGCGGTTTCAACCATGGGAATTACTGGCGAAAGAGCAAAACTAGACCAGCTTGCGCGGTCAGTGGTTAGTCGGGTTAGGAGCTCAGGCTCTATACCAACCTGTGTTGGGGTTGGAGTCTCAACCGCGGATCAGGTAAGGGAAGTAAACACCTACGCAGATGGTGCGATTGTTGGAACGGCATTCATCAAGGCGTATGAAGATGGGGGACAAGAGGCCTTGGTAAGGAAGGTAATGGAACTAGCCAAGGGCTTAGGATAATCAGATGCTGCTCTCAGTCGGAATTCCATCACCTGAAATCTCTTACATTGATCTTGGAATGTTTCGCATTCATTTCTATGCGCTTTTCATTCTCACCGGAATAGTCATTGCAACAGCGCTGGCAGATTGGAAGCTCTCTCGACGCGGAGCGCCAAAAGGAGCAATGCTTGACATCGCACTATGGGCTGTGCCATTTGGAATCGTTGGCGGCAGAATCTTTCACGTAATCACGCATCCAAATGATTACTTCTACGAAGGCGCGGACCTCCTAGCTGTCTTCAGAATCTGGGAGGGTGGTCTAGCGATCTACGGTGCAGTTTCCCTAGGAGCCCTAGGTGTTTATCTTGGAAGTAGGCAGCTAGGTATTAGGTTCTGGTCAGTTGCGGATGCCATCGCACCAGGCCTGCTAATCGCTCAAGGAATTGGAAGGATTGGAAACTATTTCAATCAGGAGCTCTTCGGTCTTCCGACAACTCTTCCCTGGGGACTGCAGATACCAAGCAGCAACCCCGCATACCCGGCAGGCCTTCCAGATGGCCTTCTTTTCCACCCCACCTTTGCCTATGAGATGCTCTGGAACCTAACGGGAGCCGCAGTTTTACTGATACTGGCTAGCCGCCTCAAGCTTCAATGGGGCAGGGTATTTGGCCTTTATCTAGTGATTTATTCACTTGGCCGAATCTGGATCGAAGCTATCCGAATTGACCCAAGTGAGATTATTCTTGGACTAAGAATCAACATCTGGTCAGCGCTGATCGGGTTGAGTATAGGAATCATAATTTTCCTGGTTCAAAAGCGCCGCCACCCTGGCCTAGAACCTACAATCTGGCTTCCTGGCAGAGAACCTGCCGAAAAGTCCGAGGATGATAAAGCAGAAAATCAATCTGCATCAAACTAATTCATTTCGGGCCAACGATGTCCCAGGCAACTGAGTAATCGATTGGAGTCTGGAATGAGCGTCTCGCCCTTTGTTCGCTTTTCCGAACTTCCGCACGCTCAGGGACTTTACGATCCGTCAAATGAAAAGGACGCCTGCGGTCTAGCTATGGTCGCAACATTGCGCGGCACCCCGGGACACGACATCGTTGAGATGGCGCTTTCTGCACTTCGAAATCTTGAGCACAGAGGTGCAGTAGGTTCCGACGCTGGCACCGGAGACGGCGCAGGAATCTTGACTCAAATGCCAGACAAGTTCTTGCGAAAGGTAGTGTCTTTTGACCTACCACCTGCCGGAGACTATGGAGCAGGCCTTGTTTTTCTCAAGGACTCGGAGCGAGAGAAGAAACTCTTCGAGGCAATAGCCAAAGAAGAGGGACTAAACGTAATTGGGTGGAGAACTCCATCAACAAGACCTGAGGTTCTCGGTGAATTAGCTAGAGGCGCGATGCCAATCATTGAGCAGGTCTTCGTTGGCGGAAAGGCGCGCGGTCTAGAGCTTGAGCGTTCCTTGTTTAGGCTGAGAAAACGTAGTGAGCGTGAAATCGGCATCTACCATCCATCGCTGTCGACGCGAACCATTGTTTACAAGGGAATGGTTACTACCCTCCAGCTCGAGCCGTTCTATCCTGACCTTTCAGATCCAGACTTTGAATCCAAATTAGCGCTGGTTCACTCACGTTTTTCAACGAATACTTTTCCATCCTGGCCTCTCGCACACCCATTCAGGTTCATCGCTCACAATGGCGAGATCAACACCGTTAAGGGAAACACAAACTGGATGGCTGCTAGAGAGTCTCAGCTACAAAGTGACCTGCTTGGCGATATGAGCCAGCTCAAACCAATCATCCTTCCTGGTTCATCCGATAGTGCAACTTTCGATGAGGTATTAGAGCTCCTAGTAATGGGTGGAAGATCCCTTCCGCACGCCATGATGATGATGATTCCGGGAGCCTGGGAAAAGCAGATTGATCTAGACCCTCAACTCAGGGACTTTTATGAGTATCACTCGATGCTGATGGAGCCTTGGGATGGTCCAGCAGCCGTTATCTTTACCGATGGCAATCTTGTCGGCGCAACTTTGGACCGAAACGGACTCAGGCCCGGAAGGTTCATTGTCACCGAGGACGGCTTTGTGATTCTCGCCTCCGAAATTGGTGTTTCAGATATCTCCCCTGATCGCATTGTGAGAAAGGGAAGACTGCAACCCGGAAAGATGTTCCTGATCGACACCGAGCAGGGAAGCATCATCGAGGATGAGCAAATCAAGGCCGAGGTGGCGGGCCTAGAGCCTTGGGGCGAGTGGCTTGAGCAGTCGAGAATTAATCTCAAAGATCTTCCTGAGCGAGAGCACGTTCGCTACTCGTCTACATCTGTGAACCGCAGACAGCGAGTCTTTGGCTACACCGAGGAAGATCTAAAGGAGTTCATCGCTCCTATGGCCAAATCCGGACAAGAGCCAATTGGCGCAATGGGAACCGACACCCCGATCGCTGCCATCTCAGACAGACCAAGACTTCTATTCGATTACTTTGTGCAGCAGTTCGCGCAGGTGACAAACCCTCCACTTGACGCCATTCGCGAAGAGGTAGTGACATCGATGACTGCGGCAATAGGTCCAGTTAGAAACCTACTCACCGCCACACCCGACCACGCAAAGCAGATGGTCTTGGATTATCCGATTCTCAGTAACGACGAACTCGCCAGAATCAAGCACATCGATAAGGCAAACAACATTGGAAAGAGTGTCCTCGTAAGCTGCCTTTATCGCGTGGACGAAGGTGCAGAGGCACTGGAGTCAAGGCTTTCGCAGATGTGTCAAGAGGTCGACGAGGCCTTGGCCTCTGGGGCTACTTTTATTGTTTTATCTGACCGCGACTCAAATCGTGAGCTAGCGCCTATTCCCTCGCTGCTATCGCTTTCGGCCATTCACCATCACTTGATCAGACAAGGAACCCGCATGATGGCGGGTCTAGTTGTCGAATGTGGCGACGCTAGGGATGTCCATCACGTTGCGACACTTATTGGCTATGGAGCATCGGCAATCAATCCCTACCTTGCACTTGAATCAGCCGAAGATATGGTCGTTCGAGGGATCATTAGCGAAATCTCCATCGAAAGATCAAGCAAGAACATGATCAAAGCACTTGGCAAAGGTGTTCTGAAGATCATGAGCAAAATGGGAATTTCAACAGTCGGCTCCTATGCCGGAGCTCAGTGTTTTGAAGCAATTGGGTTGTCTCAGCCGTTTATTGATCGCTACTTCACAGGTACCACCTCGAAGCTCGGGGGAGTCGGCCTGGAAATAATCGCCAAGGAAATTGAGCAAAGACACCAAGCTGCCTACCCAATCGAAGGCGCTACCAGAGCACACCTACCGCTTGAGGTTGGCGGTGAGATGAAGTGGCGCAGGGAGGGTCCGCCACATCTGTTTAATCCTGAGACTGTGTTCAAGTTGCAGCACTCTACGCGCTCGAAGAAGTACGAAATCTTTAAGCAATATTCGAAGGCAGTCGATGATCAATCCGAGCGACTGATGACACTCAGGGGTCTATTCAAACTCAGAGCAGACCTCAGAAAGCCAATCCCGATTGAGCAAGTCGAGCCGGTTTCGGAGATCGTGAAGCGGTTCAGCACCGGAGCGATGTCCCTTGGAGCTATTTCTCCGGAAGCCCATGAGGTTCTAGCTATTGCTATGAATCGTCTGGGCGGAAAGAGTAATACAGGTGAAGGTGGCGAATCCACAGAGCGACTTCTAAATAGAGAATCGCGCTCAGCTGTGAAGCAGGTTGCTTCCGGGCGGTTCGGTGTTACCTCTATGTATCTAACGCATGCGGACGACTTGCAAATAAAGATGGCGCAGGGAGCCAAGCCCGGTGAGGGCGGTCAGTTACCTCCGCACAAGGTTTATCCATGGATTGCGCAGCTCAGACACTCAACACCAGGTGTAGGACTGATCTCTCCACCTCCACACCATGACATTTATTCAATTGAGGACCTAAAGCAGCTCATCTTTGACCTGAAGCGAGCCAATCGTGCAGCAAGGATAAATGTGAAATTGGTCAGCCAGTTTGGTGTCGGGACCGTTGCAGCGGGAGTGGCCAAGGCGAAAGCGGATGTGGTTCTTATCTCTGGTCACGACGGTGGCACCGGGGCCAGTCCGCTGAACTCTTTAAAGCACGCGGGCACACCTTGGGAATTGGGTTTGGCCGAAACTCAGCAGACACTTTTATTGAATGGTCTTCGAGACAGAATCGTTGTTCAAGTAGACGGTTCCATGAAGACCGGTAGGGACGTCATCATTGCGGCACTCCTTGGTGCTGAGGAGTATGGATTTGCAACTGCACCGCTGGTAGTTGAAGGCTGCATTCTCATGCGCGTTTGTCACCTTGACACCTGCCCTGTCGGTGTTGCCACACAGAACCCAGATCTAAGAGCTAGATTCAGAGGCCAGGCTGATCACGTTGTTAACTTCTTCGAGTTTTTGGCCCAGGAGGTTCGCGAGTACCTAGCGCAGCTCGGTTTTAGGTCTATGGATGAGGCAATTGGACACGTGGAGCTACTAGACACAAATGAGGCAATCAGGCATTGGAAAGCTGATGGAATGGACCTCACGCCGATCTTTGCCGCCAAAGACATAATGCCAACTTCTTCCTTGCACGCAACAACAGCCCAAGACCATGAAATCGAGAAGCACTTCGACTACGAACTTCTCGAGACAGCCTCGCCTTCACTGAAGGAGGGTGCGAAAGTTCTTATCGAGCGCGAGATCAATAACACTCACCAGGCAATTGGCACCATGCTGGGTAATGAATTGACCAAACGCTGGGGAGAGGATGGACTGGAGCCTGGCACACTCGAGCTTCGATTGACTGGCAGCGCTGGTCAATCGCTTGGAGCGTTTATTCCGCGAGGAATAAAGATTGTCGTCGAGGGCGATTGCAACGATTATGTCGCTAAGGGAATATCTGGTGGCACGGTTGTTGTCAGACCTCCAGCGGGTAGCGGCTTTGTCGCAAGTCAAAACGTGATAGCAGGAAACGTTATTGGCTACGGCGCCACCTCGGGGAAGATCTTCTTGAACGGAGTGGTGGGCGAGCGGTTCCTAGTTCGAAACTCAGGAGCGACCGCGGTGGTTGAAGGTGTTGGTGATCACGCCCTGGAATACATGACCGGTGGAAGGGCTGTGATTCTTGGCCGAACCGGGATAAACCTAGGCGCGGGTATGAGCGGAGGAATTGCCTATGTCTACAAGCTCTCGGAATCCAAAGTCAATAGAGAGGCTCTTCAGCTTGGGGAGATCACGCTCAATCAACTTGAGCCACAGGACAAGCAGGAGCTCAGACAACTGCTTGAGGAGCACCATCACGAAACTGCTAGTCCGCTAGCTGGAATGATTCTTGATAACTTCGAAAGCGAGGCAAGTAACTTCGTGAAGGTTCTACCCCGCGACTTCGCCAGGGTCATGGAAATCCAGCAGCAGGCGCGTGAGTTGGGATACGAACCAGAGGGCCAGGAAGTCTGGACAAAAATCTTGGAGGTCACCGGTGGCTGATCCAAGAGGGTTCATGAAGATTACTGAGCGAGAGACAGCTCAGCGCAGGCCTATCCCGGTTCGAATTAAGGATTGGAAAGAGGTCTATGCCGAGCGCAGTGGCGAAGTTGTCAAACGCCAGGCCAGCCGCTGCATGGACTGCGGGATACCTTTTTGCCACCAGGGTTGTCCGCTTGGAAATCTAATACCTGAGTGGAACGACCTTACCCATCGCGATCGGGGCAAGGAGGCGATTGATCGGCTTCACGCAACCAATAACTTCCCTGAATTCACAGGTCGCATTTGCCCCGCGCCTTGCGAGGACGCCTGCGTTCTGGGAATTAACCAGCCGCCGGTAACCATCAAGGAGATTGAGGTAAGCATCATTGACAATGCCTTCGACAAAGGCTTTGTGCTGCCTCAAGTGCCCGACCGTCTAACTGGCAAAACCATTGCCATTATTGGAAGTGGGCCAGCGGGCCTGGCAGCTGCGCAGCAGTTGACTAGGGCCGGCCATACCGTAGCTGTCTATGAGCGTGATGATCGGATAGGCGGTCTACTTCGGTATGGAATTCCAGACTTCAAGATGGAGAAGAAACACATAGATCGTCGAATTCACCAGATGGAAGCTGAGGGAACCAGATTCCGAACGGGCGTAAATGTTGGTATAGACATAAGTTTTGATGATCTCAGAAAGCGCTACGACGCAATACTGATTGCTACCGGAGCTCTAAGAGCCAGAGATATCAAAGTCCCTGGTCGAGAACTGGTCGGAATTCACTTTGCAATGGATTTTCTCACTCAAGCTAATCGAGTGGTTGCGGGGGAGAGAGTCGAGACTCAAATCTCCGCTGAGGGTAAAAACGTTGTGATCTTGGGCGGAGGGGACACCGGTGCTGATTGTCTCGGAACTGCCACTAGGCAGGGAGCTTTGAGTGTGACGACTCTCGCAATTGGCAAGATGCCACCTGAACACAGAACGGATGAGATGCCTTGGCCAACCGTTCCCAACGTGTTTGAGGTTCAGTCTGCACACGAAGAATTTGGAGAGCGGAGATATCTGCACTCAACGGTTGAATTTGTAGGTGAGGATGGCATTCTCAAAGGGGTAAAGGTTGCCGACACCGAATTTGTTGATGGAAAAAGAGTTCCCAAGCCCGGAACTGAGCGAATCATCCCCGCTGACCTGGTACTTCTCGCCCTTGGCTACCAGGGCAACGAGTACGAGCACGCTCAGAAACAACTTGGAATTACAGTCGATTCTGGAAACCTGGCTCGGGATGGCAAGTATCACGCCGGTGAGGGAATCTTCATTGCAGGTGACGCTGGAAGAGGAGCGAGCCTAGTAGTCTGGGCTATAGCCGAAGGAAGAGCAGCTGCCTCGGCAATTGATGAGTATCTCGAAGGCGAGACAGAGCTGCCTTTCCCCGTGAAGCCGACAGACCAACCTCTATCGGTTTACAGCTAAGAAAAAGGTAAGTAAAGATGAGACGCGCAAAGATTGTTGCGACATTTGGACCGGCGCTGAGCGAGTATGAGAAAACAAAGGCCGCTATTTTGGCCGGCGTTGACGTTGCTCGACTAAACCTCTCTCACGGCGACTACTCAGTTCACGAAAAATCCTTCAACAACATTCGCTCAGCTTCAAAAGAGGTTGGTAAGCCAGTTGGAGTCTTAGTGGACCTTCAAGGTCCCAAGATTCGAGTCGGACGATTTGCAAATGGCAGTGAAGAGCTCAATGTTGGTGACCAGTTCACCATCACAATTGAAGATGTGCCAGGAGATTCCAAGATCTGTAGCACAACATACAAGGGCCTGCCGGGAGATGTGAAAGCTGGAGATCCTCTGCTCATTGACGACGGAAGAATTGCACTGCGGGCGGTTGAAGTCGATTCCAAACAGGTTGTCTGCAAGGTTGAAATTGGCGGAACAATCTCAAACAACAAGGGAATCAACCTGCCTGGCGTTGCCGTGAATGTGCCTGCGATGAGCGAAAAGGATGAGCAGGACTTGCGCTGGGCTCTGAAGCTCGGAGCAGACATGATTGCTCTGAGCTTTGTTAGATCGGCTAAGGATGTCTCGAGAGCTCACGAAATCATGCGCGAAGAAGGCAGATTCGTTCCAGTTATCGCCAAAATAGAAAAACCACAGGCTGTTGCCGCTCTTGAGGAGATTGTTGATGCTTTTGACGGCATCATGGTGGCCCGAGGTGACCTGGGCGTGGAGCTTCCACTGGAGCAGGTTCCGCTAGTTCAAAAGCGTGCCGTTGAACTTGCCAGAAGATGGGCGAAGCCGGTAATTGTTGCAACTCAAATGCTAGAGAGCATGATTGAAAACAGCCGACCAACCAGAGCAGAGGCTTCGGACGTGGCTAATGCGGTATTAGATGGTGCTGATGCACTAATGCTCTCCGGTGAAACATCCGTTGGAAAGTACCCGGTTGAGACGGTTCAGACCATGGCCCGCATCATCGAATCGACAGAGGAAAACGGCCTCGAGCGCATTCCTGATTTAGGTACCAAGCCCCACACTCACTCCGGTGCTGTTGTTCGCTCAGCCCTAGATATCGCAGATTTGCTTGGAAGCAAATTTGTGTGTGTCTTCACCGAAAGCGGAGACACTCTGAAGAGAGTGAGCCGCCTGAGGTCACGGATTCCAGTTCTAGCCTTCACCCCGAACGAAGATGTCCAGAGAAAACTCAGTCTCGTCTGGGGAGCAACCACATTCTTGGTCCCAAAGGTCACTCACACTGATCAGATGATCAAGCAGGTTGATGAAATTGTGCTGCAGTCTGGCAAGTGCAAGCTTGGTGATGAGGTAGTTGTGGTAGCTGGTTCGCCCCCGGGAATTCCAGGATCAACAAATTCACTTCGAGTTCACAGGGTTGGCGATGCCGTGCATCAAGCCGCCCCAGGTTACGCAAACTAGGGTGCCGGAAGTGGGATTTGAACCCACACGCCCTTTCGGACAAAGCATTTTGAGTGCTCCGCGTCTGCCGTTCCGCCATTCCGGCCGGTCTTGGCAATTGTAGTGGATGGCTTTTTCACTAAAGTAGCCTCATGGCTGAACCGATGAGGGTTCTCGTCGCCGAAGACGAAGCAATAATTCGCATGGACGTTGTTGCGACGTTGGCGGAGGCTGGACTTGACGTTGTTGCCGAGGCAGCGGATGGGGAAGAGGCTGTCAAGCTGGCCTTGGAGCTGGAGCCAGATGTAGTTGTGATGGACATAAAGATGCCAAAGCTCGATGGCATCTCAGCGGCTGAAAAGATCACTGAGAAAAAAATTCCAGTTGTCCTGCTCACTGCTTTTTCACAAGCTGATCTCGTTTCACGAGCTGCCGAAGCCGGAGCACTTGCCTACATAACAAAGCCATTCAAACCAGCAGATTTAGTGCCCGCTATACAGATTGCCTTAGCTCGCAATGAAGAAATAGTCGCACTGGAGCAAGAGATTCTGGATTTGAGCGAAAGACTCGAAACCAGGAAGCTGATGGACCGAGCTAAGGGACTACTGATGTCGAAGATGAAACTGAGCGAGCCCGAGGCATTTCGCTGGATTCAAAAGGCTTCGATGGACCGAAGACTTTCTATGTCACAGGTTGCCAAGGCTGTCATTGATCAGCTTGGTCCGAAGAGTTCTTCGGACGAAGAAAATTCGTAATTCGAACGGTCGAGAGTAGTCGACCAGACTCATCCGTAACCTTGATCTCATGGGTGGTCAAAGACTTACCAAGCTTGACAGCTGTACAGGTACCAGTAACCAAGCCCTCGCTGATAGAAGCGTGGTGCGAGGCATTTAGCTCTATCCCGACTGCATAACCCCATGGATGCGCGTGCACGTTAGCGGCAAAGCTTCCCAACGATTCTGCGAGTACCACGTGAGCACCACCGTGCAGAAGTCCAATTGGCTGCGTATTTCCGTCAACTGGCATTGTTGCAACTGCCCTGTCTGCACTTAGCTCCAAGAGCTTTATTCCCATTTTCTCGGCAAGGGCGCCGAGGCCTCGCTGTTTCATCACTTCCAGTGCTTGCGAGCTTGCAGAAACCTGATTATCCATTGCAATCCCTTACTCAAAGTAGGCTAGCGACATGACCAAAGACCAGCCTACCCTGCTGTTGATTGATGGTCACTCGCTTGCGTTTCGAGCTTTCTACGCACTTAATCCAGACAATTTCAAGAACCAGCAAGGCCAACACACTAACGCCGTGCACGGATTTATCTCGATGATGCTCTCGATTTTAGAAAATGAGAAGCCGACTCATCTCTGTGTGGCCTTCGATGTCTCCAGAGAGAGCTTTAGAACCAAAGAGTACCCCGAGTACAAAGCGACAAGAGGCGAAACCCCAGAGGAATTTATCGGCCAGACCGAGCTATTGGTGGAAGCCCTAGCGGCTATGCGCATCACCTCCGTCTCGCGCGAGGATTACGAAGCGGATGACCTAATTGCATCCCTTGCCAGACAGGGTGAGAACGAAGGATTTAGGGTCTTGGTCGTATCGGGCGATCGAGACACTTTTCAACTCATCAGCGACAACACCACGATTCTCTACCCAATTAAGGGAGTTATGAATCTGGCAAGGATGGACGATGCGGCCGTGCTGGAAAAGTATGGTGTCAGCTCAAAGCAGTATCAGGATCTTGCCGCTTTAGTTGGTGAAACTTCTGACAACCTCCCAGGAATCCCAGGGGTTGGCCCAAAGACCGCGGCTAAGTGGCTGCAGCAATACGGTGACCTCGATGGAGTTTTGCGAGCAGCATCCGAGATTACAGGCAAGGTGGGAGAGACACTTCGCGAAAAGTCCGACCTGGCTGTTCGCAACCGCAGGCTGAATAACTTGGTAAGGGATCTGAAATTTGACTTCTCGCTAGCCGATCTTGAACTTGGGGCAGTAAACGAGGAAGAAGTCAAAACAGTCTTTGCAAAGCTGAACTTTAGAACTTTGCTCACTCGGGTCCTCAAACTCAGGGGGACAAATGGTCGACAGATACCAGTTCCCAAGGCGGTGATCGAGGAGGAGGAAGAGCCAGAGCTGCAACCGGTTATCAGTGATCTACCTACCGAACAGCCCGAAAAGCAGATTGCCTCGGTTGGGGAGATTGCGAAAGTGATTGGACCAGACACATTTGTTGAAGTCCAAATTAGCGAAAACAAGATTGTTGGATTCGGAGTTGCAACCATTACCAAGCGACTTGAGTGGGATGGCAAAAATCCGGGGGAGGTAGTAAAGCTACTGACCAAGGGGGGTTTTGGAACCTGGGATTCAAAACAGTTAGCAAGAAGTCTCAGCGAAATCAATGTTCAACTCGGAGAAGTCTCCGAAGACGCTCTGCTTGAGGCTTACCTGGTAGATCCAACGAACAAGGACTACTCGACCGATTCTCTCATTCAAAATGCAACAGGTATCGATGTACTTAGGCAAGATGACAACGAGCTTTTTTCTGAGTCTGATGCATCGCTAGACGCCTGGTGCTATGCACTCATTCACAAGGCCATGAGCGAGGAGCTTGCCGACCAAGGGGCAAAGTTTGTTTATAGGTCAATTGAGCTGCCTGTAAGTAAAGTCTTGTCAAAAATGGAGATAACCGGCATAGCAGTCGATCAAAAAAATCTGAAGCAGCAGCACAGTGAGCTTAGTAATCAGGTTGACCAACTCGCGCAAGAGGCTTACAAGATAATTGGGCACGAGGTCAACCTGGCAAGTCCCAAGCAGTTGCAGACAGTTCTCTTTGAAGAGCTTGGTATGCAGGGGACAAGAACGGTCAAGACTGGCTATTCCACGAATGCTGAAGCATTGGCGGAGCTACTTGAACAGACAGGCCACCCATTTCTTGAAAAGCTTCTCGCTCATAGAGATGCCACCAAGCTGAAGCAGATTGCAGAAACCCTGCTCGATGCAGTTGAGATGGATGGTCGAATCCACACCAGCTACCTGCAAACGGGAACATCCACCGGAAGGCTCAGCAGCGAAAGTCCGAATCTGCAAAACATCCCAATCAAATCAGAGCGCGGACAGAAACTGCGAAGTGCTTTTGTTGCGGGATCAGGTTTCACCGAGCTTCTCACAGCTGACTACTCACAAATTGAGATGCGCATCATGGCTCACCTTAGCGAAGACGAAGGACTGATCGAAGCCTTTAGAGCCGGAGAGGATCTTCACAACTTTGTTGGAGCAAGGATTTATGGCGTGAAGCCCTCCGAAGTAACCTCGGCAATGCGCTCTAAGGTCAAGGCTATGAGCTACGGATTGGTTTACGGACTGAGTGAGTTTGGACTGGCAAGGCAACTGAAGATCACCAAGACTGAGGCGAAGCAGTTGATGAGCGATTACTTCGAAAGGTTTGGGGGAGTAAAGACGTATCTGGATGAGGTAGTCCAAAGGGCGAAGCAGGTCGGTTACACAGAGACTGTCTACGGCCGAAGAAGACCGTTCTCAGATTTGAACTCAAAGATCTTCCAGGTAAGGGAAAACGCCAGACGTGCAGCACTGAACGCACCCATCCAGGGCACCGCGGCCGACATTATGAAACTGGCCATGATTGAGGCAGATCGCCAGATTTCCCTCAGGGGTTTGAGTTCAAGGCTTTTACTGCAGGTCCACGACGAGCTGGTCTTTGAGGTTGCCCCCGGCGAGCTCGAACAGGTCAAGCTGCTAGCCGTTGAGAGCATGAAGAGCGTTGCGAAGTTGTCCGTTCCCGTCGAGGTTCATGTCGGAGTAGGCCCAAACTGGGAGCTGGCGGGCCACTAGAAAGACCGCTAGGCTTTCGAAGGCGCTTTCGGGCGCCATTCCCTGTCCGTTCGTCGGGCAATAATCAAAGAGGCGACTCATTTGGTTTTGCGCGACCTGAGTATAAATAAGTGGAGTAACCACACATATGGCAACCAAATCGACCGCATCCAACAAGCAAATTGCAGTTAACGACATCGGCTCGAAAGAAGACTTCCTAGCAGCGGTCGAAGCAACCCTCAAATTTTTTAATGATGGTGATCTAATCGCCGGAACTGTCGTCAAAATCGATAGAGACGAGGTTCTTTTAGACGTCGGATACAAAACCGAAGGCGTCATTCCAGTTCGTGAACTTTCTATCCGTCAGGATGCAGACCCAAACGACATCGTCAAGGTTGGGGAGAGCATTGAGGCTCTTGTTCTTCAGAAAGAGGACAAAGAAGGCCGTCTAATTCTCAGCAAGAAGCGTGCCCAGTATGAGAAGGCTTGGGGCGATGTTGAAAAGATTAAAGAAGCCGATGGTGTTGTTAAGGGCACCGTCATCGAAGTAGTCAAGGGTGGTGTCATTGTTGACATCGGTCTGCGCGGCTTCCTTCCCGCTTCGCTAATTGAACTCAGAAGAGTTCGGGATCTCGGTCCGTACCTCGGCACCGAAGTTGAGGCCAAGATTCTGGAGCTCGACAAGAACAGAAACAACGTCGTTCTATCCCGCAGGGCCCTTCTCGAGCAGAGCCAGAGCGAGAGCAGAACAACAATGCTCAATGATTTGGCAAAGGGCCAGATTCGCACTGGTGTTGTTTCCTCAATCGTTAATTTCGGAGCCTTTATCGATCTCGGTGGTGTAGATGGTTTGGTTCACGTTTCTGAGCTGAGCTGGAAGCATGTTGAACACGCAAGCGAGGTTGTTGAGGTAGGCCAGGAAGTTACCGTCGAGGTCCTAGAGGTTGATCAGGATCGTGAGAGGGTTTCACTTTCGCTCAAGGCAACCCAGGAAGACCCATGGCAGGTGTTCGCTAGAACCCACGCAATTGGCCAATACATCCCGGGCAAGGTTACAAAGATTGTTCCGTTCGGAGCCTTCGTTCGAGTAGCAGATGGAATTGAGGGACTTGTCCACATTTCAGAGCTTTCCTCTAAGCACGTTGAGCACGCTGACCAGGTTGTGACAGTCAATCAGGATGTATTCGTGAAGCTGATTGACATTGATTTGGAAAGACGCAGAATCTCGCTCTCGCTGAAGCAGGCAGTTGATGAAGTTGACCCCGCAGGAACTGATTTCAACCCAGTTCTATATGGAATGGCAGCTGACTACGACGAAAACGGCAACTACCGTTACCCAGAGGGCTTCGACCCTGCAACTAACGAGTGGCGCTCAGGCTTCGAAGAGGCCAGAACCAAGTGGGAAGCAGACTACGCAGAGGCTCATGAAAGATGGGAGCTTCACAAGACTCAGGTCAAGGCCATGCGAGAGAAACTCGCCGATCTGCCAGATGCCGTGGTGACAGAAGCTCCTGCCGAGGCCGAAGGGTCACTTTCACAGGACGAGTCACTAGCTTCACTGCGCGAGCAGCTAAACGACGAGAAGTAATTCAACCGGGGCCGTATTCTGATTAGATGCTGATCGCACTAACCGGAGGCATAGGCTCTGGAAAATCAACGGTTGCAGCCGAGTGGGTCTCACTCGGTGCTACCGAGGTTGATGCGGACGTCCTGGCGCGCGAGGTCGTCGAGCCTGGCACAGAGGGCCTCGCCCAAGTCGCTAAGGAATTCGGAAGCGAAGTAATTAATCCCGAGGGAACTCTGAACCGAACTGCGCTTGCGGGCAAGGCTTTTGCGAGTGAAGAAGCGCGTAAGAAGCTCGAGAGTATTCTTCATCCGCTTATTCAGAGGCTGGCGGCTGAAAAAATCAGCCAGATTAGTGGTGTTGTTGTCTATACGATACCTCTGCTCGCCGAAACCAGATCGCCCTTGAAATTCGACAAGGTAGTAACTATCAGCTGCCCTGAAGATGTTCGCGTAAAGAGGCTTATTGCGAGAGGTCTGAGCGAGGACGATGCCAGAAGGCGCATCGCTGCTCAGGCATCGGATGCTGAGCGAGAACAAAAAGCAGACATTGTCATTAGCTCAGACTGCGATAAAAGCGAGCTGATAGAACGAGCTAGAAGGGTTTATCGGGATCTAAATGGATGACTCCCGGCCATTTAAAGTCATAAGCGACTATCAACCTTCTGGAGATCAGCCACAAGCCATAGCCGAACTCGAAGAGCGAATCAGGGCTGGTGAGAGAGACATAGTTTTACTTGGTGCGACAGGCACGGGAAAGTCTGCGACCACGGCTTGGTTAATCGAAAAACTTCAGAG
>JACCDJ011674040.1_pt1 | contig 15854 bp, 17 predicted proteins | sample 7444481 | NCBI WGS metagenome assembly JACCDJ01 (sample SAMN15323435, study PRJNA562643) | freshwater metagenome | isolation source: river surface water | place: USA:Blue River Watershed | collected 2017-08-15 | reverse complement strand
GAATATTAACAGGTCAATGTTCCGAAATCATGGAGTACTCCGACGAAAACGAGACTGCGGTATGTAACCTGGCGAGCATCGCGCTTCCAACCTTTGTCGAAAACTCCGTATTCAATTACGACAAGCTCGCCGAAGTCGCCGGCGTCATTACGCGAAACCTGAACCGCGTGATTGATATCAACTATTATCCCACGGAGAAGACCCGCGTCAGCAATATGCGTCACCGCCCCATCGGAATCGGCGTCCAAGGGTTGGCGGATGTGTTCTTGATGATGAATGTCGCGTATCACAGTGACGCCGCGCGTGAACTGAATCGCCTGATTTTCGAGACGATTTACTATGGCGCGACAAAGGCCAGCGCGGACATGGCCGCCGTCGATGGTCCCTACCCGTCATTCGCCGGATCGCCCGCGTCCAAGGGCCAGCTCCAATTCGACTTGTGGAATGTGGAGCCGACACCCGGTCGCTATGACTGGACCGCGCTCAAAGCCCAAATCCAAGCCACGGGAATGCGCAACTCGTTATTGCTGGCCCCGATGCCCACCGCATCCACGTCGCAAATCCTCGGATTCAATGAGTGTTTCGAGCCATTCACGAGCAATATTTACAGCCGACGCACCATGGCGGGGGAGTTCATCCTCACAAACAAGTATTTGATGCGCGAACTGATTGCGCTGGGTCTGTGGAATACGGAACTGAAAAACAATATCATTGCGAACCAGGGTAGTATCCAGCACATCGAGAATCTGCCGGAAGATATGAAACAGCGATACAAGACGGTGTGGGAAATACCAATGCGTCATGTGATTGATATGGCGGCCGACCGCGGAGCGTTCATTTGCCAGAGCCAGAGCTTGAATCTGTGGATCGAAGACCCCACGTACAATTCGCTGACGTCGATGCATTTCTACAGTTGGTCGAAGGGGCTGAAGACGGGCATCTATTATTTGCGCCGAAGAGGCAAACATCGGGCCCAGCAATTCACCATTGAGCCGAAGAATGGTGAGTGCGAGTTGTGCTCGGCTTAATAAAATATCGCAGTGATTGCCCATAAATTAATCATTGAACACCAATAACTTCCCCATACATGTGTTTCTTTAAACTTGTAAAGCGAATATAAAAGTGTTACTAATGTGATACCGATCATCAAATATTTTCGATGGTCTTTTAATATCCACAATGGATATAAAATAAAGAGTAAATACAAAATGAATATTGACCAATATTCTATGTCTGACATTTTAAATAACCAACTCCATTCTAAATGACACTCATTTTTACAATTTGATTTTACAGTTATTTTAAATGAATTATAATCATTCCAAACTAAATATCCAATATATAAAAAGTATAATATGTTCGCAAAGAGTGTGTACAAATAAAAACTCTTACCGGTGCTTATGTATAAATACCAATAAATCATAAGTACTTGTGACCCAATCAGAACCCTAGATAATATTGCTGATAATTTATTCAAACTTGGTAATGAATTGTCTATACTATACCATGCGAGTGCGTCTGACCCCTGCATCAATCCAATGACAAATATATATACGGCATACAATCGGTCATTTGGGTCATTCCTACTGTATAAATACATCGAACACAATGTTGCAAATATAAATGTCCCCAATGAAACATCAAAAGACCAACACATCTATATAATAATAAGGTATATTTATTATAAAGACACCATAAAAACAATATATGCGCGATCCCATATATTATTTAGTCAAATGCCTCTAATTATCCACGATTTACATAAGACGTCGAAGAATTAATATATTCATAATAATTATAATTATTATGGCTTCGGCAACACATCCGTCAAATATAAACGAAACACGAACAATTGAAATTGAAATAACACCAGATTTAAGGAGTAGATTAAATGACCAAGAACAAATCATAGCTGAAATGAAATACAATGTTGAAGAAATCCCATATCTTAAATATATTGAAACAATGAGTTTAATTGATGGTGGTAATACAAATATTACAAATCAATTATTAACACAACTATTTAAAACACATCCAGAGTTTGACAGAATCAAAGAAACGTTAATATTATCAACATTTCGAACATCACTTATTACCGATACTGGATTAAATGGAGAAACACAGTTTCATATAGATGAATATTTTTTTCCAAGAGAAAAGGATAGCAATCTTATAATTACATGGGGTGTTGGCACAGAATCAGCTACGATTGATTTATCCCAGTTAGTTCAAAGAGTTAGACAAAAAATTATTGAAACAAAATATACAAATTGGAATAATTTAATTCGATTTACAGATAACATATTTGCATATCCATTGAATACCATTGAACCCTATAAATTGATTGATGCATCAACTGAAAAAGACCAATTTAAAAAAATAGTGAAAGAAACATATGATACTCTTATTGAAGGAGGTAAAAAACTAAATCTGGGTATATTATCAAGTAGTTCTCCCAATGCGTCTGGTAATATAACAGCATTGATTATGTCCGGAAAAGAAGTATATCATAGACGAAAACCACCACCAGCAATACCAGAAATGAAAGAAATGAAAGAAATGAAAGAAATGAAAGAAAAAGCGGTTTATCGGTATGCTTTGAATATTTATTTTAATGCTGCTGATTTACAACCTATGAAAACTCCAGGTGGAAAGAAGAAAAGAGGAACAACCCAGAAAAAACGCACAAATCGTAGACATCGAAAAACACGATAAACCAAAAACAATATATGTGCGACCCCATATATTATTTAGTCAAATGCCTCTAATTATCCACGAATTGCTCATAATTGTCGCAATCAACGTATGGTTCATTATTGGAATCTTTATCATCAGTTACCCAGTACTTGGTAATATTTTACGCGCAAAATACATTTAGAAATAAAATACGTTATCCCAATAATGGAAATGCCTCAGCACACCACACTGCTTCAGAACTTAGACCTATTCGCGCCCCCGGTCGCAACCCTCACCTACGTCTCTTGTTTCGTCAATATCAACTGTAAAGAACCCCACAAAACCCACCAATGGCGCATGGACAACTTCATCCACATCGCCAAAACGGGCGTGCCCATCATCCTCTATGTCGACGCCGAAATCCGCGAAGCATATGCCACCACGTGGCCCACTTTTCCCAACGTGTTGCTGCGCGACGTCGACTACACCACCTCCTGGACCTACTCAGTTTGCGCAAAATACCAGGGACGTCTCCCCACAATCCGCAACGAAATCAAAGACTCGTTCCTTTTTCTTTGCCTGATGAATATGAAAATCGAGTTCGTAGTGAACGCGGTCAACGAGAACCCATTCAACACCTCCCATTTCGCGTGGGTCGACTTCAACCTAGCCCACATATTCAAAAACAAGGCCGCCACGAGCCAATATATGAAGTCTATGGCATCATTCCCGTGGAAAGACCGATTCATCGCCAACCCCGGGTGCTGGGAAAAGGGCCAAGGCATCGACAACGTGGTCGACGCCATCAATTGGCGGTTCTGCGGCGGTTTCATGGTGGGTGACGGCGTCTCATTCACCGAACTATTCGACCTCTATCTCGAACATTTTGGACCATTCATGCTCAAATACCGCACCATCACATGGGAAGTCAATTTCTGGACCTGGCTCGAAAACAACACGGCATGGCGCATCGTGTGGTACAAGGCCGACCACGACGATTCCATTGTCCGCGTCCCCTCTCATTTGTTTTCGCGCTGCTTGTCGAATCCAGTGACGCGATATGCGCTGCCGGAAAAACCCGGGTTCTACCCTTCTTCGACGGCGTATATCAAGACGCGTGAAGATGACCACGTCATCAATGTCCGCTATGTGAATTATCGTCTGGATGAATGCGGTCGGTATATCATCAGCCATCCTCAGGGTCATCTAGAAACACTGAATCTGCGCGCCTATTTGACGCCGGACTTTCAGGCATTGACAGGCGAGCCCGAGTTTGTGTGGGATGGGATGCTCGGCCTCCCCATATATGACCGCTCAATCATGGGACTCGAAGACGTGCGGCTATTCTATGGTTCTCAAAACCAGCTCAAATACGTCGCCACCAATCGGTCGCATTCGGTATCCAATAAAATCCGCATTATCATGGGGGATTACTCGGCATCGATGGCGATGTTTGAATCGGGAAAAATACTCGAGCCGCCCACGGATACATGGTGCGAGAAAAACTGGATACCGATACCGAGCACGACAAATCAACGGTTCATATACAGGTGGGCGCCATTCGAAATCGGCGAATTGGATGACCATGGACAATTGAAAATCCAGGTCTCGATACCGAATGAACATGCGCTATTCCAGAAAGTGCGCGGATCCACGCCGCCGGTTTGGAGCGAAAAACACGGATGTTATTTGTGTGTGGTCCATTATTGCGAACATATCCACGGGGCAAAAACGTTGACCTACTACCATGCGCTGGTGAAGTTGCGCGCCGCGGATTTCCTGCCGGTAGAATGGTCGGATGTGTTTCATTTCACAAAAGTGGGAATCCAGTATTGTATTGGATTTACAATAATGGACGACGGGAAAATGGCGTTCTGGTTCTCGGAACACGATGGTAATCCGGGATTAATGATTGCTGGATAATATATTATTTACGACCTGGATTTTGAACTAGACGTGGGTTTACACGTGCCTTGTTTGTAACACTTTTTGCCGCATCAACTCTTGGTTGTTCGGGTGGTTTTACCAGGTTATACAATCCCTGGGCAATTTGTTCTTTTGAATACCTTTGTAAATTATCAACATTATATGCTTGCTGAAGGAATGTTTTCAAAAAGTTTTCATCTTGGCCTGCCGGAATCTCGATTTGGTCTGTTTTAATAACACGTTGTATTATAGACCAAATTATATTGGGGGTTCGATGTTCATTCAAATAATTTACAATTTGTTGTTTTATTTGTTTGTTTGCTTCATTCAATAGTTCTTGTTGAGCAGCAATAATCGTATTTTGTGCTTGTATATTATCATTGATTGGTCGAATCTTGATTTGTATCTGATTATTATTTTTTATTAATTCTTTATTATTATTTGCGTTTTTAACAATTAATATATCGTCCGCATAATTTTTGTTATAGTCCCGAATTGTTCTATATAATTCATTTCGTCGTTCTATAAGTTTTGGGTCCTGTAGTGGCACACGAGATTGATATCCATTAATTTTATTAATTTCTTTTGTTGCTTTATCAATTTCGTCTACGATTTGACGTGCTTTTCGTAATCGTTCATCTCTAACACTCTCTACATTTTGTATTTTATTTTCTAACTGTTTTTTTTGTTCTGTTAATATGTATATCTCGGCATTACTTTTTTTAATTGTTTCTTGAATCGTGTTATATTGACCTATTTTAAAATTGATTATATAAGTATTCAAAAACTCTTGAATCAATTGTTGTTTATGCTCGTTTTGACGTTGTATTTCAGCACGTCGGGCTTCTTCTTCGCGTACGTTGGTATAACGCGCCTCTTCTGCCAATACAGCTGCAAGAATTGAAGTAATTTGCCGGTCTTGCTCTGTGCGTTCTCTTTCGGCAGCAATACGGTCTCTTTCAGCAGCGGCGGCAATACGGTCTCTTTCAGCAGCAATACGGTCTCTTTCTTCAGCAGCAATACGGTCTCTTTCAGCAGCAGCAATACGGTCTCTTTCAGCAGCAGCAATACGGTCTCTTTCTTCGGCAGCAATACGGTCTCTTTCTTCGGCAGCAATACGGTCTCTTTCAGCAGCCGCAGCTCTTTCAGCAGCAGCAATACGGTCTCTTTCAGCAGCCGCAGCACTTTCAGCAGCAGCAATACGGTCTCTTTCAGCAGCAGCAATACGGTCTCTTTCAGCAGCAGCAATACGTTCTTCACCTGCGGTACGTTCCAATGCAATACTGACTGCTGCTTCTGTGGCGGCACGTTCTAATGTAATGCGTTCTTCGGCAGCAATGCGTTCTCTTTCAACAGAAGCAGCAATAACTGCCGCTGTAATATTGTTTTCAGGTTGCTCATCTACTTCTTGTATGACCACCGCATCGATTGGTGCGTTTTCTTCTTGTTGTCTAACTCCAGATACGGCAATCATTGCTGCTGCCTCTCTTTCTGCTGCCTCTCTGGCTAAGCGTTCTCTTTCTGCTGCCTCTCTTGCTAAGCGTTCTCTTTCTGCTGCCTCTCTGGCTAAGCGTTCTCTTTCAACTGCTGCTTCTCTTATAAAGCGGCCATATTCTTCTTGTTCTTTTTCAACCACCGATAGGATTGACGCAAGGATGGCCGATTGTTTATCCCGTGTTAATTCTTCATCGCGCGCAGCCTTCGTCATAAAAAACCATCTCGACGCAATATTGTGATAAAATGTAATATTGGCTCCAATGACACATTTTCCAACTAAAAAATACGGAATACCATATTGCGCTCCAATTGGTAAATCATCATTTTCCGGAATCACCATAATAGGTTCAAAATTGTTATGCCAAGGTGTACCATTCTCAATTGTATTATCAACCGCAAACTGTTCCATACTTTTCGAACCAATATTTTGACACATTGAGCGAATCGCTTCTTTTTTGTCTGGTTCTACAAATGTATTTGACAACTCATCAATATATTGTTCAGAGAGTCCATAATCAACTCTCTCTGGATGTCTAAAAATATTAGGAGATATGTCAAACCAAAATCGCGGCCGAGTATTATAATCATCCGTCTGTTGCTGATTAAGAATCCACCACCCCGTATCCGGTTTATACATAACTGCCGTAATGAAAAACACGGCATCTGCGTCATCTTTGTGGTCAATAATTCGTCCATTAATCGTACCATGTTCTTGTAAATTATTTATAGTTGTGGTTAAATCAAAAGTATAATTATTTGCTTGTATTACGGCTTTAATCCGGTCAATATATCGTTGTTGGCCTTGAATTATTTGTGCAAATCCTATACCGGCTGCAACTCCAATATTATTCATAATGGTATAGTATATATGTATACCATTATGACTCCATTACAACTCGATAATCTCCATTTTATTTAAACATCGGACGCTGACCTCGATGTACTACCAGCGGGTCGGGCATATAGGTTGCCTGCGAATCAAATATATTCAGCGACGGTAGCTTTTTCAAATCCGGCTCAATTGGGGTTTCACGAAACACCATGTTGCCGGTTCCATGGCCTCTAAGCAACGATTCAATATCACATGCGTTATTTGCTAAATCAAAACACGACATTGAGGCACCCACCATGCCATTTCCGGGCAACATTGTCTTGGTGGCTCGGCCAAAGTAATTTTGGGGGTTGCTATAATAGTCATATAATCGCGAGTTAATATCTTGTTCAAGTTCATAGTCTCCGCGACTAGTCTTTTTGCGAGTATTGGATTCGGTAATATGAGTTATTTTATGCTGTTTTTCTGAATTCTTATTAGATGCCATCGTGCGAAAATATACACAATCACGAGAAAAGTTTATCATGTAATGCTCGATATGCGCGGTGTGTGTCGCTAAAGCGGTCTTGGTCCGCCATGTATGCGCAAAACATAGCATGAAAAAGGGGGAGATTATCGTAGGCGAGGAGGATACATAGACCTGTTTGGGCGTCCTCCGACAACATGAACCCAGCGGCCTTCAAATAAAGGTGTTGGAACAAGGGGTGGTCCCGTGTTTTGAAATAAATCCAGTCGAGTGCGACGGTGAGAGCAGCATCATCGATGTCTTGTTCGTCTTGGGTCAAAGTATCGATGGGTTCGTTGGATATAGTTTTCTTCGATTCCATTTTAAAAAGGGTCCTGAGCATTTGGCGATAACTGGTGTCGTCATCATACACGACGTTTGTAATCGAAAAGTCGTAAGGTTCTGTTGTCATTGCTAAATAAATATAACAAGTGCGTTATATTTATGTGATGTTGTAAGATAATATTGGACCAGAGCAATTTACTGGTTATGTTTGTTGTGCTTCTTATTATGCTTGCTGGCGTTCTTCTTATTCTTACTGTGACGCTTCTTGCGAGAACCGCCAGGAAAAACAACATTGGCAGCAACAATACCATTAAGGTTCACTATTTTATGTGTATCAGCTTTTAATGCGTTATATGCTGCTGTAACAGCGGCCGCATCTTGGGCATCAATAATACCTGCCCATAACGCTCGAATTGCGTCAAGTTGCTGTCGTAATGCTAGTATTCTTACATACTCCGCATTATCGTCGCCTGGCCATTTTCCTGCGGGTATAGCTTCAAAATTAACTCCAGGAATTAGCGGTGCGCCTTGTGCTTGTTCGCCTACTTGGTTTGCTTGTGCTTGGTTTGCTTGTGCTGGTTCGCCTACTTGGTTTGCTTGTGCTTGTTCGCCTACTTGGTTTGCTTGTACGTCGGCCATATTTTCTTATACATTTACCCCCGAAAAAACGCTTAGTATCCACTACCACTGGGTAAATGGGTAGCCTTCGTGGCGGACCGTGTTGCCGACCCTCCCCTTGTCCACCCATCCAACGCCGCCTCTTGGACTAAATACTTCGGATTCGTGATGGTATCCTTAATGCTATCCAACAATGGATACATCTGGTTGTTCATGAATGACTGCTCAGTAACGGTCGAAACACTCTTTTTGTTACTGACCAAATCACCCTGCATCAACTGGGATTCCAAAGCTGGGTCGCAAGAACCTCTGCCTAAATAAGGCACGGACACAAACGGACGAGTCTGTAACGAGAGCTTCTCCAATGAGCGCGCATTCTCCTTCAAAATGCTGAACTTGCTGTCTACATCAACTGTAGAGGCAGTCACACCAGAAATACCACCAGAACTAAACATGAACCCAGGTTGCGCCGTGGCAAAACTCACGTGGTCATCACTTCGGGATTCGCTAAAATAGTTGCTCATCATATAATTGTTAAACTTCGAGTTCATCACAGTTTGCTGGGATTTATCGGTGCCGTCATTGCGAATCCGCTCATTGCTGTGAAAAGAATAAGAGTGTAAAGATGCCATAATGTGCTATATATACCGGCAACAAAAAATCACACCAAATCAATATTGGTATCTAATAGTTGTTGTATCTGGCCACACCCTTGGCGCAAGCAAATGCGTTGCCCTCTTTACATGACACCATCCCGCCATAACAAAACTCCGAAAATGACTGCTGATCATTCGGTATCGTGGTACTCGCGGTTGAATTAAAAGGCCGCAGCGACTGTTCGAAAACGTATTCATCGCCTAAATCCTTGAACAGCTTCTCAGTAATATCGGGCTGGTCGGGGTTGGCATTGCGGACAAACTGTTTCGCCTGTTCCACGATATCCGCCGCAACATTGGAATTGCCACTTGGCGGCGCCGGTTTGCGCTTGGGATTGTATATGTAGTCCGTCGGCAACACATTGCCAAAGGGATTGCCGGCGTCGGGTTTCTGAAACACTTCTGCAGGCTTATCCACCTTATAAAGCGCCTGGGCAGGAGTGGTCGCATCCCCGTTGAATCCCTCCTTCTTCTGCTGCTGAATCTCGTCTTTCTCGGCGCTCTTGTGTTTAAACAACAAGAATACAAAGAACAATGACACTGCGCCCACCAGCAAAATATGCGTGCTCTTGGTATACAAAAATGTGACGAGTGTTAAAAGGACCACGGTCCTACTCACGGCGTTCAACTTCTGCTCAAATGACATATCCTCCGTGGGAAACAGCTCGAACAAATAATCGGAGTTCAACAAAACATTGGGATTATTGCTCCAAAAGGGGACAACGATGGCGAGAGGTTCTTTTTTTGTTCCACAAGAGTCACCGTCCTTACAGCTGTTCACGGTATCGGGCAATATTTTTATTTCTAAACTATCATCGCCGTCTTTGAATGGGGTTTCTTTTAATGCACTCATTATATATACCGGCGATAAACGATTATTTGTATACACGCACCACTTATATATAGGTCGATGCGTCCTTGTGTACTTCATGCGATAATCGATGAAACTCTCGCTGGCTATGGTCGTCATAAGTACTCAGTCCATCCTCAATTGCCAGCATAGGATATATGAGTGCGCGCCGCCCCTCTTTGGTAATCGACCAATCCGCGCTAAATTGTGTATGCTCGGCGGGATTCGCGAGGAACCGGTCGGCATAATCGCCGCCATACTTTTCCAGTATCCGTGCCGCCTGTTTGCGCGACAGCATATACATTTGCGTGCCCCATATATCCCCATATCCATAATATCGGTACTGGGTAGCATGACCGGTCTCTACATCTACATAGCAGCTTTGACCGATGGTGGTGCCCGTCATAGGATACTGTATCAAATAACCCAGCAACAGCGTATCGAGACCGGTCAATAAAAAATCCGTGGTTACATGCTCGAGTCGGGCTCGAAAGTCGGCATCAATCATAATATCGTCTTCGCAGAAAACGGCGCACACCACTTCGGGACCTGTTTCTTCTAAATATGTACGAATCATGTCCAGGTGGCCCATCATACATGACCAGCATTTCTCGGTATGGGCACACAGACCTCGACCTGCGATGCGTGGGTCCGTAGTTGGCACACCCGCGAACATGGTCGCATTCACACCCACGCGCTGCCATTTTTCCGTCATTGCTTGTCGCCTCTGTTCATTGGCGTAATTGAGGCAATAAATAGCACACTGCTCGACCATACTAATAATATTGTATTAGTAGGGTTGTTATTAATAGGGTTTCGCATAATAACAAATTATTTGCGCACAGCCAACTCAAAAATACTGTAATTCATCGCATAGGCCGCCACAATAGAAACAATCGTCGACACATGATAGACTTCGTGGAACCCAATCACATCTTTGTGAAACGGCGAGAACTCTTTGACAAATCCGATTACGCCCATTATTTGCGCAATACCCGATGTCCAAAATGCGTACCATTCATATGGGCTCAAAAGCTGGTAATAGTGGTAAAACGTCGGCACCTGCGAAAATGGCACCGACATCATTCGAAACAGCGAAGGATGGCCATACATGGTCCCGTACCAATTCCACGCTGTCAAACCCGTGATAATCGCCGTGAACGGCCACCCAATCCATCGAGGCAATACAAGTAACAAAACGGGGTAAAAAATGCTCATTGTGAATAAAATCAGCATCAGATGATCCAAACGATTAATGGCGATTTCTTGCGGAGCAGTCCATTCTACAATGTGGTAGAGGGCAGAAACGAGGACGGTAAGAAACCCCACCAAAACACAAAACATTGCTAAATAAAATATACCGGGTTCAGCCTCTCTTGTCAATTGGTAAAAACGCCAGAATAAGAGAGGAAACATGAAAACGGCAGCTAAATGGAATAATCCGCGGCACATCGGTTTTGGCGCGCCTTCGCAATAGAGGAGACAGTTGTTGCACTGTAAATATTCAAAATGCCCCCTCCCTTTGGGAGGGGGCAATTATGAATAAGTAGGTGCTGCTGATTTCACACCATGATGGTGTTAAATTGTGTGAACATGCGACCATCCTGTTTAGGCGGTGCATCATCATACACAACATTTTTTGAAATATAACTGGGTTCAATATTTCTAAACCACGACGTCATCCATAAAATAGATGAAGTCGTATAAATTGGCAATAATTCGCAAAGGTGGACCCTCCGGGTCATAAGACGAAGTCGACATAAGGTGGACCGCGAAGACGAAGTCGACATAAGGTGGACCCTCCGAAAACCATATTGGCTTAATACCCTACCTATGGTATTTCCCCGCTCGCGCAAATGAATCCACCACAAATATCACAAAAACACCCAAAAATGAATACAAAATGAGTTCCTCCGTGATATTGCTCGTTTTCTCCATCTGAATGTCCTCCAAGATGTTGGTGATTCGATTGAGTTTCTGCATAATTGCGCTATTCGGCTCCGAATCGCCTCCTTTGGGCGCATAATATGGTTTTCCTAAAATACCTCCCGCCTCGTAGCTTTTGGTATAATTACTCAACGAATCCAAGCTCAAATCATTGGGGACGGCAACAGCTGCCCCTGCTGCGCGGCGCAACGAATCCGACTCGAATCCCTCTTTGGACGTCGGCATCAAATCCGCTAAATTATCCATGAACGACCGCGACTTGGGTACAGCCACAGGTTTGAAGTCGGCAAGACCGCTGCCGGAATCAATAGGGTCTGCCGTAATACGGTTGAGCATATCATTCACAGCGGTGCTGCGCTCATCATTGGCGCTCATGGTCTTTTTCAATTGGTCAGAAATATCATCTTGTTCTTCTAAATCGGCCAGTTCTGACGTATCCGAATCTTCCTGTGGTTGTGGAAGCCGCTGTGTGCGGCGTTTGCCAATAGAAGGGGTCCGTTTTTGAGTACTACATCCTTTCCATGGTGATGCGGTATTTAGTAATGACATAACTATCTATATTTTCAATAGTTATATATATAATGAACAAACCGAAATTGTCGGATCTAAAAATGATATTTTCAGGTCTTGAAAAATATTTTGAAGATGACTCGGTTGTAATGCAATTTATACCTATAATGTTGGTATTAGTCTATGCGTCCTATAAGCCATGGTTTATAGAGACGAGTCAAACCATTTTAGGGAAAGTGATTGCAGTAATGTTTATCCTCTATTATACCTCGATTGACTATGTTTATGGAACCTTGTGTTGTGTTATTATCATCGCTTTTTATCAGATGAATGAGAGGGAGGGCTTTGGACCCAAGACTGAGACTAAGCCTGTAGGTGATACGAAGCCTGTAGGTGATGCGAAGCCTGTAGGTGATGCGAAGCCTGTAGGTGATGCGAAGCCTAAAGAGGGTGGTGTAAAACCCAATACCATCGACGCATTCACGAGCGCCCGCGACACATTTATCCAAGAGAAATGCCGTGATGGTGTCCTCATGTACAAAGACTTCCCCGTAAAGTCCGAAATGGCCGACCACATTTACCCCGAAATCCAATTCAACACCAAGTCGCGCTGTAATCCGTGCGACGCAACCTGCGATTACAGCATCATCGAGGCAAAAATCAATACAGAGACCGAAATGTGCCCGCGTTCATCCAACAATTTGTTCGACCAGGTAAAAGACATATTTTACCCGAAACGGTGTGATTGGAAAGAACCACAACCGGTTAAGTCACCCATACCAAACAAATAATATAACGATACCATATATGTCCAAAACAAAGAAATCGACACCGGAAGGTTGGACAGGACTGATTCACGAGAGGCTGATGAATATAAACGACAGCAAAATATTTGCTGGTCTCATGATAATCACACTCAACATCGCATCCAAGTTCGCAACTCTAAAGCTGGGAAAAACCGCTGAAATGTATTTGAAATATACATTTAGCAAACAAATCCTGGTATTTGCTATTGCATGGATGGGGACCCGTGATATTTATATCGCGCTTACCCTCACCATCATTTTCATTATCTTGTTTGACTTTTTGTTAAATGATGAAAGTCAATTCTGTATATTGCCCCAAGATTTCAAAGAGTTTTATGAGAATATCGACGCGGATATAACACACGAAGACTATGTGAAGGCAAAGACAACGGTTGACAAATATGTCGAACAAAAGGAAAAAGACTCAAATAAATCAATCTCGGTGTCAAACAAATCAACCCAGCCCTTTCATGTGAGTAATTAAGGACTGCTGTCCCCCACATGAGTAATATTCTGTACAACAAAATATTACTATAATATAAATAGGATGACAACTATCGATGATTATGATTTGGATACAATAAGTATTATGCTATATAACAATATTGACCGCGACAAACCAGTCGAATTGACGGCGGGTATGTTTATTTTCGACAAACCTGTAAAAGGTGACAAAATGTGGATTTGTACCAATATTCGATACAGTGAAGAAATATTGATGACAAAAACGCATTTTGAATGCGTCCAGCTGTTTTTTGACCGCAATTTATTACTGAATTACGCAAAAGAATCATCTATAAAAAAACCAAATAACATTCCAGCGAATGTGCGCAAGATTTCAAATGACATCAAATGGCTCAATAGTGAAATAGATTCGACTTGTAAACTTAAGCATAAAAATGAATGTTTTATGAAAGACAATATGCTTCTTGTTTTAAAATACTGTTTTCCCGTCACGTTTCCGGTAGATAATCCGCCGTTTTCATTTAGTAATGGACAACACGATATAGTAACTGTGAGTAGATTAATCAATGGCTGGTTCAATTCGGACAAATATGCCAATTTCACACATATGAAAATAGATAGTAAGAGTACCACCGTCATTGGGTGTCGATGGTTAGATACAATCAAGTTTCATCCGGTGTATCAAAAGGTGAATAAAAATATTAAACAATATTTTGTGAAAGTGAAAGAGCCGCTTATAAAGTTGTTGGAGCAGGTAATTAAAATGGATGAGTTTAAAAATACTTTAATCTCGCAAGTATATGTTAATCACTATGATAGTAATTCAGGTCCATTAGACAATCGATTTAAAGGGGCAAATATATTTTTAACTAAATATAATAACGTATACAATACAAAATACACACCAGAAGGAATATATAAAGATAACTTTATAGATATTTGTAAAAATCTATTAAAAGCATTAAGATCCTCAACAAATCAACATGAAATATTATATGATATTTTTTTATTTTTTTATTATTTTTACTATTCGTTTCTTGAAGATAACACTAATGAAAACGACAAAGATAACAAACCTATCCAGTTAAAAACACATCTCCAAAAACATTCAAAATTAAAACAAAAGTTAGACCTAATATTGCTTTTATGTTGCGTGTTAAGCAAAGAAGGATATAATCAATTTGTACGAGATATGGGGATTGACCAGGTCACGCTTCAAAAATACGATTTTCACAAGCCGTATGTTCAATCTTTTGAATCATTGAATCTGCCAAACCGACAATCTACAAATAAAAATGTAAATGCGTTATTTGATATAATTGGGTATGATATACCAGGATTATATGATGTTTATGGTGAAAATGGATATTATGATGTTGCGAAACAGGGAGATACTTATATTGGATTTGACCGAATCAATTTGAGTGCCGATAAAAAGAAGGCACCTCATTATGAAATCTATTTGGCAATGGAGTTTGCGGGTGGATTAGTAGATGACAATAACAAGAGTGCGGTAAGTTGTTTATTTGAAAATAATCGACTGGGTCGGATGTTACAAAAAATAATTAAACAAGAAAAGGAAAGTGAAGACGTTATTGAAATGCGCGAATACATTGATTTAACAGAGCTTATTAAAAAAACGGAGAAAGAGATTAAACAAAAAGAGGCACAAGAAGCCAAAGAAGAAAAGGCGGCAAAGGCTGAAAAGGCGGCAAAAGAGGCAAAAGAGGCAAAAGAGGCAAATGTGCCTCAAGCAGTCCCACAAAACCCTGGTCCAAGCTCAAAAGATGATTTATTAGAAATCGAACTAGATAAAGTGCCAGGCATATCAGCAGATATACGAAAAAAAATAATGGAAAAAATAAACAAAGATATTCCAGAAGTAAAGGAATTGGCAAACATAATTACAAAGTACAACAAAGATGTAAGTCTAAAGTCGGAATATACCAAAATATTAACTACAACAAAAAGCAAAATAAAATCATTGATTGAAAACGCCAAATATGATGAAGAACAAAACAAAGAGTTGACACCTGACAAAAAAGAAAAGGCCAGATATGATTTAATGGATTATGAAAAAATAAAAGAACTCATAATTCAGATGATTGACCAAGCCTTTTTTGAAGAGAACAAAGATAATGCGAAAAAGTTCAAAGGTGGATTGCTCAAAGGTGGATTTCTCAAAGGTGGATTGCTCAAAGGTGGATTTCTCAAAGGTAGCTCGCTAAGAAAAACACGACGCAGACTAAATCGTAGGAGTAATAAAAAGACAAGAACCCTT
>JACCDJ010006572.1_pt1 | contig 15856 bp, 15 predicted proteins | sample 7444481 | NCBI WGS metagenome assembly JACCDJ01 (sample SAMN15323435, study PRJNA562643) | freshwater metagenome | isolation source: river surface water | place: USA:Blue River Watershed | collected 2017-08-15 | reverse complement strand
TATTCTTTACCGCCGCTTGCGCACGGGATTCACAGACCAGGCCTTGGCGCAGGCTTTGCAGTCGCAGGTGGCGCAGTCAATGAAGATGATGTCTGGGTAAGCCAGTCATTCATGCATTTGTAATCATCATGAAGTGAATAAAAATGCATTGGGCAACATAAATTAGTACGCTTACCATCTGCTGGATATTTCCTATCCACAAAGCAGACATTGATGAAGTTCTCTCTGAAACTCTTTGGCGGCACGGTCGTTGGCCTGCTGCTCGCTGGATCAGCCCTTGCCCAAACATTCCCCGCCAAACCGGTCACTCTGATGGTGCCCTATCCCGCAGGCGGCGTGTCGGATGTGATCGCACGAACCTTGAACGTGACACTGTCCAAGCATTTGGGGCAGCCCGTGATCGTGGAGAACTTGGGGGGGCGGGTGGCGCCATTGCGGCGCAAAAGGTAATGCGCTGGTAGAGGTTGCGCAGAGACGGTCGCTGCTCAGTGACTCTGTCCGGCCAGTAGCAGTCAGCCACGGTGATGACCGATAGCAGTCCTATGCAGCCCACCTAGACACAAAGCGCTTGGTCGTATTGATCCAATATTTAGTACCAGCGTAAATTGATGCACGCTTGGATCTGTGGTAGCGTTACCAAAGAGAGATTTAATGATGGCAGATAAAACAACAGTCCGAAAGCGCCGCGGCAGTGGTGCGGTGACCCTCAATGACGTTGCAAAGATTGCGGGTGTGGCGCCCATTACCGCGTCTCGCGCACTCAACAAACCCGATCAGGTCTCACCTGAAGTCTTGCAGCGGGTCAAGGAAGCGGTTGATCGGACCGGCTACGTGCCCAACCGCATGGCGGGAGGCTTGGCCTCTGCCAAGAGCAAAATGATCGTCGCTATCGTGCCAAGTGCTGTCAGTTCTGTCTTCATGGACACCATTGAGGCACTGAACAACACCCTTTTCGATTCAGGCTACCAGTTGATGCTGGGGCAATCTGGCTACTCGGCTGACCGTCAGGAGATGCTGATCGAATCGTTCATCGGTCGTCGCCCGGATGGGATTTTCCTCACCGGGGTTCTCAACGCGGGCAAGGGGCGCACCAAGCTGCTCGCATCCGGCATTCCGATTATTGAAACCTGGGATTTGACCTCCACCCCAATGGACATGCTGATCGGTTTCTCACACTCGGAAGTGGGCCGTTCAGTGGCTCAGTTCCTCCTCCAGAAAAAACGTACCAAGTTTGCGGTCATCACGGGTAACGATGAGCGGGCTGCACGTCGTTACGGCGCCTTCTGCGAAGAGCTTAAAAAAGCCGGTATCAAGAAAGTACCCATTGAAGTTGTCGGCTCCAAGAGCACGATGCATCTGGGCCGGGTGGCATTGGGCAACATCCTGGATACTCAACCGGGCACGCAAGCGGTTTTCTGCAGCTCTGATGTTTCGGCACTGGGCGTGCTGGCCGAAGCACACGCCCGTGGGATCAGGGTCCCCGAACAACTGGCGGTTGTGGGCTTCGGGGATGGCCCCTACGCCGCTGACACGGTTCCAGGCCTGACCTCTGTCCGGGTCAACGGCAGCGAGATCGGTGCACTGGCCGCTCGCTGTCTCATCCAGAGGGCCGAAGGCGAGGAAGTCGATCCTCGCATCGTGGACATCGGCTTTTCGATCATCGAGCGCGGCACCACCTGATCAGGGTAAACCCCAAAAAGAAAACGTTTGACACGCAAAAATGACAGCGCTACCATTTCAGGCATTAATGGTAGCGCTACCATTTGATGATCAAACCCACCACTCTAGGACCAGAAATGACCCCTCAAGAACTCAAATCGATCATGTCCCATGGCTTGCTGTCGTTCCCTCTGACCGACTTCCATGCCAACGGTGACTTCAACAAGAAGGGCTATATCGATCGCCTGGAGTGGCTGGCGCCCTACGGTGCTTCGGCTTTGTTCGCTGCAGGCGGCACAGGTGAATTCTTCTCGCTGACGGCAGACGAATATCCCGAGATCATCAAAACGGCCGTGGAGACCTGCAAAGGCAAGGTGCCGATCATTGCAGGCGCAGGCGGTCCGACGCGCTTTGCCATCCAGTGTGCCCAGGAGGCTGAGCGCGCTGGCGCCCACGGCATCCTGCTGCTGCCGCATTACCTCACTGAAGCGGGGCAAGAAGGCCTGATTGCCCACGTGGAAGCCGTTTGCAAGAGCGTGAAGTTCGGCGTGATCATCTACAACCGCAACGTCTGCAAACTCACCCCAGAATCCCTGGCCATCCTGGCCGAGCGTTGCCCAAACCTGATTGGCTTCAAGGATGGCGTGGGAGACATTGAGATGATGTCTTCCATCTACATGAAGATGGGTGACCGTTTCTCATATCTGGGTGGTCTGCCCACTGCTGAGGTGTATGCAGCCGCCTACAAAGCATTGGGCACACCGGTCTATTCGTCTGCTGTTTTCAACTTCATCCCTAAAACCGCGATGGAGTTCTATCACGCAGTCGCCAATGACGACATGGCCACGCAGCACCGTCTTCTCAAGCAATTCTTCATGCCTTACCTGGCGATCCGCAACCGCACGCAAGGTTACGCCGTGAGCATCGTCAAAGCGGGTGCCAAGTTGGTGGGCCATGACGCTGGTCCGGTGCGCCCCCCCCTGACTGACCTTAAGCCCGCTGAAATGGAAGAACTCAATGCACTGATCAAGGCACTGGGCCCACAGTGAGTACATCGATTAATTGAAAAACCATAGGAGACCATCATGAAAAAGACGCTTGTGACATTTCTTCTTGGCGCTGTGACTAGCCTGAACGCACTGGCCTGGCCTGAAAAGCCAGTGACCATCGTGGTGCCCTTCCCAGCAGGGGGGTCCACCGACAGCATTGCACGTGCGCTGGCACCCAAAATGCAAGAGAAGCTGGGAGGCTCGTTTGTTGTAGATAACCGTGCAGGTGCTACGGGCACCATCGGTGCTGCATCTGTGAAACGCTCAGCGCCAGATGGTTACACCCTGATGGTTTCCTCCCTGGGTCCGCTGGTCATTGCCCCGCACCTGATCAAGGGAGTGCAGTACGACGCACTCAAGGACTTTGACACCATCACCATCGCGGTTCAGGCTCCGAACGTCCTCGTGGTTCCTGCCAGTTCGCCGTTCAAGACCGTGGCGGATGTGATCGCGCAGCAAAAGAAAACACCGGAGAAGGTGACATTTGCCTCGTCGGGTAACGGATCATCTGACCACCTGACGGTCGAATTGTTCTGGCAACAGACCGGCACCACGGGTATTCATATCCCCTATAAGGGAGGCGCACCTGCAATCAATGACCTTTTGGGCGGGCAAGTAGACGCCTCGTTCCAAAACATCAACGCTGTTTTGCAGCACATCAATTCGGGCAAGCTGCGCGCACTGGCAATCACTTCCGCCAAACGCAGTCCCGTGTTGCCGCAAGTGCCAACGATGAAGGAAGCCGGGGTGAATGGCACTGAAGTCGCTTCCTGGCAAGCCATGGTGGCCCCCAGGGGACTTCCTGCAGACATCAGGAACAAGATTCATGCAACGGTTGTGGGCGCACTTCAAGAAGAGACCCTCAAGAACAGGCTCCTGAGTCAGGGCTTTGAAATCGTGGCCAACACCCCGGAGCAATTTGCTCAGTACCAAGCTTCGGAATTCGCTCGCTGGAAAAACGTGATCGAAGTCGGAAAGATCACAGCGGATTGATGATGAGTGCTCCCATAGTCAAAACCATGCGTGTGATTCCGGTCGCTGGCCGGGATGACATGCTGATGAACCTCTCCGGCGCCCACGCTCCGTTTTTTACGCGCAACATCGTCATCGTGACGGACAGCGTGGGCCACACGGGCCTGGGTGAGGTGCCTGGAGGTGAAAAAATCCGCCAGACCCTCGAAGATGCCCGCAGTTTGGTCGAAGGCCGGTCCATCGGTGACCTTCAGGCGATCCTCAATCAGATGCGAGAGAAGTTCGCAGACCGCGACAGCGGTGGCCGCGGCCTGCAAACCTTCGACTTGCGCACCACCATCCACGCGGTGACCGCAGTGGAGTCGGCACTGCTGGACCTGCAAGGCCAGCTGATGAACGTCCCGGTGGCCGCACTTTTGGGTGAGGGTCAGCAACGAGACGCTGTGCAGATGCTGGGGTATCTGTTCTTTGTCGGCGATAAATCCAAGACCAATTTGCCCTATGTCACGGATTTGAGCGAAACCGATAACTGGAAACGTTTGCGCCATGAAATGGCGATGACCCCCGAAGCGGTTGTTCGACTGGCTGAGGCGGCTCAAGAGCGTTACGGTTTTCAGGATTTCAAGCTCAAAGGCGGTGTGCTGCGCGGCGAAGAGGAAGTCGAAGCTGTGCGTGCATTGCATGAGCGCTTCCCCGAAGCTCGCATTACCTTGGACCCCAACGGCGGCTGGCGCCTGAAGGATGCTATCCGGCTGATGCGTGACATGCATGGCGTGGTCGCCTACGCCGAAGACCCCTGCGGCGCCGAAGAAGGTTTCAGCGGACGGGAAGTGATGGCCGAATTCCGTCGTGCCACAGGCTTGCCCACGGCCACCAACATGGTCGCCACCGATTGGCGTCAGATGGTGCATTCACTCGCACTGCAAAGCGTGGACATCCCGCTGGCTGATCCGCATTTCTGGACCATGGCGGGCTCGGTCCGTGTGGCGCAGACCTGCCGTGACTGGGGGCTGACGTGGGGCTCGCACTCCAACAACCACTTTGATATTTCCCTGGCGATGTTCACACATGTCGGCGCGGCAGCCCCAGGCAAAGTGACCGCCATCGATACCCACTGGATTTGGCAGGATGGTCAACGACTGACCAAGGAGCCACTGCAGATCCAGGGTGGCTATGTCGAGGTGCCCAAGAAGCCCGGTCTGGGTATCGAGATTGACATGGCTGAGGTGGAAAAGGCGCATGCCCTTTACCTGCAGCATGGCCTGGGGGCCCGTGATGACGCGATCGCCATGCAGTTCCTGATCCCCGGCTGGAAGTTCGATAACAAGCGTCCCTGCATGGTCCGCTGAGAAAAACCAACAAAGAAACCAAACCATGTTGCATTCCTTTGAGGCGCGAAGCGGTCTGAATTACGGTGAACCACTGCCGGAAACTTCCAGTCTGGAGCTCGATCGGGCGATCCAGAAATCTGCAGAGGCTTTTGATGGCTGGCAAGCCAGCGATGGGGAGAAACGAGCTTCGCTGCTCAATGCCTTGGCCGAGGCCCTGGAAGCCGACCGCGAAAAACTCGTTGAGCTGGCAGATGTGGAAACCGGATTGGGTCCTCTCCGCCTCAATGGTGAGCTCGATCGCACGGCATTTCAGCTGCGCCGTTTCGCCAAGATTGCTGAGAATGGCGGCGCATTTGCCTTCACTGACGATCCGGCTGTAGCCGGTGGACCGCCCGCCGGGCATCCTGACATGATGCGTGTGCGCGTGCCGCTGGGCCCCGTGGCCATGTTCTCGGCCAGCAACTTTCCTTTCGCGTTCTCCGTGCTCGGGGGCGATACCGCATCCGCTTTAGCGGCGGGTTGCACGGTGGTGGTCAAGGCCCATTCGGGACACCTGTACACCTCGCAACGGGCATTTCACGTGGCCCAAACTGCCATCCAGAAGCTGGGGCTGCATGAAGGTCTGCTTCAGATGGTGCAGGGCGCTGGCAACAAGATCGGTGTGGCGCTCATTCAACATCCGCTGATCGCCGCTGGTGCCTTCACTGGCTCCACGCGAGGTGGTGCCGCGCTTCGCGATGCCGCACGTGCGCGTACGCGTCCCATCCCGTTCTACGGCGAATTGGGCTCCATCAACCCGGTGGTAGCTACCCCAGAGGCACTGCAAAAGGGTGGCGATGCCTTGGTGCAGGCGCTGGCTGGCTCGATCACTTTGGGTTGCGGACAGTTCTGCACCAACCCTGGCTTGCTGGTGCTGCAGCGTTCGGCCCAAAGCACCGAATTTGTGACCAAACTGGCCGAGGCGCTCAAGTCGATCCAACCCCATGCCATGCTCACAAAAGGCATGCGCCAGGCACTGGATACGGGAACAGCAGCGCAAATCGCCGCAGGCGCCAAGCCCTTGCTCCACACCCCTGTGCAGGACGTCTGTCCGAAGCCCTACCTGGCCGAGGTGGACGCTGCCACCTTCATCAAGAAGCACGAGCTGCAGGAAGAGGTTTTCGGACCTGCCAGCTTGATTGTCTGGACCGATTCAGTAGCGCAAATGCTGGAAGTGTTGAGAACCGTGGGCGGCACGCTGACCGTCACAGTCTGGGGCGCCGAGCAGGAGTCTCCAGAGATTCAGCGCCTGGTTCGGGGTTCTATGGCCATTGCAGGCCGTGTGCTTTTTGCCGGCGTTCCCACTGGTGTGGCGGTCACTGCTGCGCAACAACACGGTGGTCCCTGGCCATCGTCCACTGAACCCATGACCACTTCCGTGGGGGATGCCGCACTGGATCGCTTCTTGCGGCCAGTGTCCTTGCAAGACATGCCCGCATGGTTGAAAAACCGCAACGGTCGACCCTGTTGATTTGCCCCGCCAGCAGCCCACACTGCTGGCATTTTTTTGAGTCCTAAAAGGAGACAACATGAACCAGAAGTCCATTCCCAGCCGTCGTAGCTTCATGCAAACCGCCATTGGTGCAGGTGCTGCTGTATTGGGCGGCAATGCCTTTGCACAGGCCGTGGCATTCACACCCAACACGCGCTACCCTGACCCGGTTGTTCAGATTCTGGACCCCAGTTTCGCCAAATACCGCATCTACAGCAGCACGCTGGAACAAGTGGCAACTGGTTTCCGGTGGACCGAAGGCCCGGCTTATTTCCCAGAAGGTGGGTACCTGTTGTTCAGCGACATTCCGAACAACCGCATCATGAAATTCGATGAGAAGACAGGGAAAACATCCGTCTTCCGCGAAAACGCCAACTATGCCAACGGCAATGTCCGTGATCGCCAAGGTCGTTTGCTGACATGCGAGCACTCTGTCACTCGTCGCGTGACCCGCACCGAAAAGAACGGCAAGATCACGGTCCTGGCAGACAGCTATAACGGCAAGCGCTTGAATGCGCCCAACGACATCGTGGTCAAGTCTGACAACACCATTTGGTTTACCGATCCCCTCTTTGGCATCAACGGTGAATGGGAAGGCTCCCGCGCAAAGCCTGAGCAAGAGACCACCAATGTTTACCGCATCGACGCCGATGGCAAGCTGACTGCAGTCATCACCGACATCGTCAATCCCAACGGTCTGGCATTCTCGCCTGACGAGAAGAAGCTTTACGTTGTTGAATGGCGCGGAACTCCTAACCGCAGTATTTGGAGCTATGACGTTAACGCTGACAACACGGTCTCCAACAAGACCAAATTGATTGATGCAGCTGATTTTGGCGCGCTCGATGGGTTCAAGGTGGACCGCGATGGCAATTTGTGGTGCGGTTGGGGTAGCAATGGTGCATTACAAGCGGAGCCCACAGATGTCGGCGGCCGGAAGGTCTACCAGCTCAAGGGCAAGTCCGAAGACCTAGATGGCGTGATGGTTTTCAACCCGCAAGGCAAAGCCATTGGTTTCATCAAGCTGCCAGAGCGTTGCGCCAACTTGACCTTTGGCGGTCCGAAGAACAACCGTCTGTACATGACGAGCTGCCATTCTGTGTACGCTCTGTACGTCGAATCGCACGGTGCGGTCTAAGCACTGATCAATTGAAGGGGAGGTCGCAAGACTTCCCCTTTTTTTTGTCTGCCGATGTCTAAAAGTCCTCGTTCAACCGCCCAAAGCCGACGCATTGGTTTGGTTGAGCTGGTCGTATCTGGAGTGCGCCAACTCATAGGCGAACAGTCACTCCAAGCGGGTGATAAATTGCCGACCGAGGGCGATTTGGTTGCACGATTTCAGGTCAGCCGATCCGTTGTCCGAGAAGCCATTTCTCGATTGCAGGCAGCAGGATTGATCAAGACTCAACACGGTATTGGCAGCTTTGTTCTAGGCAGTCACGAAGACAAGGCAGACCATCTCGCCCAAGAACTTTCAATCGCACGTCAACAAATTAGTGAGCTTTTCACGTGTGTAGAGCGGTTAGAACGGTTACTAAAATCGGACCAGAAGGTTACCTTGAAAAATCTTGAGTGACCGCTTTTGAAGGTGCTAAACGGCTGGAATGGGTCGAAAGTGATCCTTCACCATCTTTCTATTTAAGCGTAGCGATAGATATTCCTCATCGCAGACTGTCGGTTAATTGGGCAGTCTGAACGCAGATGTTCCGACTAACGCCGAAAAAGGCAGCTGACGGCTACAAGCGGCCATCGACTAATGGCAGGTTTAAGGAGCCACATTGGCAGTTCCACTAATGTTCCCTGCCAAGTCGGCAATTCGGCTTCAAGATTGAAGACGGTCTAGGTTTGTGGTCCATGCCAAATTCCGCCGTTTGCAGTTAGCTAGCCCTTGTATTTCCGCAAAACATTTCGTTGGTTCCGGAGGTTTGTTGCCTACCCTCGACTAGGCTGTTGCTCTTTGCCTCTTTATTCATTGAGCAAGTCAAATATAAATAAGACAGGTCGCTGCTGCATGTGCATAGACCTTTCCATCCGATCCTAAGATGCGCCCCTCGGCGATGGCGACCTCAAGCCTCGGTAGGCCGATCAGGCGAAGTCTTAGCTGGTCGCTCGGCTGAGGGCTGCAGGCCGGGCTTCACGTATGGGCAGGTTCACCAACGCAGCACCCAGTGCAAGAACAGCGTCAGCCCACCACATCCAAAGGTAGTCCCCGTTGTTGACTACAGCTAAGCCACCCAGCCAGGCGCCCAAGAAGCCACCAATCTGGTGACTTAAAAGTGTTAGACCAAAAAGGGTCGCGAGATAGCGGGTGCCGAACAGCTTTGCCGTAAGTCCGGCCGTAGGCGGGACCGTCGCCAGCCAAGTCAGACCGAGAACTGCTGCAAACAGATAGAAGCTCATGGGTTCTTTGGGAGCCGCCAGGTAGAGCAGCACCGCCACTGCACGAGACGCATACATCCAGAACAGGATCATCTTCATTCTTACGCGAGAGCCCAGCGCCCCTGCCATGAGGCTTCCGGCGATGTTGGTGAGTCCAATGATGGCCAATGAAGTGGACGCCACGGATGCACTCAGGCCACAAAGATTAACCTCTCCAGGCATATGCGTCACTAGGAACGCAATATGAAAGCCGCAGGTAAAGAACCCGGCGTGCAGGCACCAATAGCTCTTGTCGCGCTTCGCAATTTGGAGTTGCTGGCGCAAAGTCAGACCATTTTCAACAACTGCACATGCTTGGTGCTTTTGTGGCGATCCACGAAGCCACCACGCCATCGGTGCAGTGGTCAATGCCAGCACCGCCATCATCCACATGGCACTCATCCAACCGAAAGCGCTCATCACGGACTGGTTCAAGGGGGCAAAGATAAATTGCCCTATGCTGCCACCCGCATTGATGATGCCACCGGCAAAGGAGCGCTGGTCAGCTGGAAGGCGCTGCGCAGTCGCGCCAATTAGGATGGAGAAACTACCGGCCCCCGCGCCTGCAGCGCTCAAGAGTCCTAGTGTAAAAATCAGGCCCCACTGGCTTGTAACTTGGGTGGTCAACGCAAAACCAGAGGCGAGCATGACAGCCCCCAACACGATGACACGTCCCGGCCCCCAGCGATCTGCCACGGCACCAAACAGGGGCTGAGCTGCACCCCAAACAAGTTGGGAGATGGCCATGGTGAAGCTGATGGATGCGACGCCAAGCCCGGTGTGCGTGTTCAGTGGAGAAAGAAACAAACCCAATGACTGCCTGGTACCCATGGTGACCATCAGAATGAGTGCAGCTATGAAGATCAGGGCTAAAAATTTCGGCTTTTTCATGTTGGGGTGATCTGTCTGTCTTTGAGTTCTTGCATTCACATGAGGCTCAATTTTTCTTAAAGACTGCCTTTGTGACAAACGATTAAACTTGCCCCATACCATAGAAATACTTCATCATGGGTTCGCCGCTGCCTATCAAATCCCTATTGATTTTTGATGCTGTCATGAAGCACGAGAGCTTCACTCTGGCAGCGGACGAGCTTCATGTGACACCGGGAGCGGTCGGGCAGCAGATTCAGAAATTGGAGGAGTGGCTGGGTGTGTCACTCTTTACGCGTGCCGTGCGTCAAATTCACCCAACTAATGATGCTGTTCACTACTGGTCCCTCATACAACCTGCGCTGGCAAAAATCCAGCAGGCCAGCGATCAGCTTCGCTTGAGTCAAGCTAATGAAGTTTGGCTTTCCATGCCGCCGACCTTGGCGGCCAAGTGGTTTGCCTCACGGATGGCAGGTTTCATGACACTTCGGCCAGACATTTCCTTGCATCTTGGGGCCACCACCGTCATCAGTGATTTCGAGCGTGACCGAGTAGACCTTGCAATTCGCTACTTTGACGGTAAAGATCACGCGCTGGATGCCCGCCTGCTTTACCAGGATGAAGCTCGCCTTTATTGCTCGCCTTCTTATGCGCGCAAACTCAACCTGAAGACACCAAACGATCTGGCCCGGGCGACCTTGCTCCACACCACCGTCCAGCCACATTGGAACGCGTGGTTAAGACAGTTTAGCCAGCTCACGGACGCTCAAATTGAGGCCATACCTGGTCAGCACTTTGATCAGTCGCTGTTGGCAATTGAAACGGCACGCTTTGGTCAAGGTGCCGTTCTGAGCAGCGAATTCCTGACTGAACCTGAAATGCAAGATGGTTCTTTGGTAGAGCTTTTTAAGCTCCGTTTGCCGTTAACAAAGGGCTATTACGTGGTCCATCAAAAGGGTGTGACATTGAGACCTGCTGTGGCTGCGTTGAAAGAATGGTTGCTGAGAGTTCCAGCGTCAGAAAGCAGCAAATAAGTCATGCCATGCAGTTGTCTGTGTATGGCCGTGATCAGATTACGCTGATCAGCTTTTTTGATTATCGATCTTTCACCAATGGCACGGTCAGCTCTTTGATGACCTGCTGTGTGTCCGGGCGCACACCCCGCCACCAAAGAAATGCTTCTGCGGCTTGCTCAGCAAGCATGCCGACACCATCGGCCAGTTGGCGTACGCCAGCGTTTTGCGCCAGTCGAAGAAATGGCGTCAATCCTTTTCCATAGGCCAGTTCGTAGGCCAAGGCGTCTGGCGCAAAGGCAGAGGCCGGGACCGCGGGCAACTCGCCCCGCAGGCTTGCCGACGTGGCATTGAAAACTACATCAAATTGCCTGCCACTTAACTGGCTCATCGCTATCGCTTGAACCTCTGTCGATCCAGACGCGTAGAGCGCAGCAATCTTTGCCAGTTCCTCTGCTTTGGACGCTGTTCTGTTCGAGATGACGAGTTGTTGCGGCGCTTGCGCCAGGAAAGGCAGCAAGGCGCCTCGCGCTGCACCTCCGGCACCTAACAGCAGCACCCGTTTGTTATGCAGGGCGCAGCCCAGGTTGTGCACCACATCGCGAACCAGGCCCACGCCGTCGAAGTTTTCAGCAAGAACCTCCTTGCCTTGAAATTTCAGGGCATTGGTTGCCCCTGCCAATTTGGCGGCCGCCGAATGCTGGGTGGCATAGTGGAAGGCATCCAGCTTGAATGGCGCCGTCACATTCATGCCCAACCCACCGTCTTGGCGGAATGCATCGACAGTGGCGTTGAATTGCCCAAGCGGGCCCAACACTTTGGCGTATTCGATGTCTTGGCCCGTCGCCTGGGCAAAACTCATGTGAATGAAGGGTGACTTTGAAAAGTCAATCGGGTTGCCAATGACGGCATAGCGGTCAGTCATGTTTTTGGGTTCACTTTGAAAACAGAACGCCCTCAGCCTGCATGGCTTGAATGTCGGCATCGGAATAGCCCAACGTGCGGGCAATCTGGGCGTTGTGCTGTCCCATATCAGGGGCCACCTGTCGCATCGGCGCCGTGGTGTCGCAGTCCGAAAACCGGAAAGGCAGATTGGGCAATTTGAGGGTGCCGTAGCGCGGGTGCTGTTGCTCCAGCACCATGCCGCGTGCCTGGATTTGCGGGTCATTGAGAACCTCGTCGATACGCTGCACCTTGGCGCTGGGCACATCAATCCCATCCAGCAGGGCCAGGACCTCGGCCACTGCACGCTGTGCTACCCAGGCCTTGACGGTGGCCAGGATCTCTTCGCGGTGGGCGTTGCGCCCATTGAGGCTATGAAAGCGGGTGTCGCTGCCAAAGCCTGCAGGCCCGCCATGCTGTTCCAACATGCTGGCAAATCGCACCCAGGCGTCGTCCACTTGCGCGGCAATCACCAGGTCACCATCCTTGGCTCGAAACACCCCGTACAGCGTCGAGGTCGGCATGTCGTGCCCGGTTTGCTGTGGCAGCACCTTGCCGCCAGAAAGGGTGTAGCACTGCACCGCATATTCGTGCATGGACACCAGCGTGTCGTAGAGCGCCATGTCGATGTGCTGTCCTTTGCCGGAGCTCACACGCCCCAGCAGAGCCGCGTTGATCGCGGCCACTGCGTGGATGCCGGTGTACATGTCGCCCAGCGAGATGCGCAGCAGCGGCGGCGCTTCCCCGGGCACGCCTACCATCTGCATGATGCCGCTCTTGGCTTCGGCGATCAGGCCAAATCCTGCGCGGTGAGAGTCCGGCCCGGTGTGGCCGTAGGCCGAGATTGAGCAGTACACCAGCTTCGGGTTGCGCGCAGACAGTTCCTGGTAGCCCAGGCCCAGTTTGTCGAGAGCGCCGGGGCGGTAGTTCTCGATGAAAACATCGGCGCTGTCACACAGCTTTTGCATGAAGTCTTTGCCGCGGGGGTCTTTCATGTTGACACTGACCCCTTGTTTCCCCATGTTCAACTGCAGGAAGTAGCCGCTTTGCTGATCGTCAAGTACGTGCGAATGCTGGCGCCCAGCGTCGCCGAGCCCAGGGCGTTCCACTTTGATGACCTCTGCGCCCATGGCGGCCAGGCATCGGCCCACATAAGGGCCTGCAAGAAAGTGGCTGTAATCGATGACCCGAATACCTTGGAGGGGCAAGTTTTGCATCAGAAGGCTCCTGGGCGGCGGGGGATCATCAAGCGATGCTCACCTTTGTGGACGACTTGACCGTGCTGGTTGATCAGCTCCGAGGGCAGGATGACGATGCCCCAGCCAGGCCGGCTCTTGCTGGCACGCAAGCCCGTGACGGTGAACTTGACGTGCAGCACATCGTTGATCTTGATGGGCAGCAAAAAGTCCCAAGTCCAGCCCAAGGACATGCCGGGCAAAAAACGGTACTCGCTCTGGGTTTTGAGGCCATCTGCGATGGACAGGCCAAACAGACCATGCGCCACGCGGGTTCCAAACGGCGTGGTTTGGGCGTAGTCCTCATCAATGTGCACGGGGGTGTAGTCACCCGTCAGCACAGCGTAGGCATTGATACGTTCTTCCGTGACTTCGTAGCTGGGGCTGATGCAGACATCGCCCTCCTGGGCATCGTCCCAGTATTTTTCAGGTGTCTTGAAGTGGATGACAGGTGGAGTGAGTTTCATGTGTATGGCTTTCGATCATTGGGCGCGTGGGTTGACCTGGAGGGCCTGCGCCACAGTGCCAGGGGCCGCTTGAATCAGCTCAACGGCAAGCCCGTCTGGCAATTGCAGCCAATTGCGGCCTTGCGGCAATGTTTTGACGCCCCAAGGTTCTGCGGCTTGAATCGCAGCCTCAAGGTCATCGACCATGACCCCCAGATGCGCTAGCCACCCATCATCATTGCTAGGCGGCGCCTTGAAATTTGGCGAGGAAATGAACTGCATCCCGCCGATCGTCCAGTACTGCTTCGGATCATCGGTAGGGCCATCAATTTCTCGCACGTCCATGCCAAGCACTTCGTAAAAGAAGTTGATGTGCCAGCGAATATCCTTGACCCGTACGGCCACATGCTCAACGTAGGCTTTGACTGCCATGGAGACTCCTTGCGTTATGTTGTAAAGCGGCGCTCGATACCCTTGAGGCAAGCGACCAGGGTGCTGTTCACCGGCGTAGGTACGCCACATTTCTGGCCCCACCGAACCACAGAGCCGTTGACATAGTCCACCTCGGTAATGGATCCTTTTTCAAGGCTTTGCAGCATCGACGCCTTGAATTCAGGAGGGAGTCCTGCAGCCGCCTTGATCCAGGGCTGCTCGGGGTCATTGACAGAAAGGCGAATGCCGCTGGCGTGGGCAACATCCATGGCTTCCTGCACAGCAGCCAAAGCGCAAGCCTTGATCTCTGGGACCTGGTACAAATCGCCATAAGCAAGGTGGGTGATGCCGCTCAATGCCCCAGTGGCGACATTCACCAAGAGCTTCTCCCACATCGTGCCCATGATGTTGTCGCTGATGTGGGTGATCAGTCCGGCCGCATTAAATACCTCGGCCACGCGCTGGACGCGATCGGTCATGCGTCCATCAAGTTCGCCGATATAGGTTTCCTTCCCGTCCGTGCCGCGAATGATCCGACCCGGACCGAGCATGACGCCGCCCGCATACGTTTTGCCCGCCAAAACCTTGTTGCGTCCCACGACCTCTGCCAAGACATCCTCATGGCCAAGGCCGTTTTGCAGCGACAAAACGACAGTATCGGGACCTACGATAGACGTGGACGATGTGATTGCTTCGCGCGTGTGGAAAGACTTGACAAGCACGACCAGCAGATCGACTGTGCCAATTTGCGCGGCAATATCAGCAGCATGCAGCGCTGCCTTGACGGGTGTGTATCGGTCAATTCCGTTAACGCGAACGCTGAGGCCATGCTTGTTCATCGCCTCGACGTGGTCAGCACGGCGATTGATCAACCAGACTTCGTGCCCCGATTCGCTGAGGCAACTGCCCATTGCACAACCGAGTGCGCCCGCACCCAGGACAGCTATCTTCAATTTGCACTCCTATCTCTCGCGGTTTAGAGAGTTGCGAGGATGCTAACGCTGAGGCAAAATTAAATAAATGCAATGAAATAAATAATACGTATTGAAATATTAAATATGAGAAAGAAATCGGAACTCAATCCCGAGGAAATCGACCTCAAGTTGTTGCGACTGCTTGATTCGCTCTATGCCACACGAAGCGTGACCCGGACTGCAGAGCAGATAGCTTTAAGCCAACCCACGGTCAGTATCGGTTTGGCCAGGTTGAGAAAGATGCTCTCTGACCCGCTGTTTGTTCGAACATCCGAAGGCATGCAACCGACCCCTCGAACCGAAGATCTGATGCCTGCGGTACGGCAAGTACTCGCTGGAATGTCGCAACTGATCTCCAGTGCCAGCCAATTTGATGCGGCCACCAGTGAACGCACGTTTCGCATCTTCATGACCGATGCCAGCCACATCACATTGATGCCTAGGCTATTCGGGCACGTTCACGCGCTAGCGCCTGGTATCCGTCTGGAGGCGGCGACCATCGGACCACAAATGGCTTCCGAATTGCAGTCTGGTGAGGCTGACCTGGCATTGGGCTTGATCCCAGGACTGGAGGCTGGGTTTTACCAACAGGCCTTGTTTGACCAGGACTGGATCTGCTTGGCCAACCCAAGACACCCCCGTTTGGGAGCCAAGCTCACGCTCAAGACTTATTTGACAGAAGCGCACGTAGGCATCGTCTCGGGGACAGGCGCTACTCTGCTAGACAATGCGTTGTATAGAGCAGGGCAACAACGTCAGGTTCAGCTGGCGCTGCCTGGCTTTTTAGGCCTGCCTGCCATTTTGCAAGGCAGCGATTTGATTGCAACGCTGCCCAGGCACATCGGGGAAACGCTGGCGCACTCAGCCGGCTTGCGCGTATTGCCTTGCCCATTGCCGATTGATGGCTTTACAGTAAAGCAGTATTGGCATACCCGTTTCCATCATGACCCGGCAAATACCTGGCTTAGAGGCATTTGCAGCTCG
>JACCDJ010941334.1_pt1 | contig 15858 bp, 22 predicted proteins | sample 7444481 | NCBI WGS metagenome assembly JACCDJ01 (sample SAMN15323435, study PRJNA562643) | freshwater metagenome | isolation source: river surface water | place: USA:Blue River Watershed | collected 2017-08-15 | reverse complement strand
TTTCTTTATTCCATAAACTAGCATTGGTGTGTAGGTGTATAGATTTTAAATTGGGGTATTTTTTGGGGTTGAAGTTTCTGAGAAAGTTTCTATACGATACCGACGCAAATGGATCAGCGGTACCTGAACAATAAATCGTTTCGATTGAATCGGAATAAGCTTCCTCAATCTCGTCAATCGTTAAGTTAATTGTTTTAATTTTATCACTACTAGCTACAATCATATCCACCCTACACGACGGACACTTATAATTACATGTCCTATCGAATGACATTTGAAGTATCGTCGGTCCACTTGTAAAACTATCCTCACCGTTTTCGATATAGTTTTTAATTTCATCCGATACTTGGTTAATATGTTTTACCGGACCCACTTGAGTTCTATTGAATTTTTGTAATTCACTCAGATAGGGACAAAGTTTTTTATCACAAAACCTATATGAACCGTCCGTCACCGATTTTCTAATTTCCTTTGCCTCTTCAGATTTCCATAAATCTTTAATTGCCCCATTTTTAGGTAGTGGTTTTGTTAACCAACTAGCACAACACATGAACGCACTGTTATCGTGTATTTCTAAACCATTAAATGGTACTGAACATATATATTCTTTAAGGTTGACCATTATAATAATTTATTTGTTTTTTCATCTAACCTCACCTTTTTATATGGTGAGTTAATCCATTTATCTACGCAATTTTGATTAAAAGATAAACCTAAATAATTTAATAAATCAGTTATGGTCTCCGAGCATTTATCCACAAATATCTTCTCATATGTATAATGTGGATAACCCTTATCTGATATTGATTTTAAAAAATTAGATTCAGATTCTAAATGTTTAGTCAACCCAATAATTTCGTTTTCATCAACAATAGACAAGTCATAATATTTTTGTTTATGCCAATGAGGTGTTACTGTTTGATTTTCAGATATTTTTAGATGATATAGTAAACTCTCGGATTGGAGTCTTTTGTTTTCTCTTTCTAATACGATTACTTTATCAAAAAAGGTATAAAACCAATCCCAATACTCCTCAACATTTTTAAATGACTCGTGTGGAAAATTGTCTCTATCAATGAAAGTCTTAACCAACACGTTTTGTTTATTTATTATCTCATCAATTCTTTTAATTTTTTTCTCCTTATCTAAATTTCTATAATTAAAAGGTTCAAAAAATAAAGAATGTTTTTTGTTCTCAAACAACAAACAACAATTAATAAAATATGTTAATGATGTTGATCCACTTCGACCATTACAAACAATAGCAATTCTCATAACAATGTTTTATTGTTTTTTAGTTTTGGATAATTGAAATCAGTTTCGGTCATCCATATGTTCAATGCGTACCTTGTACCTTTAGTCACAGGTAAAACTCCATGAAACGTTTTAGAACCGTTAAATGAAATGCCGTCCCCTAACTTTAAATCAGATATTATCAAACCATCTAATGTTTCAAAATTATACGGTGGGGTTTCATCTTCACTTAACACAAATTGACCCCCCTCAAAATCATCAGATAGTACAATTACGGTTGTCAATTCACTTGTCTTATCTTTATGTAGATTAAGGTATCTACCATCATAATAGGACGTTAAACTTATATTAAAATTTTTTAAATCGAAGGTTTCAAAATCAAACCACAACTCAAAATTATTAGACTTAATGTTTTCAATAAATTTAGATAATATTTTTTGTTTGAATTCTTCATCGTAAATTCTTTTACAGTCCCAAGTTTCATTTGGGTTGTAAGAAAAAGATTCTCCATTTTTTTTACAAAAGCTTAAAATATCATTAATCTCGTCTTTGTTAAAAAAATTACCGTTTACACTATATTGAATCACAAAATTTTGATTTTTTTGTTATTATCGTACCTAATAATATTATTTTTATTAGAATTTATAAATCTATAAATTTCTTCCGCAATAAATTCATACCCAATTTCAGATGGATGCATACCTGGAGTTTTAGAAATATCTAACTGAGGTAACTCCCATACCATTTTATTATCTTTAGAAATTAAAAAATCTTTAAATGTTTTCTCACCGAACCCCCAATAAGGATTTTTATTAATTAATTTAGTCTTATCATTTTCTAATTTAATGTCATCAATCATTTTATCAAACGCATCGCAAAAAATGTAATTTATTTGATAATGTTCGCATAATTTTTGAATAAATAAAATGTAATTTTGATTTACTATATTATAATAATCTTGGGTAAATAAATCACCGATAAAAAATTCCTTATAATTAATTAAGAAATCGTTATATGATGAATTTTTGGTTAAATCCTTAGAGACAAACCATTTTTGTTTATAATTTTCTTTGATAAAATTGGACCCCCATGTGTGCCATTCGTTTTTGGGGAAAAAAGGAACATCATCCCTCAAGGATGATGTCCACATTATTATTATTAAATCTCCTGGATTAATAATATTAGATTTTATATTTTCAATAATCTCATTAAATGTGAAATTATTGTTTGATCCAGAAATTGCTTGGTTTTGAACTTCGAGATTCATTAATTTAGAAAGTTTTGTCGGCCAAGACCTATCATTTCTAAATTTTTTTCTTTCTTCTCTTGTTTCAATTAAATTTTCTTTAACAACGTCGACACCAGCACCTTCGGTCCAACTATCACCATATGTGAATAGTTTCATAAACTACCCCAAGTGTTTAGTCTTAATCTCATTAACAACCGCCTGAAATGCTGTTGCTATTTTTTCCTTAGTCTCGTTTGATAATGGGGCAATAATTGGTTTAATTGTTTGCGCCGGTCTTTCTATTCTTTCTTTTACTGCCATTTTAAAATATGTTTTAAGTTATTTCTATTATTAAAGTTTACTTTCAAAACCTCCTCCATTACATGATGGACAATAGTTACTATTACAGTAGTAACCACAATAGGTCCAAGGACACCAACATGAGTTGTGCATCACACTGAAATCCCCATCACCAATATCCACTAAAAATAAATCAGATGGTTCAAAATCTAAGCTATAAATGGTTTTTTGTGCGTGTTCCATCTCCAAACCAGTTATTTCAACTGTAGTAAGTTGATTGGTTGAAGCATCGGTAATTACTAACTTATCACCAACGTACATTTTATTAACCTTTTCGAATCTTGTGGATGTTGATCCCGATTCTTCGATATAATATGTTGCGGACGGGGAGTCTGTCCACGTTCTACCATCGGACAATGTTATACGAATATAAATCGTATCAACCGCAGCAGATACCATGTGTTGTAAACTAGTTCCGGTTTGAATTAATGTTTCGTTATCATTAACTAAATTACTGTCCCAACCAAATGTGAAAATTTTTTCATCGAATTTGGATGCTTTATTATCGTTAAAATCGGTATAATCAATTGAACGAACATAATCACCTAACGCAATTGTATCAACATCAGTTAAAGTACCATCTAATTTTAAAATAACGCTATCATCATCAGTATGGTAGTTAATAGGAGATGGATTACCTAATTCCTTAGTTATATATTTGTATCTACTTTTTTGATTTAACTTGTTGGTCCCACTTACAAATTCATCTTGAGTGAATGATATTGGGATTATTGTGGATTGTGTATAACCACCCATATGAATAATATCCAAATTAGAACCATATATAATGTCAATACTTCTAATAACTGAATATCTACCATTAACAAGGTTATCTTCTGAGAAAATAAATTCCTGAACTAAATCACTTGTTGTTAATTCACTTTTCAATGTTGATAATTCAGTTGAACTTGATGCTCGATATAACGCTGGATAAGTAAGTGAATTGTAACCAGGATTTCTCGGCTTAACTAATAAATTTGGAACGTCACTAACATTAAAGTCAACTTCATCTAACGTGTCTAATGTTAATAAATCTGAAGTAAAATATGTTTTAGGAACATATGTAGTTCCACTCATTAAAGAGAAAAATTCAAATTTATCCGCACAATATGTTTCATCAACCAATGCTGTAGTGTCAAAAGATTGTCTCAATATGAATTTGTTACTAGCATCCTCAATATAAGGTACTGTTACCGAATTTACGGGTACCATGTACTCTGAGAAGGAAATATTATTTTCTTGACATTTTTCTTCTAAAATTTTCTTAAATCTGAACTGTTCAGTTAATGGCTTATACGCATCTAACTCCGTCCAAATGAAATGAAATTCATTAATTTCGTTTTCATTTAACATCGTGAATAATGAATCATAATCTAATAAATCCGCTCCCTCATTATATATTGTGGTGTTGGTGTTTATTTCTAAGAATTTAACCGAACCATTCGATTGAAGTAAGTCACTACCTATTATTGTTGCTTTCATAATTTTTTTTATCTTACTATATAAATATATCGATAACGATAATATTTGTCAAGTATTAGTTATATATATGTATATGTTATATCAATGAATTCTTATATTTTGTTGGGACAACGTCCATGTATTTTGAATCAACATCTTCCCATTTTTTTTGTGTGCAAGCATTAAAAGTTTTTGAAAATACTTTTTTGTTTATTGGACACCCACAATCGTTACAATATGCTGACCATTTAACACCTTTTAGTACTTCTCTTCTATAATCACACCCTAAACACACATCTAATCTTTCTTTAGCCAGTTCTTCCTGTTTCTCTGTTGGTTTATATGACGTTTTCCAAGCCTCAAATATCTCCTTATAATCTATCATATTAAACTTTTTTTTAATTTAGGAAAATCGTAATAATCATAAATACTGTCATATTTTTCTTTAAACTCATCATTTAATACGATTTTACACTCCATATGTCTACTTGAATTTACGGAGTGGAGTTTAAAGGGTTTTTCCAATGTTTTAGATACCCAACCCTCAAATTTATCCATTTCGTTAAAATCAAACCAAATGATATTTTGGTTATTGTTTGTCCAATATGATAGTGGGGTTAATAATATATCAATCATATTAACCGCATAGGCCTTTGTACTTTTCTTAAAAAACTCCTCTTCAGATTTTTTAAATTTTGATGTTACAGAAATATCGATTCTTTCATCTAATATTTTCAAATCTATCAATAAATCACATATTACCTCCCAACGTTTTTTCTTACTTGATAGGTCATCTTTGGTAAAGAAAAATAGCTCGTCTAACGTCATATCACTAAAAACATCATATATCCTATGAAATCCTGTACGTTGTAAATCAAACAAAACGTGTTTGTATAGAGAAAAAAATCTTTCATGTCTTTGTCTCTTGACCGCAATAACCGGACACTCATTACCAAATTTGTTTTGTAAGTCTGTTATCGATTCATGTCCATGGTAGATATAATCCATTATTTTAGACTTATCGATTGAATTAAAATCAATATCTAAATTAGATTTTTCCCATTCTCCGTTGAATGTTTGTAAGTTTACGTTATTAAGAATACATGAATAATTAAACGCAGTTGAAGCACACCTAGGTAAACTTAAATAAATGAATTTGTTATCTACTAACATTATAATATCGATTGTTTAATTTTTTTACTTGGCCACACATTCAATGAATATCTGATTCCTTTTATTACCTCGTCAACTGAATGAACTATATTTGAATCAAATATTAATACACTTCCTGTTTTTTTAGGTGTGGTTTGATTGGTCCCATCTGTGATATATTTAACATCTCCACCTTCATAATCATCATTAAGTTGAATGATAAATGTAATTGTGGCACCGTTTAATATTTCATGATTATCAGGATGCCAATCTAAAAAATCACCTTCACCATATCTGTTAAATGAATATTTCGGTACTTTAATATAATTTATACCATTGAATGGGTTTAAATTATTCGACAATTCGACAATCTTATTTGTTAAATTTTTTAATATGTCATTTTCTAATAGTTCATCGTAAAAATAACAACCCATTCTTTTGTTACCATCATAACTTACATTCTCTTCAATAAGTTTACCGTTCACAATTAATGATGATTTCATTTGACTTAGTCCCACGGATTCCCCTAAAAGGATAATCTGATCACATTCTTCTTTTGTTAAAAAATTCTCAATATATTTTACAAACATTATATTAACGATTTTTCTTTTTTAATAAATTCAAATCCAACGTTTCCCGCTAAAACTATTCTATCATTTGTTGAATCGGGAGCATTGTTTGGTGAATGTGGCATATCAGCTTCCATTATTATAAAATCGTCTTCTTCAGGTCTAATCCAAAACTCTTGATTGTCTTTATTTTTAAAGTATAGTACACCGTCTTCTCCATTCATTACATCGGGCATTTGGATGTAATATACATAAGTGTAATGTGGTATAAAAGTTTTACTGTCTCTATTAATATCGGTGTGAACATGGAATTTATCAACACCTTTCAATTCCTCATGTCGAAATTGTAGTTGTACGGGGTTTTGTGATCTTACAACATTGACCCAAGAGTCGATGTTTATTTTATTATAAGGTATATTTTTTTCCCCGTAGAGTTCTTTACAAAGATTTATACCTTTTTGAACCACATAATCTAAATTTGTTTCAACCTCAATTTCACCAATAAAATTTAAATTATTATTCCATTCTTTCTTATAACCGAATCCATCAGTTTTTACATTTGGCTGTGATTCTATAACTGAATAAGCCTCTTTTAAAAAAGATGACTTTTCATTTAATTTATTTAGTTTTGTTTTCCAAATATATGTTGTCTCATCGAAATATATCTTTTCCATATCTCTTTATATTAATTAATTACTAAATTTTTTCACGTTATTTTTCTTTTCTTAAACCAAACTTAATCCACTTATACCATACTCTCTCGTGTAGATAGTATTGGATAGGTTTATATACTAATTCGGCAACACCAAAGGCGGCACCTACTTTAACATCACCACTTACCCACCACATTATACCAAATCCGATTAAGGTAGATATAATACGATACGATATTGTCTTAGCTATGTGTCTTTTTCTTTCTACTATCATTATCCTTTATTTTCATCGTAAGTAACTGTCCCATCTGGTTTCATGTGACCAGTTCGAATTGCTGTACCACTAATAACCGCAACATCTGCGGGTGGTTCATGATAGATTACATCATAACCAACACCTCTACCGTAGTTAATACTTTCAATGTCAGGAATGATTGAGATTAATACTCTATCAAAATTATCTTTGAAAAAAGGTTCGTTAGATAATTCATGTAAGATTTGAATCGCAGTTTTAGGGTTGTTCTCATCTTGTGGAACATCTCTAATTGCTACCCAAACATTTTTACCTTTTTCTAATTGTTGGTTGATTAACCATTCGTGACCTTTGTGCCAATTTTGCCAACGGCCTACATACAACGCATACTTTTTACTCATAAATCTATTCTTTTAATTAAATCAATAAATGACTCTACGTCAGATACGTTTGTTGTATCCACATCAACGTAATTCTCTTCAGGTTTTTCGTAATCGGCAACGTGAAAATTCTCACGACCTCTTTCTTCGGTAGTGTGAACATAAATTTCAACTGCTTCAGATTTGTCTTTAAATTCTTCTCGTTGGTCTCTGTAAGGTGAAACTAATGATACAACAACATCATGACCTTTTTCATTCATGAAAAGAGCAATGTCTTGTGCTCTCTCGATGTTCTTTCTTCTACCCGCTTCGGAGTAGTCTTTATTCTTGAATATGTCTCTCAAATCATCACCATCGATGTGGAGAACTTTACTAGTGTTCATTAAAAATGCCACTAAATGTTTTGCTAATGTGGTCTTACCTGCTCCAGGCTGACCTGTAAACCAATATATCATAGAAGATAATATAACAAAAATATTCTAAAAAGTCAAATTAAATTGTCTCTTTAAGTAATTGGAGTTCTTTTTGTAATTCCTTGACTTTGGTGTCTCTAAAATTGGTGTCTGTTTTGTAATAATATTTCTCTAACCATACGTGGTAGTAATCTAAATTTTCCACGTGATCAACTCTATTCGGGTCTTTAACCCAGAATAATCCTTTACCAGTCAACTTAGGTCCTAATACAGGTAATTCAGGATATGACATGTATAATCTGTTTTCAATCGTCTCAACTTTAGATTTACATTTTCTCACACTATATCCCATAATCCCTTGGTCCGCTAATAACCATAACCATTCAGGAACCTCATCATATTTTCTAGTTATAATATCCAAATGTTTTTTGAGATATTCATCCCTAAGTTTATCACTATTCATTAATACGAACGATGTATTGGGCATCATCATATTTTGTGAGAAATCAGATATACCTCCAATCTTATCTAATTGGTGTTCGAATACAAAGAATTCTCCTCGTTGTATTTCCCATTGTGTATGAACTAAATCATAGTTGTTTGTCCATGATGGTAGATAACCTCTAACAATGAAATCTAAATCTAAAAATAGATAAGGTGTTGGTTCCTTACCAATCACAATTGATTTACCTGTTGTCCAAAATCTACCAGGATTAACTTCGGGATATTCTTTGTTAAAATTTTCCAAAGTATCCACATCAATTTCATCCCACAAATCTAACATTCCTTTTTTTCGGTAAAATTCATACCCAACATTGTCAGTATATAATTTAGTTTGACCTATGTATTTCTTCGCACTTCTAACCGCCACTTCTTGAATTAATAATTCGTAATCAACGATGTCATATTCATTGTCTGGTAAATCAAACATCTTAAGATGGTTATATCCTTGAGCATCCTTTTTATGAAAAAAAGGTGCCGTCCAATTAACAAATATTGCTTTCATATAAACGTATTCCTATATTATAATGTCCCTCTTCGTTAGGGTGTTTATCAGTTCTCATAACTTGAGTGGGTTTGGTGTCACCTAAGGTCCATTTATTTTCATCAACCCAATTCATTATTGATAAATTGTTCTCATCGGAACTTGTTGGGAAGTTAATGAAGTGTTCAGTTCTAAATGATTTAAAGTCATTATCTAAACATAGTATTCTATACTTAATTCCAACCTTACTCTGTAAGAAACTTAACGTATTGAATACTCTATGGTATTTGTGATATATTGTATGAGGTGCCCAGTGATTCATGTAATCACATAGTAATATAAATTGGTCGTTTGTAATTGGGAATCTGTCTCTACCTCCTGAATACTTGTTCATCAAATCAAACATTAGATTCAAGTCTCTGGTCAATCCAGCACTAGTATAATAAAAATCATTATTGATTTTAAATCCTTCTCTCGTACCCGCTGTGAATTGGTAGATTACTAAATCGTTTTTTTCAAATCGATTCATGTTCTGAGTTAACCTATTAAAACATTCTTCGTGACACATCGCACTTTCCGCAAAGTTCTCGTAATCCACTCCCAATTTTTCTGAAAGAACTCCTGTGTAAGTTTCATTCATTTGAAGGTAATGGTCTGTCGAAAAGGAACATCCGAATGTCCATATTTTATTGATGGGTGAGGTAGACATTTTTTCTAATTAATTGTTCAATTTTATTATGTAATATTATCTCAGTGTTTCTTTTTATGTTATGGATAGTAAAAATGGTATCAATAGGTCTACCAAATATTACAGATGGTTCGTATTTTAAAATATAACTCTTAAAATCAGATTGTGAATAGATGAACATAGCAAACTCTTCCACTAAAGTTGTTAGATTATACTCTAACGCAATCTCAAGTAATCTACTTGGTATGTATTTGTCAGCGCAATAGATGAAACCGGCATTAGGTAAAACAATTATATCTTCTTCTCTCCAACCGTACCTCTCCATTTCAATTATTTGTTGATTGGTCCAATTTTTCGCTCCTACATCCAATAATTTATCGGTTAATGAAAGGTATTCAATTGGGTACGAATATGTTGGCATTAAAAATTCTTTACCATCAAACTCAATAAAAAAATCATCATCCAATTCTCTCTCAATTTCCACATCCCAATCCATGAAGATAAACTTATCATGTCTTAACGAAGCTTCTTTTAATCCGATTAATTTATGTAGAAATTTAGTGTTCTCATTGTTGTATATAGTATTCTCATTTGACATTAAGACACACTTATAACCCAAGTCGATTAGTTTGTTGTAATTATCAAACCCCCAAACATACACCGTTTCGTTATAAAGTGGTTCTGGTTTAATATCATTAAAGTTGCCCCATAAAATCCTAACAAACTCAATACCTCTTGTATCCATTGGGTGATATATTTGATGTGAATTTATTTTCCAATTGCTTAAATTGTGGTGTGTTTGTTGTTTGTTTTCTTACCGTGGTTAACTTGTTCAATTCCCAATCGTAAGCTTGTGTGATTTGTTTAGAATCAATCTCATTAAGTATTTTACATGCACCATCATATGAAACAAAGTATGAGTAACAACCGAAAGGTGTTCCGACATTTAAAATGTCGAACTCATCGAATTTAACATCATTGAAGTTTACATTACCGACGTAATCAATATCATCTTCAATGATTAAAAGATTGGTTTTGTTTTCACAGGAATATTTTAACAGTGTCATATGACTCATAAACGTAGCCATAACTGCTTTCTGATTTATATCCCACTCATAGAAGTCTGTGTTTGAGAAATACTTCTTTTCAATCTCTTCGGTAATGTCATTTGATTCAACAGCATCAAAAAATTCAAAGTCAAGTCCCATCTTATCTTTAATAGTTAACATGTGACTTCTTCGATTCGTATCTTTCTTAAGTGATATACAAAAAGTTTTAAAGGTGTTCAAAATAATTGTCTTTTGTTACTTTCTCCTTGATGAAATTTGATAGTTTCTCCTCTTCGTCATTCCAAAAATCAAGATTATGATTCTTGCCAGATATTACGGTAGGTTCGATGTTATCAATGTACCAATCTAAACCTAAATCCTTTGTGTATAATAAGACAGATAGTTCATCGGGTATACCCTGTAAATCATTACCCTTGATTACCTCTAACAAATCATTAATTATCTCAACATCATTACAATAAAAGAATCCGGTGTTTGGTAAAACATACGAATCATTTAGTACGTGAGAATGTTGTGAGATGTTTTTATCCAAAACATCAAAAAATTTGTTCATGACAATATCATCCGTTTGTGACCTCATTACGTCAAACGCCATTTTAGGGTAACAATATAACGGAACTTGTAGAGATGAATTCTTTAGTCTAATTTGTTCGTAAAAATTATCATCCAAAGGTTTTGTTGGGATACAATCCCAATCTAAGAATAAAACCTCATCTAATAAATCTAACGCAATTTTTAGTCCGAAAATTTTATGGGTTAGACTATTGTAACTAATGAACGTGTGATTATCGGCAATTTCATAATCATAAGGTTGTTCGTTAATTAAATGACAATCATATCCTAATGATGTGAGTTTTTGATAATTCTCTTTTCCCCAAACAAATACTTTCTCGTTGAGATTGTACTTCTTTGCGTTAATGATTTGATTCGAATATCTTTCGAAATCACCCCACAATATTCTGATTATCTTCATGTTATAATAACTTTACACCACCATCCTCAATATTGAAATTGATAACACATCTATGTGTTTTACCGTAGAATGGTTTAACTGAGTGAACAACATCATATGGCCATATTAATAACATTCCTTTCTTTGGTCTGATAAAATATGACATACCTCTAATATGAAAAGTAAAAACCCCGCTGTATTGATGATCCGCAATTGGGTCTCCGTCAGATAGATAATAACCACCAACAAAACTAAGTGGTGTCTCTTCATCAGGTGACCACCTACAATGATTATGTTTATTATGTCCTCTACCTGATGTTGGATTATAAAACTGCATCCAACTCTCGGTTATTTTTGGATTGTTACTATGTGTTTTATTAATCTTGTCTAATAACTCAACATAACCCTCTTCACATCTATTACGTATCAACTTAACACATTCCTCCTTTCTATTTAAAAAATTGTTAGGTGGAACTGAAAAACGACTACCGATAGGATTGAACTCAGTTGGTTCTACCCATTGATCATATCTATAATATTCAACCTTATAATTTGATTGTCTTTCAACATCATATTGCTCAGGTAATTCTTGTCCCATTTGTTTTTCTTTCTCAGTCAACTCATTGAATCCTAAGTTATAAACTTCGTCATGTAAATCATGGTCATGATACTGTTTAAAAAACACAGGAATCGGGGCAAGATGAAATATGTTCTCTTGGTTAGTTGGAATTAATGGTTTATCAAAATACATAAATTAGTGTTTATAAATGAATGGGTCTCTTCTTCTAAGTTCTTCTAATTTCTTTTTAAATTCCTTTTCCTTTTTTCTTTTAGCAATCTTTGCCTTAACCCAATTAATAATTTTCTTTATCATAATTTTATTTTTTATATACTATGTAATTTCCTAATACTAAAATATCCATTTCAGTATCGATGAATGTGAATAATGCGTCTTGTGGTGTTAATACCATTGTCTTATCTTTTACATTGAATGATGTATTCAATAAGATTGGGTATCCGCTTAATTTTTCAAACTCTTTTAACAATAAATAAATTTTATTGTAAGGTGTTACTGATTGTACTCTCGCAGTTCCATCAACATGAGTTACCGCCAATAACTTATCTTTATATTCATCTTTAACTCCAACAACTTGGTTCATGTAAGGTACATATTCTTTTGATTTAAAATACGTTTCCTGATTTTCAAACGCAACCATGGGTGCGAATGGTCTGAACCCTTCTCGTTTTTTGATTACTCGATTAATTCTATCTTGCATATCAGGAGGAGTGGGGTTTGCTAATATTGATCTATTACCTAAAGCTCTAGCACCAAATTCAATTCTATCTTTAAACCACCCAACAACTAAGTTATTATTTAAACATTTAGCAATTTTCGCAATTAATACCTCTTCATTTAACCTTTCAAATGAAACTAATGGTTTATATTCCATAAGTGCGTTATAAATCTCACCATCACTGTACGATGGACCTAAGAATGGTGAAGGGTTGATTCTAGTGGGTTTAGTTAATGAAAGATAATACAAACAACTACCAATGGCATTACCCGCGTCAGAAGGTGCTGGTGGTACCCACAAATGTTTAAATAGACCACTCTCAACTACCGTACCATTCGCTTTTCCATTATACGCACATCCACCACCCAAACATAAGTTATTAGATTTAAACATATGTTTAGCCTCTTTTAAAATCTTAAAGAAGATATACTCATATCTTTCCTGTACCGCGGCCGCTAAATCTTTATGGTCTTGAGTTAATTTGTCGTTAGGTAATCGATTTGGTAAACCTAATAACTCACCAAGTTGGTGATTGAACATCATAGTATCTTCTTTATCCCATACAAAGACATCCATATTACATATTAAGGTCTCTTGTTTATATTTTATCAATTGACCCATTTTGTCTCTATATTTCGCAGGGTTACCATACGATGCCAATCCCATTACTTTATATTCACCTTCATTAGGTTTAAAACCCAAGAAGGCTGTCATTGCCGAATAGAACAAACCAACTGAATGTGGATACTCGATTGTTTTTAATTGTTTTAATCCACCACCAATACCTTTACCAAATGATACTGTCGATGTTTCACCCACACCGTCAATTGAAACTACCACAGCATCGTTAAAGTTTGATGAGTAGTATGAATACGCCATGTGTGATAAGTGATGTGGAGTATAATGAATTTTCCTTGATATTTTACTTAAATTGTATCTAACTTTAATGTTATTCAATAACGAAGTAAAGAATGATTTTTTCCTTTTAAATCTCAGGGTTGGGTCTTCATAGTAACAAACACAATCAATGTCTTCTTTTGATAGCTTATATGTCTTAAAGATGTAGTCTATGGTTTTATGTGGGAACGAGGAATCATGTTTGATTCCCGTAAATTTTTCTTCTTCGCACGCAAACAATAACTCACCGTTTTTGAACAAACAAGCAGAGGAATCGTGATAATATGCTGATACTCCAATTATATACATTATTAATAATTATATTAAACCAAAACTTTTATTTTTCATACTCACCATTTTATCTAAATTGATTCTTAAATAATCACAATATGAATCAAATATCTTATCTGTTTTGGTTTCTTCGGTGAATAGTTTATCTATTTTATTAATATAATGATTTCCTCCGAATTCATCAATGATTCGTTGTCTAATCATAAAAATAACCTCATCAAATGTCTTGTACCCATTTAAATGTAGGAAACCATTAAAATTGTAGTTTAGATTCCTAAAGAGGTCGGTTTGGGATTCAATCTTTAATACATCTGCGTTTGATTCGATAATAAAGGGGTAATCCCACTTTTCACCGGTAAATTCTATTACTGTTGGATTCTTATCAAAAATAAAATTGAATATATCCTTTTCCATTACAATTTCTTCGTTCTCCCTGTCAAGAATCATTCTGATGGCCGCCGGTATGAATAGTTGTTCAATTATACAAGCATTATAATAATTAGAATCAAAGAACTCCTTATTATCCTCATATATCTTTAAACAATACTCGGTAGCCTCCGCAATTAATTTCCACGAATGTCCACCAAATATTGACATGTTAGGTATGTTTTGAAACTTAACATATTCCAAAAACTCTTCAGGTAATTTATCTTGAATTTCAAAAGCACCTTTCAAATATGTCTTAAAGAAAACCGAATTGTTTCTTTCAAAGGATAGAACATTTGATGAACCTTCAGCAAAGGATGAATATATTCTATCAACTAATTTAACTTCAATTGGTTGGTAGATAAAACTATCTAAATCAATGTGAAGGTATGGTTGGGTTTGTTTGGTGTACACCATTAATTTAGGTACACTAAATGTTTCAACTTCTACACCTTCTAAAACTTCGGTGTCAATTACGTTATATGGGATTCCAATTTTCTTAACGATTTTTTCAATTTCTTTATTTGTATAAAGAAACACATGCTCATGATGTTTTTTCGCAAGTAATGTCGATAACAACATACAATACGCCGTGTATCGATTTAACGTACCTCCGTTTTTAGTTGGGATGTATGTGTGTACAATTTTCATTAACGAGTATATAATTCAGGGTATTCGACAATAATGTGGATTCCACCTTCTTCGTACGCCTCTTTATACGTCTCTTCGATTGATTCGAATGACGAAAGATTGTGGAATGTGATGTTTCTACATAATGATTGGTATTCTAAAAAGTAACTTCCTTTATGTTGGTGTCCCGGGTCAATTGGGGTATCAGATCCCTTACCCAAACGAATAATGATATTCGGATTAAACTGGTTATTACTCATTAATTTAATCTTATCTAAATGGTTCAATAACTGGTTTGTAGCACAAACAAGGAAGTCCCATCTCGGATAAAAACTAACAACAAAATCACCTGTCATTGCCATACCCAAAGTCATTCCCATTTGTGAATCTTCCATCACTGGTAACTCAATAATCTTTTCTTTAGGAACATTACCTAATGTGGTACTCATAGGGTTACCAGGGTATAGGGTTTGTTGACCGATAAAAAGGGTATCGGATTTCTCACCTAAAAATGTCATCGCATTTGTTAATGCGTCTTTGTAACTTGTATCTTGATTCATCGTAAACTATTGTAAAAATTATAATCTGTTTTGTCGTTTTTTATTTTCTCAAAGATTTTAATGTTGTTATCGAAACGTTCTTTATTCTCTTTGAAAAAATTAACAATCTCTTCTTTTTTATTATTTAATCTGACTACCTCATTGATAATCATCTCAAATCTTTTCTTAGGGTTAGGTTCACTATCGTAATCGTGATTTACCACATCATCAGAAAAATCGAATCCATAAAGATCTCTCATTTTCTTTATATGGTTGGTGCTCGCCATGATTATTGGTATTTGTGAATAGTATAATGGTATGAATGACTTTTCACTCAATATGATTATATCATCCTTATCGAA
>JACCDJ010013102.1_pt1 | contig 15877 bp, 10 predicted proteins | sample 7444481 | NCBI WGS metagenome assembly JACCDJ01 (sample SAMN15323435, study PRJNA562643) | freshwater metagenome | isolation source: river surface water | place: USA:Blue River Watershed | collected 2017-08-15 | reverse complement strand
ATTTCAATACCAACAAGTATTTGATGAAAGTATTGGATTCATTCAAAATACCTGTATAATTGATGCCCTATTTGCAATGGGAGGGAAGCAAACACTTGCTATGATCTCATAAAAAAATCCCCCCAAAAAAATTGGAGGGATTTTCAAATTATATTAAAATCAAACTACTTCTTTTTCAAGTAAGCAGCATATTTTTCATTTTGTGCATCTGTTAATGCAACACCATTCACTGAAATTTTACCATCTAACACTTGAATATTTACATTCTCTTTTGTTGCTAAACCATCTTCTTGTAAAGCTTGAATCAATGTTTTTGAATCAGCAGAAAAAGTAACTGTGGTAGTAGAATCAACAAGTTTTGCAGTAGAATCAGAACTAAATACTGAAATTTCAACTGTTTGAGATTTTGTTTCAATTGTTTTAGTTGGGTGTAATTGCGCTAAAGTAGGAGCAATAACCAATGATACAATTGACATTAATTTGATCAAGATATTCATAGAAGGACCAGATGTATCTTTAAATGGATCACCCACTGTATCACCTGTTACAGATGCTTTATGTGGTTCTGATTTTTTATAGAACATCTCACCATTGATCTCAACACCTTTTTCAAAAGATTTTTTAGCATTGTCCCAAGCACCACCTGCATTGTTTTGGAAAATACCCATCAATACACCACTTACTGTAGCACCAGCCAAGAAACCACCTAAAGCTTCTGGACCCATTGTGAAACCAATTAAGATAGGAGAGATGATAGTGATAGCACCTGGTAACATCATTTTCTTTAAAGAAGCTTCAGTAGAGATCGCCACACATTTATCGTATTCTGGTTTACCAGTACCTTCCATAATGCCTGGAATCGTACGGAACTGACGACGAACTTCTTCTACCATTGCCATTGCAGCTTCACCTACGGCACGAATTGCTAAAGATGAGAAGATGAATGGGATCATACCACCTACAAATAAAGCAGCTAAAACATCCGCTTTATAAATATCAATATGTTGATTGTCTGGCATTGCAACACCTACGAAAGCTGCAAACAATGCTAATGAAGTCAATGCTGCAGAAGCAATTGCAAAACCTTTACCACTTGCTGCTGTTGTATTTCCAACTGCATCTAAAATATCTGTTTTCTCACGCACTTCAGCTGGCAATTCGCTCATTTCTGCTATACCACCTGCGTTATCTGCGATAGGACCAAATGCATCAATCGCAAGTTGCATTGCTGTCGTAGCCATCATACCTGCAGCAGCAATTGCTACGCCGTATAAACCTGCACAAGCATAAGAACCATAGATACCTGCAGCCAATACTAAAATTGGGTAGAAAGTAGATTCCATACCAATTGCTAAACCACCAATAATATTTGTTGCATGACCCGTGCTAGATTGCTTGATGATACTTAACACTGGACGCTTGCCCATTGCAGTATAATATTCTGTGATGATACTCATTAAAGTACCCACAATTAAACCAACCGCAATCGCACCAATCACACCATTTCTTGTGAATTCTAATCCACGTAATGTCATCGTTTCTGGTAAAATAAAGTTCACTAAGAAATAACATGCTATTGCAGTTAAAATCATTGAACCGTAATTACCCATATTTAAAGCTTTTTGAACTACCGCTGTAGTCAAAGGTGCATTTTCGCTAATTCTAACAAAGAAGGTTCCCACGATAGATAATAAAATACCTATACCAGCAATCATCATTGGTAATAAAATAGGAGATAGACCACCAAAATTATCCACTAAAACGGTACCATTAGGACCAGTTACTTCCTGACCCAATACCATTGTAGCCAATACTGTCGCAACATAAGAACCGAATAAATCGGCACCCATACCAGCCACGTCACCTACATTATCACCTACGTTATCTGCAATGGTTGCAGGGTTACGAGGATCATCTTCTGGAATACCTGCTTCTACTTTACCTACTAAATCTGCGCCAACGTCAGCAGCTTTTGTATAAATACCTCCACCTACACGCGCAAATAATGCGATAGATTCAGCACCTAAAGAGAAACCAGTTAATACTTCGATTGTTCTTAGCATTTCCTTTGGATCTCCAGTTACATAGAAATATTGTTTTAATATTAAATACAAACCACCTAGACCTAAAACAGCTAAACCAGAAACACCTAATCCCATTACAGATCCACCTGTAAACGAAACATTTAATGCTTTTGATAAACTTGTTTTTGCAGCTTCCGCAGTTCTAACATTTGCTTTAGTAGCTACTTTCATCCCAATATATCCAGCAGTTGCACTAAATACGGCTCCAATTACAAAAGCTAAAGCAATTGTCCAGTGACTATCTTCGTTTTTAGTGGCCATGAAACCTAATAATAAGGCAACGATCACTACGAAATATCCTAGGATTTTCCACTCTGCTTTTAAAAACGCCATCGCACCTTCCGAAATGTAGGTACTGATTTCTTTCATTCGATCGTTTCCAGCTGGTTGTTTAGATACCCAATTGAATTTCAACATTGTATACAATAAACCAAAAATACCCATTGCCGGAACGGCATAAAATAGAAGATCTTTCATAAGCTATACTTATATTCTTTTTGTTTAAGATTAAGGAGTGCAAAAATAGGGGGTAAAGTCCAAAAAAACGATAAAATAGGGGTAAAATGCGCTATTTTACTCAACCAATGAAGTTGTATCCTCTTTTCCTGTAAATACGGCTGCAATCTCCTTGCCTTTATAGATGGCACGGTTATATCGGTTCCCTAAAATGATGATGGTAGCTGTTTGATTGACTAAACGGGTGAAAACCGTATTGTTTCCATGCCACCAACCATTATGATATATGAGCTTTTCTTCGTTCGGCTTCGCCAATACGCGCCATCCTAAACCATAATTATGCCAATACTTATTGGTTGGGCTTTTAGGTTCATAAGCCATTTCAAGCGTTGTTGGTTGTAAAAAACGACCTTCTGTCAAGGCCTTGTCCCATAAATAAAGGTCTCTTACTGTGCTATATATATTTTTATCACCATAGATCATATCGTATTTTTCCACTTGATAAGGCACCATTTGAGCATTGTAAGATGGCAAGTATTTGTCCATATTTTTTTGACACATCACAAAACTATTTTCCATTTTTAAAGGTTTAAAAATGGTTTCTTGCAAATAGGTTGGGAAGTCTTGACCTGTTATTTTTTCTATGATCAATGCCAACAACACATAATTGGTATTACAATACCTAAACACCCTGTCTGGATTGGCTGCAATGGCAGGTTTTCTTTGAATCATGAAGTCCAATACATCTTGATTGGTATATAAACCTGGTCTAAAAGGGGGCGTATTTTTCACCAATACTAATTTCTTAGCCCATCGGCCTCTTTTTGTTTTATACCTTACCGATTTATATTGTTTTGATTCCATGAAATAGGCATAATCTGGTAAGCCACTTCGATGGGATAATAACATTTCAATGTTTACATTTTTATAAGGGAAACCAGGCAAATATTGATCTACAGAGGCTTTCAGGTCTAGCTGATCCTTTTCCCATAGTTGCAAGGCAGCCATACCGGTAAATGTTTTAGAGACAGATGCTAAATGTATTGGGGTTGCTGCCACCAAGGAATCTTTGGTTTTATAATTCGCATAACCCTTATAATCTTCAAAAATGATTTCCCCATTCTTAGCTACTAAAATTTGACCACTGAAATTCTTGTTCCCTAAAATGGATTGGTACTTTGCTTTGATCGCTTCGGCATATTGTTCTTTTTCTCCAGTAGTAATTTTATTATACGTATAGCTATTCCCAGATAAGGTAAAGTTTGGCCCCTGACTTGATCCACAGGAGGCAGTCAATAATAAAATTTGTAATAATAAAAAGCTTCGAACGATCATCTGTTAGTATTTATAATGGTACATAGACATAACGCAAAATAGATATAATATATTGTGAATGAAGTCAAAACGCTAATTTTAAATTAACTTTGTGATATGAGCAAAATTGACCTTACCAGCTTTCCTAAAGATAGAATTAAAGTCCTGTTTTTAGAAAACATTAGCGATAAAGCGGTACAATATTTCAAACAACAAGGGTATGCCGATGTGAAGAAATTGTCTGGCGCATTAAGCGAGGAGGAATTGATTAAAGTGATCAAAGATGTGCACATCTTAGGTATTCGTTCAAAAACATTTATTTCAAAGAAAGTTTTAGATAATGCAAAAAAATTGCAAGCGATAGGTTGTTTTTGTATTGGTGTCAACCAAGTAGATTTAAAAGCTTGTAAACAAAAAGGGGTTGCTGTTTACAACGCCCCTTATAGTAATACCAGAAGTGTGGCTGAATTGGTGATTGGTGCTTCCATTTTATTGATTCGTAGAATTTTAGATAAAAATAAAGCAGCCCATAATGGGATTTGGAATAAAGATGCAAAAGGTAGTTTTGAATTAAGAGGCAAAACAATGGGTATCATTGGTTATGGAAATATTGGCACGCAATTAAGTGTGATGGCAGAAGCCATGGGAATGCGCGTTCAATTTTTTGATATTGAAACAAAATTGCCATTAGGAAATGCCCAAGCAAAAAAATCTATCAAAGAAATTGTAAGTAGTTCAGATATTATTTCATTGCATGTGCCAGAAACAAATCAAACTAAAAATTTGATCAACAAATCGGTCATTAAGCAATTTAAAACTGGTTCTATTTTAGTGAATTATGCTAGGGGAGAAGTGGTGGACCTAGATGCATTAGCAGAAGCGATTAAAGAAAAACAAATTGCTGGTGCAGCCATAGATGTTTTCCCAGAGGAGCCTGAAAAAAACGGAGATGCATTTAGCACCCCATTACAAGGTTTATCCAATGTCTTATTGACCCCACATATTGGAGGATCCACAGAAGAAGCACAAGAAAATATTGGTGAAGACGTTAGTATTAAATTATACCAATACTTAGAACGTGGCGTTTCCAATGGTTCACATACCATCCCGTCTTTGAGCTTGCCTCCAGTGGACGGTGCACATCGAATTTTACATATCCATAAAAATGTGCCTGGTGTATTGGGTGCGATCAATACTTTATTGTCAAAAAATAAAATCAATATTGTAGGTCAATACTTAAAAACAAATGACGAAATCGGCTATGTGGTTTTAGATGTGGATAGTAAATTATCCAAGCAAGCCATGACCTTATTAAAAGAAGTGAAAGAAACGATCAGGGTTAGGATGCTGTATTAATCGCTTTCATCATTGCGCTAATTTCGTCTACATCCACATCAAAATATTGCATATTTTCTTGCATACTTGGTTGATTGAACGTCATTTTAGAAGGCATTGCTTTTCTAGCAGAACTATGCATTTCTTTTGCGCCAGTTGCTTTAACAATCGTTGCAATATTATCTGCACGAACACCACTTCCAGGTAAAATGATAATTCGATCTTTTGCTTTTTCAACCAATTGTTGAATCATTGGAATGGCGTTTCCCACATTCGGAACTTGACCACTTGTTAAAATGCGTTTACAACCAATATCTATTAATTGTTCTAATGCCAAGGATGGATCTTTACAACGATCAAATGCTCTATGAAAACTTATTTCCATTTGCCCTGCAGCCTGAATCAATGCACTTGTCCTTTTGGTATCAATACTTCCGTCTGCATTCAATAGTCCAATGACTGCACCTTTAAAACCCAATTGCTGACAAGCCATTAAGTCATTTTGCATTACCTGAAATTCTCTATCAGTGTATAAAAAATCTCCTCCTCTTGGACGAATGATTGGAAATACTGTTTGCTTGGTTAATTGTGACATTAATAACAAACTACCATAAGATGGGGTAGTGCCTCCTTCCATTGGATTCTCACAAAATTCAATTCTATCAGCCCCTGCATTTAAAGCATTCAATGCAGCTTCAATATTAAATGCAGCAATTTCTAATATTACTTTTGACATCTTTAAATTAAATTAGCAGCATCAATTAATTTGTTGCCTTCATTGTTATACACAGAAAAGTTAAAACCTTTTTGTAAAGCATATGCACCCACTTTTCCTTTTTTATTAATAGCAACAAAACAAACTTGAATTTCTTTCGCTTTTTCTTTTTTGATTCGATTGATTTTTTCAACAACAAGTTTACAGGCTTCTTCTGGGCTTTTACCCTGACGCATCCATTCCACCACTGCACTTGCTCCAGCCACTCTGATCACATCTTCCCCTTGACCTGTTGCAACGACTGCACCCACTTCATTGTCTACATATAAACCTGCACCAATGATAGGGGAGTCTCCTACACGACCATGCATTTTAAATCCAGCACCACTTGTGGTACAGCTTCCACTTAGGTTCCCAAATTGATCTAGTGCAATCATTCCAATCGTATCATGATTCCACTCACCGTTTGATAATTTTTTTGGTGCATTGAACGCAGGATCATTAACTGTAACCGATTGATTCTTCTCTACATTAATCGTTGGTTTATAATTCGATGTTTTCAACCATTCTTTATAATTCTTTTTTGCTTGTTCAGATAAATCAGCAGATTCTAAGGTAAACCCATTGGACAAAGCAAATGCTTGTGCACCTGCACCAACCAAAAAAACATGTGGCGATTTTTCCATTACTTTTCTTGCCACTGAAATAGGATGTTTGATGCGTTCTAAAAATGCAACAGAACCACAATTAAATTCATGATCCATTATAGATGCATCTAATGTTACTATCCCATCTCTATCTGGGTTTGCGCCTAATCCGACACAACAATTGAGTTCATTTTCAGTGACCATGACACCTTGTTCAACTGCATCTAAAGCTTTGCCTCCATTTTTTAATACTTCCCATGCTGCTACATTTGCTCTTAACCCAGCGTCCCAGGTGGATGCAACTATGGGTTGGAAAGTGTTTGATGGATTAGTGGATTGGATAAAATTAGGTATCGAAAAACTAGTAATGCCTAATCCACTTAAATTGATAAATTTTCTTCTGTCCATAGTGATTGTGCTGTTAATATCAGTTCTTAAAGATAGTCAGTAAGCAGTAAATTTTGTACATTTATACTGATTATGATGCAAACAATATTTGATCAATATGGATGGGAAAATGCAATCGCAATTCCATTAAGTCAAGGGTTAATTAACCAAACGTATGAACTGCAAACTGCACAAGGTGCTTTTATTCTTCAAAATATCAATACTCAAGTATTCAAAGACCCATATGCCATTGATCACAATATCAAATCGATTGGACAATATTACAATACAACTGTTCCAGATCAATTATACACACATTTGGTGCCGAATTTAAGAGGGGAGACATTGATCGAGTGGGAGGGGAAGTATTACCGTGCATTCAAGAAAATTGAGGGTTTCGCATTGGATGTATTAACAAATGCAGATCAAGCAAAAGAAGCTGCACATCAATTTGGAAAATTTACAGCGAGTTTATCTGAATTTCCAATAGAGGCCTTAAAAGTCACTATTCCTCATTTTCATGACCTTGCTTTAAGGTACCATCAATTTGAACAGGCTTTGATACATGGAGATACCAAAAGAATGGCTACCGCAAAAGATGCGATTCAATTTCTTCAGTCCCATCAATCTTATGTAAAAAAATGGTTGGATTTTACATCCAATAAAGAAGCTCATTTAAGGGTCACACACCATGATACAAAAATTAGCAATGTCTTATTTAAGGACGAAAATGCAATTTGTGTCATCGACCTGGATACAACCATGCCTGGTTATTTTATAAGTGATATTGGAGATATGTGCAGGACCTATCTCTGTCCAGTCAATGAAGCCTGCCAGGATTTAAGTCAAATTAAAATTATTCCGGAAAGATGGACTGCAATTCAAAATGGCTACTTAGAAGCCATGGGGGAGTTCTTGACCTCATTTGAAAAGGACCATTTTGCATTTTCTGGACAATGTATCATATACATGCAAGCACTTCGTTTCATCACCGACTATCTACAATTAGACCAATATTATAAAATAGATAGACCTAGTCAAAACTTAGATCGTACTTTAAATCAGCATCAATTGTTGATAGAATTCAACAAAATAATTTAATATTAATACTGGTCATCCATCGCAAAGTCTGGCTTTCTGTTTTTCCATTTTCCACGGGTGAAATCTGGAATCTCTTGTACCTGTCCATTTTCTGCAATTGATTTTTCAGACAATGGGGTAATAGCATACCAAGTAGCTAAATCATATACATCCATAGGGAAAGGAACAGCTCTTTTAATACATTCTAAGAAGGCGTTGATCACAAAAAAGTCCATTCCTCCATGTCCAGCTCCAGTCGCATCAGCTTCAAAACGTTTCCATAATGGATGGTCATGTTGCTTTAAATAGGCTTCTGGGTTTTCCCATTGGTGCGCTTTAGGGGAAAGTCCTTCTATATAGATATGTCCAGCCGAAAATTGACCGGCATGAAAATCCTGCCAAAGGCCTTGAGTACCTTGAACCCTGAAGCCAAGATTATAAGGACGGGGAGAATTGGTGTCATGCGTTAATAAAATAGTCTCTCCATTTGCAGTTTGAATACTTGTTGTTACAATGTCTCCTAATTTAAAATTTAATTTCGCATTAGGATGATTTTCACCACCTTGTGGATGGTTAACTATATATTTATGTAAACCTCTTGCCTTAGTAGCCACAGAAGATAGTCTTGTTAATTGATTGCCTCTATTGATATCGATCATCATTGCAGCAGGCCCTAATCCATGCGTTGGATACAATTCTCCGTTCCTATATAAGGAGTGGTTTGTTCTCCATTTTGCCTCACTATATCCTTTTTCACCAAATTCAACGCCTGAATTATACGCTGTAACACCATTATTGAACTTAACACCCCTTAAATCGTGCTCATAACCACCTTGTAGGTGCAATAATTCACCAAATAGGCCTTTTCTTACCATATTATAGACCGCTAGCACATCACGACGATAACACACATTCTCTAAACACATCACAGGAATATTGTACTTTTCACTCGCATTCACCACATCCCAGCATTCCTTAATATTAATAGCACCACAAACTTCTACACCTGGAATAATGCCATTTTTAATCGCTTCTATAGCTTGAGGGATATGCCATTCCCATGGAGTGGCTATGATTACCGCATCTATATCCGTTCTTTTAAGTAGGTTTTTATAGTCTTCCTTGCCATTTTTATATTCAATTGCGGCAGTTTTACCTGCTTTTTTTAGGATGTTTTGGGCATCCGCTAACATCTTTTCATCCGGATCAGCAAATGCAACCACCACGACATCTGGACGTTGTACCAATAAATCGATATGGTTTTGACCTCGGAAACCAGTTCCAATGACACCAATTTTGATGATATCTTTTTTAGCTGTTGATTGAGCTTTTATAAACTGTGGACTTAAACTTAAAGCAATAGATGCTAAACCAGCGTCTTGTACAAATTTTCTTCTAGATGAATGTGATGGCATAGTGAGATATGTTTATCCTACAAAATACAACCTATTTTCTATTCAACAAACAGTCTATTGATCGAATTAAACCTATTTTAATTGCTTATAATTAACATTATGTTAAATAAGATAATAAAGAATATACCCTTTTAGTAGTTATCCGTTTGGTGGTTATTCTTTATTCGGATACATACTGAGTATTCTAAAACCTTATAGTCATAAAAAAAGCCCTCCCGTTTGGGAAGGCTTTTAAATAATTGAGTATTGATATCATCCAAAAGAATTCATCTATTGGTATTTATCGTGTAACATATCGTATTTGGTAAACTTAGCGTCTAACTCATCATATAACTTTTGGTTGGTTCTGTTCTTGTCTCTTTTAGCAGCATATAATGTTGCTAAGAAATCAACAGATCTAGCCGCTACATTCTTCTCTTGTCTAGATAATGTGGTTTTGTCTTTCACAATATTGAAGGCATTTTCGATCCACTCGATTGCTTGGTCTGCTTTTGCCTTCATAGGCGCATCTAATGCTAAGTTCAATTTCTTGATAGAATCTTGTTGTGCTTTAAATGCAGCATCAAAAGCCAATTTCTTCTTTGGATCTTTAGGTGCAACTGGCTTGTTGGTATTCAATTGTTGTAAAGCCCTGATATTATTACCAAATTGTTCATCCAATACAGTGTATTGATTGTAATAGCTAATACCAACGTTAAAGGCTGCTGCAAAATTGGAAGTATTCAACTTATAAGCTCTCATATATGCATCAGCTGCTTTATCTAAGAAATAATTTGCCTTTTCGTCAGATAGTCCATCTACGTTTCTTGAAGCCATAAACATATCACCATACATTTGACATTCTGTTTCATTGATCGAATTGGCTGCTATTTGTGCTTCATATGCTGCTACTTTTTCTTCGGCTGTCAAGTTTTTGTCGATATAATCTGCTCTAAATTCAAACCATTTCTCTTCTGGATAGTTCTTTTCAGAAACAGTATAATATTGGTCGAATAATGCTTTATTTTTTGTTTCTGCTGCTTTGATTAATACATACTTATACATGTCAATCAAATCTGGTGTTTTCATGTTCGCATCAATCATTCTAGTATAATACTTAATAGTAAGGTCTTCATTTCCAGCATTTTGATTTGCGTAACCAGCATACATCAAAGTTGTCGTATCAAATGGTTGTTTATTCGTAGACCACCCTTTTGAAAATATGATATCACTAAAAACAACACCTCTATCGAAATTAGCCGCAGCTTCTTTCCATTTTTTATCTCCAAATGCAGCTACACCATCTTTAAAACTTTTGATATACACTTCAAAGAAAGGTTCTTGACCATTTTTTATAGCAAGTGTGAATTCAGGATCTGCTTTGATATAATCTTGTATGATTGTAAATAATTTCTCAGTAGCATCTGGATATTTTGAAGCTGGATCCTTTGATAAACCAGTATAAATTTTTGATTTCCAGTAATACCCTTCTGCTGTGGTTTCTAGACTTGGTTTTTTTGCAACCACTTTTTCATATTCTGTCTTTGCTGCCTCAAAATTATTTAATAATAAGCTTGTCTCTACTTTTTTAAAGTCTTGAGCAAAAGCTGTTTGCATCAATGTCATCAAAAACATTGTACCAATCCATTTTTTCATATTGATTATTTTAATGATCTAAGTTAATAAATTTATGCATCTGGCGTATCATCGCCTTCATTGTTTAGTGTATCGTTTATAGCTGTATCTGTATTTTCAGTTGAAATATTACTTGCATTATCTGCTATAATCGCTTCATTACTAATATTTTCTCCTTCCTCGGGTACATCTTGTTCTTCGATTTTTGAAGTCGCTGCAATTTCATCATTTTCGTCTAAACGAATCAATTTTACACCCTGTGTCGCTCTACCCGCTTCTCTAATGTCTGCGATACTTGTTCTAATGGTTACACCAGATTTACATGTAATGATTAAGTCTTCTTTTTCTAATACATCCATTAAACCAACCAAGGATCCGGTTTTTTCGGTCACATTGATGGTTTTAACACCTTTACCACCACGGTTGGTGATACGGTAGTCATCAATTGGAGTACGCTTACCATAACCTTGTTGACTCACCACTAATATAGTTCGGTCTTTATCTTCTCTGCTTACGCAAACTAAACCAACTACTTCGTCTGTTTCATCGTCCACTTCGATCCCCGCCACACCAATCGCACCTCTTCCTGTTGGTCTCACTTTTTCTTCTGGGAAACGAATTGCACGACCAGACTTCACAGCCATCATTACCTCATTATTGCCATCGGTTAAACGTGCTGCTAATAATTCATCACCTTCGTTGATGGTAATTGCGTTCACACCATTTACTCTAGGACGACTAAATTCTTCCAAACATGTTTTCTTAATGATCCCTTTCTTAGTACATAAGATGATATAGTGATTATTTACATAATCTTTATCTGCCAAATTACGTACTTCGATAATGGCTTTAACTTTATCGTCTTGTGGTAGTTGAATTAAATTTTGGATCGCTCTACCCTTACTTGTTTTTTCACCTTCTGGAATTTCATATACGCGCATCCAGAAACATCTTCCTTTTTCGGTAAAGAACAACATGGTATCGTGGGTAGATGCAATAAATAAATGCTCTACATAATCTTCCTCTCTTGTCTTAGAACCAATGGCACCGCGACCTCCACGCTTTTGTTGACGATATTCAGTGGCAGATGTACGTTTGATATAACCTAAATGAGAAATGGTAATCACCACATCTTCTTCTTCGATTAAATCTTCGATACGCATTTCATCCGCTAAGTATTGAATCTCTGATTTACGTTCGTCACCAAACTTATCTTTCACTTCTAATAATTCAGTTTTGATCAGCTCAAAACGTAAATGTTCACTTCCTAATAATTCTTTTAAAGAAGCAATCAATTTCATCAATTGGTCAAATTCTTCTTTAATTTTCTCACGCTCCATGCCTGTTAAACGTTGCAATCTTAATTCTAGAATTGCTTTCGCTTGGATCTCTGAAATACCCCATCCTGCATTGATTAAGGCTTCTTTTGCAGCATCTGGATTGGCTGAGCTTCTGATTAAACGAATCACTTCGTCTAAATGATCTAAAGCAATTAAATAACCTTCTAAAATATGTGCACGCTCTTCGGCTTTTCTTAATTCAAATTTAGCCCGACGAATCACCACTTCCATTCTAAAATCAACGAACTCTAAAATCAAATCTTTTAGGTTCAAAATTCTAGGACGACCTTTTACCAACGCCACATTATTGATACCATAACTGGTTTGCAATTCTGTGAATTTGAATAATTGGTTTATGATTACCTGTGCAACAGCATCCTTACGTAATTCAATAACGATACGGGTTCCCTCGCGCTTGTTACTTTCATTGTTCACGTGTGTAATACCATCTACCACTTTATCCACGACCAATTGACCAATACGATCTGTTAATTGATCACGATTTACTTGGTATGGAATTTCGTTGATCACAATCATCTCACGACCATTGGCTTTTGTCTCTACATTACACTTTCCACGCACTACTACACGACCACGACCTGTCATCAAACCTTGTTTCACCCCTTCCATGCCATATATTACCCCACCTGTAGGAAAATCGGGTGCTTTTACAATGGAGATCAATTCTTCGATTGTAATGTCTTTATTGTTGATGTAGGCGATACATCCGTCTACTACTTCATTCAAATTATGTGGCAACATATTGGTTGCCATACCAACTGCGATACCAGATGATCCGTTCACTAATAGTTGTGGAATCCTTGTTGGTAGTACACTTGGTTCAGACAAACTATCATCAAAGTTCAATTGATAATCGACCGTGTCTTTTTCCAAATCATCCAACATGGCTTCGGAAATCTTTTGTAAACGCGCTTCCGTATAACGCATCGCTGCCGGTGGATCACCATCTTGGTTACCAAAATTACCCTGTCCATCTACTAACTTATAACGCATGGTCCACTCCTGTGCCATACGCACTAAAGTGTCATAAATAGCGGTATCACCATGTGGGTGAAATTTACCCATCACTTCTCCAACTATACGAGCAGATTTTTTATACGCTTTATTGCTATTGTTTCCTAATTCGTGCATGGCAAACAACACACGACGATGAACTGGTTTAAAACCATCACGCACATCAGGTAATGCACGACCTACAATTACAGACATTGAATAGTCAATGTAAGAGGTTTTCATCTGTTCCTCAATGTTGACTCTGATCACTCGATCATTGTCTTGGGTCTGTTCTAGACCTAAATTTCCGCCTAAATTTTCTTCCATATTTTTTGTTTCTTATAGTCAATTTCCAGTGGCCAAAAAGACCATGGATACGAACCTCTACGAAGATACCTTTTTGACCCCTTTTTTATGCTTAAAATCAGTATTAATTTACACAATTTTATCCACAGTTTTTGGTAATAAATACTAACTTTAACACATACATTTTTAACCACTTATACATTCAAAAATGAGCCAAACAATTCTCATTATTGGAGCCGGCAAATCTGCCACAGTTTTAATCCAATATTTACAACAAAAGGCGGTCGAAAATGATTGGTTTATCCTTCTGGTAGACGGTGACGAAACAATCGCTAAAAATAAGTGGAATAATGCCCCTAATGGAACAGCCCTAGGCATTGACATAGAAAATGATTTAGATCGTCAAAATTTGGTTCAAAAAGCAGATATCGTTGTCTCTATGTTGCCTGCTCAACTGCATTTTTTAGTGGCTAAGGATTGTTTACAATTTGAGAAACCATTATTCACAGCCTCCTATGTGGACGATAATATGCGCTCGATTGCTGCAGAAATTGAATCTAAACAGCTTTTATTCCTTTGTGAAATGGGTTTAGATCCCGGAATTGACCATATGAGTGCGATGGCTATACTAGATGAGATCCACGAAAAAGGAGGCAAAATAACTAGCTTTAAATCGCATTGTGGCGGATTGGTGGCGCCAGAAAGTGATGACAATCCTTGGCATTATAAAATCAGTTGGAACCCAAGAAATATCATTTTAGCCGGTAAAGCAGGTGCAATTTATCTTGAAGATGGTGCCACTGTAACAAAACATTACTCAGAAATATTTGAAAATACACCTGTGGTGGAATTGCCAGGAATCGGTCATTTGGCCTATTATCCAAATAGAAATTCCTTGTCCTATATTGAAACTTACCATTTACAAGGGGTCAAAGATTTTGTGCGCACTACCCTTCGCTACCCTGCATTTTGTATTGGCTGGAATGCCATTGTGCAATTGCATTTAACCGATGAAACAGTGATTGAACTAGCACCAAATACAACTGTTCAAAATTGGTTTGAGAAGCATATTCAACAAAATGGATTAGAACAAATATTAGAAAAATTTACCCAAGATCTAGCCATTAAGGAGCAACTGGAATTCATAGGATTGTATACATCAACAATAATTCCAAATCAATTCAATTCCAATGCAAGCATCTTACAATGGCTATTAGAAGGCAAATGGAAACTCAAAGCAACAGACAAAGATTTAGTGGTAATGTTGCACGAAATTGAATACAGCATTGGTTCGCGTCAATTTAAATTGGATAGTAGCATGGTGTTAACTGGATCAGATGCAATCAACACAGCCATGGCCACCACAGTTGGACTACCATTGGCGATGGGTGTATGTGCTTATTTAAAAGGCGAAATAAAAATGACAGGTTTACATATCCCTATTGACGCCAGAATTTATCAACCAATTTTAAAAAGTTTGGCAGAGGAAGGGATAGTTTTTCGGGAAACCTTAACGAGTTATTAAGCCAATTTTCCATTTACTTCCCATTCAAAATCTAATTGACGTTTGTCTAAATTGGCAGCTGCAACTTTGACGATGACTTTATCACCCATATTGAACTTTCTGCCCGACCTTGAACCGACTAAAGCATAGTCTGCTTCAACCAATCTAAAATCATCAAATCTAGATAAGCTTGCAATGGACACTAAGCCTTCACATTTGTGCTCCACAGTTTCTACAAAAAATCCAAAACTAGCTACACCACTAATGATGCCTTCGAAACTATGTCCCAAATAATCACGCATGAATTCAACTTGCTTGTATTTATTGGCTGCACGCTCTGCTTCCATCGCAGCTCTTTCGCGCATGCTACAATGTGCGCATTTTTCCTCTAACCCTTCGTCATTTATGGCATTACCCATTAATACACTTTGTACAATTCTATGCACAAGCACATCAGGATATCGACGTATCGGAGAAGTGAAATGACAATAATGTTCAAAGCCTAAACCATAGTGTCCAATATTGTTGGTGGTATAGATTGCTTTGGCCATCGTACGAATACCCAATTGCTCCAATACATGTTGCTCTGGCTTGCCTTTGGATGCCAACATTAAATTGTTAAAGCTATGTGCGATATGGTCTGGAGAATCAATATTAAAAGGATAT
>JACCDJ010936370.1_pt1 | contig 15887 bp, 20 predicted proteins | sample 7444481 | NCBI WGS metagenome assembly JACCDJ01 (sample SAMN15323435, study PRJNA562643) | freshwater metagenome | isolation source: river surface water | place: USA:Blue River Watershed | collected 2017-08-15 | reverse complement strand
GTCTTGTTGATTCTACGTGCTTCTACTTCTAGCTTCGATAGTTCTTCTACCATATGATCTATCGACTTGAGCATCTTGCGCAGGTCAGCGTTGTAGTCAAGTCTGTGTATCTGAGAGACTATCTCAGTACGAACTGTGAACCATTCTAAACTAGAGGTGATTTTCATAAGCCTCTATTGTATCACGAGTTGATGTTTTTGGCAAGTGGTTTGGTGTATGTGTAGCCGTACTGCTTGTGTAACCATTCAACAAACTTCAAGACTTCTTCCTCTTGGAAGTCTCGGTGAATACGTGATTCATTGTACACTACACTAGCGTGTGATACTCGATCTAACCATTCTTTGTCGTTCATTTTGTTTTCCTCGGAGTTATTTATTCCAAAAGAAAAAGGCTCACGAAAATGTGAGCCTCATTTATATAACTCTAACACTATTGTTGATGGTGAATGGTATATTATATCTACCGCAGTAAGATTTAATGATTCTTATAATTCTGTTCAAACGTTCGTATGTCTGGTCCTCTGGCTGTCTATCTTTCATAGAATCATCCCATTTTGGTTCGATTAGGTCTATTCGCTTGATACTTCTGTGAATGTTTTTGATATCACCTATAACAAACTCCTCTTGAAATTGCTCATATGAATGACCCTTCATAATTTGATCTGCTGTGCCCCAAGCTGTGCCAGTACTTAGTCGCTGTCTGTCCGAGTCTGCTTTCCAGTATCCCATTGGTTCCCATTCTACTGGGCCATTTATGCCTCTAGGATAAGTTGCTTTTTTTCCAGTTGGAATTTGTTTGGCTGAATATGGATTCTTGATTCCGCCTCGATGAAGGGCGGTTGCATTTCTAAGATGCATTAAACGCTGACCATCGACTGGGATAATCTTGTTAGTTTGCGCTAAGATTTGTCTATCTACTGTTAGTTGAACAGGTGCCCATGCTAAGCGTTTGTTTCTGGTAAAGCTGTTACCTTTAACAGTGTTTTTAAAATATTCAGGATGCTTGTCAATATCTAAATTTGTATCTTTGGTATTTTGTGGGAATCTGTTAGGGAATCTTGCCTCCAATACATCACTGTATAGGGTTTCAAGGGCTTTTCTGTAATCCATACCATGATATAGATATGTATCCGTTACTGCCTCTGTGATAATTTCATTGATTCGCATTAAGATATTTATACAAAAAGGCCCACTTTCGAGTGGGCCTTGCTTTTAAGGGAAATCTCAGTTAGAGATTAGAAGCCGAACTGTAGACCTAGTGAGTAGGCACGTTCTTTGATATCTTGCTCAGAGCGTGATAGACCTGCTACGACAGCAACGTTCTTAGCAACTGGGTGTGCGTATTGAACGAATGTAACTGTTTGTGCTGTACGAGTTGCCTCTGTACCGCCGAAGCGTGTCTTGACGCCTGCTAGAGCGTAGCCAGCACCGACTGGGCGACCAACGTTAACACCGGCAACACCGTAGCGATATGGAGTGTTAGCACCGTTCATGGTGTTGTCGTAACCCATACCAACGAATGGTGTAGCAGTTAAGCCAGCGACTTGGTAGTTCTTGCCACCAGTTACTTCTAGTGAGTTGAACAAGCCTGAGCCGTCAGAGGCACGAGCGGTACGTGACTGTAAGCCGTATTGAATGCCGCCGATTTCTTTACCAGCACGAATGTACTGAGCAGTGCTCTTTGAATTGTCAGTGCGGTCGGTGACTTGGTCAACTGCGACTGAAACGAAGTCAGCGGAGAACGCTGTGCCGGACATGGCGAGAGCTAGAATAGCTAGTAGTTTTTTCATTATATTTCCTTTGTTATCTGTCTTATTGACATTACAACTATAATAACACAAGGAGTTCTGTTGTCAATAGTTTTTGGATGTCTAAATATCATCATGAGAAGCCAACAAGATCGTGAAACCATTGAGAGTTATTTAAGTGATCCATACCAGATTACTAACTTCATTACCGAGGATGAACGGCTAGCATTGATTGATTTCTTTAACAACAATGAGCGTCATGTTCACAAGCATACTGGACCAATTACCATTGATGTTACTCAAGATGAACTGGCGCAAGAACCGTTCAAGTCAATCTTAGAACGATTGCGACCAATCATAGGAGACTTTCGTGTATGGTCAGCGTTGTATTTTAAAACAGACAGACCGCATATCATACACAACGATGACTCATTCGATAATCCAGTATGCTACAAGGGCATCAACATACCATTAGAGTTTGGTGGTGACGCTGACGAGTATCCAGAGTTGTGCTTCTTTGACCAGCACTACTTAGAAGGTCCAGCTAAGTTCTTCAAGGGCAGTAGTGATATCAAATCGTTCTACAACTTATCGGTGTATGATTATAAGGATGTAAAGAGATTATCTAGTGACCCGTTTCCTAGTGATATCAAGCAACGATACTTCCCTACGATGAGGGACAGTTGGCTAGAAGAACTGAGTTTCAATTCAGCGTTCACTCAGGGATATGGTAGCATCACAGTGTTTGATACTGTTAGATTACATTGTGCTAGTGACTTTAGATTGAAGGGTATCACATCAAAGTTAGGACTCAGTATATTTACGGAGAAGATATGATACCATACATATATTATCCCAAAATCACTATTGATGCTGATGCGTTAAATCAAGTAATTAGAACCTTTGATGGTAAATTCATTACTGATGACCGTGAGTTGGCTCGATTAACATTTAAACCTTCTGAGGATCCAGGTCTTACAATGTATCAGCGGATAGTTGATAATTATCCATATATGGTTGAGTTTCAAAAACAAATTCCTATACTTGGTCCTATTTTCAACATTTATATATTTTCACCCTATGAGACTATCGATACACATATTGACAAATCTAGATTGTGTGCTTTAAATATACCGCTATCAAACACAGATAAAGCCGATACTATTTTTTACGACCATGTCTCGGATAAAAAACAATATATTGACAGTAGAGCACTAGATGAGGTAGAAGAAGGTGCTGAACTCTTCAGATTCAATATGAACAAACCAGTAGTGTTCAATACTACTATACCACACAAGGTGATCAATCATCAACCCAACTACAGAATATCAATCAGTTGGGGTTTTAACTGCGACTTTGAAGAGGCGGTTGACTTCTTTGAATCAATGCGTGTGCTGTAAGTTAGCCACTACCTTTGCTACATTCTCGGATGTAAACGGCACATTAAGTATGAGGTGCTGACTGTCATTTACCCAACTGATTGTGCGATGCTCTCTGCGGGTGTTGACGTAATAAACACGACCTAGTTCGATGTTGATCTTCTTATCACCCATTAACCAATCATAGTCATACGGACCAACATTGTTGAGGAACACAATCAGTCTGAACACATCACGAGGCATGGATGGGTGGTCACGATGCGGCACAAAGTAACCACCGATGTTGCTCTGTACAATGAATGTGCGCCCTAGTGGTTGCCATTGGTCTAAGAAGTGATGTAAGCTGTAGCATTGCTTGTATACTTCAGTAGGTTGATTGAACTCTAACTCACTCAATCTGCGACCAGCTATATGACTTGCTTCTGCTAAGCTTGGTGGTGAGGTATGAGTAGCTCCTGGTACTTGTGTAAGTGTTAATGCCCTACGATTGTTAGGTCGGTCTGTTCTCGGTAAGTAATCAACCCAATCATCTTTGAATGGCTGTAACTCACGCTGTGTGGCGGCTGTATCAATCTTAATGTTGAGTGGCTCAAAGTCGCCTAGATTACTCAACACTAGTTCGTTTGATATGGTCTCTAGGGTTACATTGCTTGGGTCATAGTGTGCTGGTCTGCCACTTACGCCTGGTGGTACTTTAACTTGTGTCATTGTGTTCCTGTATCTGTTTTGCCTAATTGCTGAAATGCCCATGCTCGTTCGCCACATTGCCAACATTTGCCACATCTGCCTACTGGTTGCTCTGTACAACTATGAGTAACATTCAGTAGGTCTTCCTGTTCTAACTCAAACATCAAATCAATGATGTGTGTCTTGTATAGGTCAACGAATGGTAGTGCTACTCCTGATGGTGCTGAGGTTGCTCTGACAGGTGCGCTTGATAATTCATTCAACTCAGGTGGATTCTTATTCAACGCATTGAATAGGATATCTACCTCGTAGTTGGCAAATATATCTGTTAATGCTGTTCTACTCTGTAAGGAGTGATGTGCGTTAGGATCACCAACTGTAACTGGGTTGGGTAGTTTGATAGCAAACTTCTTGTTGAAGTGTTGAACTACCCTTGAAGCATAAGTTGTTGACCCATCTGCTTTGTCGATTGTGAATACTTGAAGGTCATTGTAGCCTCTGTGATAGAGTAGATATAACAGTACCGCGCTATCTAGGCCGCCGCTAAGCATAATAGCATATCGTTTGTCTCGCTCTGGAGAATCAATCTGGATCTCCTTACCGTCTAATCTGCTGATATACTTCATTGTTTGCTCCTGTAGTATTGTTCGAGCCAGTCATAGTCATTGATTTTATTCAACTCCTTCATGTTGCCATCATATTGCTCGACATACCCGACAGCATCTAAGTAGCCATAGTATGCGTGAATAGCGAATGCAGCTGGGCTGTGTTGGGCTTTGCGCCAGCGTTCGAGATACATCTCTCTGTTGTTAGCACTACGCTCTCCGAGTATCACACTCAGTAACTTGACGCAGTGACGGAATGCGGCACGCCATGCTTCGAATGGGCTTGCGTTGTATTGTGATACGCTTAGCACTCTATCGCTCATTGTTTTTGTAGCGACTGCGTTGAGTGTGAAGTCACCCTTGCTCATGTCTGTATTAATGAAGCTATCTTTGCGCCATAGTTTGACTGCGCCTAGACTCGATGTATCGCCCTGTACGATTGGGTCATATGCCTTAAACATTACAAGGTCTGTTGTAATTGGCTCATTGTACTCTAGGTCTTCTACTACCAGATTGTCACCGTCTACTGTCCAAAAGAATGGAGTAGTTGCTAGGCTATTACAAGCTAGGTGTATTCGGTCGATACCTTGAATACCATGAATACGCTTAGCGTGTGGATGACGTTGCTTGAGGCGTTGCCAATTTGTCTCGGCGTTTGTCTCCTGGTAGCTAATAAAAAAGATATCGTACATGATGAAGTAAATAGAGTGTTATGCTATTTACAAGATTCAAACAGACCGCTGAAAAATACTACAATAGACCAGCATTAAATGGAATGCTATATGCTGAACTGCTTGAACTGGTAGAGAGCGATGATTATGTTAGCGTATCTGATGGCAATGGCGTTCGTGTCCTAATCGACATATTGATCGCTAGTAGGCACGGTGCCTCCATTGTGGTGCCTCCATTAGTTCAGGAGAACTATTCTGTTGTAGAAAAAGATGATGGCTTTGGCTTGTATTTGTATTCAAGTGGTACAACTGGTGGTACTAGAGTACCATTCAAGCTGACGGATAAAATGATAGTATCTAATGCTATGAACAGTATAGCCTGCCATAACATGACATTCTCAGACATTATCTATACAGTATGTAGCATGCATCATACTGGTGGCATCAATGCTCAGTCGATTGCTGGCTTACTTTGTGGTGCGCATGTAATAGTGGAATCATTTGATCCTCGAATTTATTTTAAGAGACTGAGTGAAGTGGGCGCTACTATCACCCATCTTGTGCCACGCATGATCGATAGCTTACTAAAGATTAAGAATACTTATCCTCTTAGACTGGAAGTCGTCATGTGCGGCAGTGATTGCGTCCGTCGCCAGCATGTTGAATATTTTACAAATATGGGAGTTGACTTTATTTCAAATTACGGGTTGACTCAAGCTGGGCCAGTATTAATAAATCACAAGTTCACCTCTGATAGTGACTTGAGTGTGTTTGATAAACCTGATGTATTATTAGGTACATTAGCATGGTGCGAAACTATGTTTATTGGCACTACTATGTATGTTAAGGGTGATGCGATTAGTGGAGATGAGTGGCTCAATACAGGCGACTGTATATACAAAAACAACGAGTGGTATATGTATCGTGGAAGATCAATTAATGGCGTGTGTCAGAAAGTAGCAAAAGCATGACAAGAAAAGTTATACCGATCGAAGTCGAAAATACTATTTGTCCACAACGCTGGGATTTTCCTTATATTAATATGGGAAAACAAGAGATTAAAATGTGTTGTTTGGCCTCATCTTACAAAATAACAGAGTCAGATATAGAAAAATACGGCTCTGAGTGTTTTACTAATAATGATTACACTAAAGAGCGCCGTCTAGAAATGCTTCAAGGAATTAGACACCCTGATTGTAGTTTCTGTTGGGAAATAGAGGACAAAGGCATACCGAGTCCTAGACAATTACATCACACATACATACCTAAATATAAAGAAACTTTAGATTATCTATTGGACAACTGGAGTGAGGACATTGATATCAACAGTGATTTGCTAATAAGCAAAATCCCTTATATGTTAGAGTTGGTTATAGATACCACATGTGATTTAAAATGTGTGTATTGTTCGCCCAGATACAGTAGTAAATGGGCAAGCGAAAGTCTAAAGCACAATATCATTAGCATTGAAGATTATAATTTATTAACTGCTGAGCCAACAGATAGTTTTAAGAAGTTGATGCTAGAATGGCTTAGTTCTAGTGGTAGTAATTTAGAAATGTTAAGAGTTTCCGGAGGCGAACCCCTTATCGCATCTGAATTCTATAACATCATGAATTATTTACTTTCAATAGATAGTAACACAGGTCACAAAATGACTGTTTCGATTGTTACAAATCTCAACGCAAAAGAAAAACAATTTAATGAATTCATTTCGATGATTCCTAGAATACTCAACAAATTTAATCTTGAGATAATCATAAGTATGGAATCAGTGGAGGAACAGGCTGAATACATAAGAACCGGACTAGACTGGAACAGATTTAACAGCAATGTTAATAAATTATGTGAAATAAACTCCACCAATGATAATATGCATATTGCGCTTAATCCTACACTAAATGTTCTTAGTATACCAGGATTAAAGTACTTTATACAGTGGTTCATCGATCTAGAAATGGAATACGATAAAAAATTATCAATTAAAAATCACATGGTAAAAAGTCCAAAGTGCCACAGCGTGTATGTTTTGCCAGGTGAGTTTGGCAAATATATCGACGAAGCCATTTATGTAATGAATCAGGGAAGATTTAATCATTCAGCATACACTGATTTTTTGACCTCCATTAAGAATCATTTGGAGAATAATATGCCTGATGAAAACTTACAGCGTGAGTTTCGTGAATGGTTCTCAAAGAATGATACCATAAGAAATCTAAGTTTAATTGAAACATTTCCTGAGTTAAAGGAATTCTATGAGAATAGGACAAAATAATGAATGATCCCAAGAATACAATATGCCCCCTAAGATGGAACTTTATCGATGTTCGGGTTAGCACAAATGAAGTTCGTTTATGTTGTATGACTAGATTCAAAAAAGTAAAAGAAGGCGAGTCGTTAATAAACAATGATTATGTAAAAGAACGCAGATTAGAAATGTTACGTGGTTTTCAACATCACGATTGTGATTATTGCTGGAAACTAGAGAATCAAGGTCTTCCTAGTAAAAGGACGTTGTCTCTGGAAAACAAAGATGAAAAAGAATTGTATGATAAGTTAGTAGCCAATAATTCTAAAGACATTAACATCGATGATCCGATTCTGATTTCTGATAATATTCGTACTATAAATCTAGCACTAGAAAGCACCTGTGATTTAAAATGTGTTTATTGCGACAGCAGTTATAGTAGTAAGTGGGCGACTGAAGACTTGAAAAATAAGATCATCAACATAGAAGAATATAGAAAATTGATTAAGGAACCAGATTCATGGTTCCTACAATCTGTTTGGGATATTATTTCAGAGAATAGAGATCATATTTCTGTTGTTGGGTTTACTGGAGGTGAGCCTTCCTTAGTTCCATCATTCTATAATACCATAGATAAGATAGAAGAACTTGATTTAAATTTAAAGGAAAACGGCCGCATATATGTGTTTACTAATTGCAATGCCGAAGATAAACAGTTTACTAAATTCATCGATATGGTACATAAGATCACCAAGAACAATCTTCTTAAAATACACATCAGTATTGAATCTACTGGAGAAAGAGCCGAATACATCCGCTACGGCTTAAATTGGAAACGTTTGAATTCAAACATAGATAAGTTATTAGCCATATCAAAAGAAAATAAAAATTTAGTTATTGTTCTTAGTCCAACAATTTGTGCCTTGACTGTTCCTCACTTTGATGAGTTTATAGAATGGGCGACTGAAAAAGAAAGAGAGTTCGGAGTAAGGATAGAGTTTTTTCAGAATATAATCAGCACTCCTGATTGGCGCAGACATGAGGTTTTACCCGTGAAATTCAAAGAAACACTGGACAATGCTATCAGTCATTTAGAAGGCGCATTATATGACCATGGGCAGTACATAAAATTCATTAATAGCATTAAAGAAACACTTGGCACTAACATATTAGATATTGAAGGGTTAATTGAAAAGCATAGAAAAATAGATGCGAGTCGAGGCACAAACTTCTTTGAATTATTTCCAGAAATGATGGAGGTTTATGAAAATAATAAAAATCGCTGATTACTCCATCCTAGATGAATTCAATCGAGGATGTAGTGAGGCTGGATTCACTAATAATACTAGCCTCGAAACCCTAAAATTAACGGAAGGGCATGACCTACCTACTGACCCGCAATATTGGGGATTGGTGGTTGATGGTAGATTGGCCAGTATTTCAGGCTGTCATGGGTATGATGGTAGTGGCAGAATTCTACGCTGCCTATTCCGTAGTGCCACATTACCTCAATATGGGAATATTATTCCTGGCATGAGTAAGACTCATATGACCAGTGCGCCGTTTAGTTTATTATTGCCACATCAAATAGAATGGGGCATCGAGAATGGCTATCAAGAATTTTATATTACCACTAGTCATGGCTCACATGATGCTAGTGGCAAAATGAATAGAACTCACCGAGCCCTCGAATTATTAGCCAAGCAAGGCATCGTTGATTATGTGGGGCAAGAGGAATATTATTGGACTCCTCAAACTATTTGGGCCCTGAATTTAAATAGATATAACCAGGCACTCCAGGCATTTAAGCCTGTACGTCAGGGTATAGGCCTTTAAAATAATCTCTGAGCCACGACCACGCAAATGTTTTCATTAATTGTTGGTGGTCACCACCTACACTATCATAATATTTAATGCCATCTTGGGCGCCAATAATACTCCACTCTGCGTGTTGACCACGAGCATAGGACAGCCACACATTAAGTCGTTCCAGGCTTTCATCGCTGCCGTCAGCTTTTAATTTAATTACTTCACGGAACGCGGTTCGCCATGTCATAGTAATATCACTATTATATTGAGCGATACCGCAAGAGATAGGCACAATATCATGTAGCTTACTCATGGTAAAATCTAGGCCATATTCTATGGTATCTAATACTAATTCCCTGTTATAACATACGGCAGCCTGGTGTCCATATTCCAGTCCATTTAAGGGGTTAGTAGAATAAAAAATATAATGCTTAGACTCGTATTCACGATTGGGTTGGAAATTATAATCGAACGATTCTGACGCCCATATTTTAGCAGGGAATAAAATAAAATACGAAGTAGTCGATGTTTCAGCCGCATGACGAATAGCATTTTCACGACCATCGATGCCGCGAACCCAACGCACAGGACGCCCAGCTACTTGACATAAACGGTCATATCGCTCCTGCTCACCAGTTTCACCATTACTTAGGAATATAATATCAAGCGGGCGCCATTGAGCAGTTTTAATTGTGTCAATATATCTAGGTCTACGGGCGCCCTCCATAATATATTTAGGTCCCACGGTTTTTAAATCACCCACTGGAAATTGATAAAAATATGGACGCTCACTACGAGGTGGGTGCCAACTAAAATCAAAATTGGTGGTGTCAATATCCCTATCCACTTCCCATTTACTCATGTCAATAATTGCTGTAGCTACTTGCTCGGTTTCATATTTTACTTGTGTAGCGCCATAAACTACTAATCTAGGTCCACCGTCGGGCTGATGCTGACTAGGGAATTGATGGATCCATGGCTCCTCAAACATATTAGGTCGCCATGTAAAATCAAATGATTCCTTATCAATATTATTGGGAATTTCCCAGTAATCTACTTGGTCATCTAGGGGTGGTTGCTCTATCATACCCTATATTTACTCCGCTAATAATAGTCTAATAAATAAGGCAATGAGTGAATACGAATTTAAAATTAGCAATCTAGACCTAGCCAACTGGGGCACCGCCTTACGCAATTTACCAACCCACGAGGAACGAACCCGTGCTCTTGACGCCCTATGGTGGGGACAATTAGCCTCGAAGGGCTGGCTTGTAAATGAATTAGAAAAATATACTATGCCAGGTGCGCCGGAAAATATCTATATATTTGGTGGCTGGATTGGCACTCTCGCATCCATGTTATTTAATTCCTCAATACATATTAATAAAATCAGATCGATTGACTTAGACCCTTGGTGCGAAACAGTCGCCGACGATTTAAATAAAAATCATGAAATGAATGGGTGGCGATTTAAAGCAGTGACCGCTGATATGGCAACCTACGAATATCAGAGTGATATTAGACCCACCATAGTAATTAATACTTCTGCTGAACACGTTACTCAGGCGATATATGATCGTTGGTATGACAGAATTCCTAGTGGAACAATAGTAGCAGTACAAAGCAACGATTTCCAAGATTTAGACACTGGTGAGCATATTCGTTGCTCCACTAATTTAGAGGAATTTAAACTAATGAACCGGGTAGAGGATGAATATTATTGTGGCGAATTACCCACTAATCAATATACTCGCTACATGGCAATATGGAGAAAATATTAATGTTTATTAAACGCCTAGATATCGAATCGGACAGTAATAATTTATTCAGGTCTGCTACCGAATTATTCGACATTGCTCATGAACCTTGGTGGGCAATCAATCAAATATCACTTAAAAGCAGAGTTAATTCCTCGGACCCTTGGCGGGACGGCACTGGCAGTTTAACTAATAGAGCTACGGGTGAAATTCTAGCCACTGAGGGCGATTTTCAACACTGGAATATTAGCCAGGATAATCCCATAAGACTAGCAATTACCCAACTACAAAATCATTTGAATATCCCACTAGGACGTGCCAGAATTATGCGATTACTGCCACATGCAGGATTATCAGTACACCGAGACCGGGAACTCCGTTATCACCTGGTATTAAAGACAAATCCAAAGGCCTTCATCGCCCATAATGTCACAGATACTAATCCACTACGCAGTGATATTCCCACAGCCGCCATAGCCTATCATCTACCACAAGACAATAATTGGTACCAAATTGATACTCGTGAAACTCACTGGGTATATAATGGTGGTGAAGAGGAGCGTATTCACTTAGTAGTTTGCGGCCAATAAATACGGCCGCCATAACCTAACGCCGCACAACCTAAACTCGACCCACCATCACCTGGGTTCCGCAATCGATACATCCTATCGAATAATCCCTCAACCCGTCTATTAGCCAACTCATTAAATGCTACGCCACCGCCATATACTAAATTACCACTAACCGCTCTAGCCCTAGCCATAATATTCATAATAGATTCTTCGGCAACCGCTTGAGCAGAAGCTGCCAAATCTTCTACCGCAGCCTCCGGTAATATATCGCCAACACCACGATGTAAATTCAACCCAGCAATCTGCCGTAATTCCTCAACCCACCTGGCCTCACCTCGCTCAGATAACAGCATTAATTCGCCCTCACCACCTAACGCCCTGAATCCACAGCGAACCGTCATAGCAGAATAAAATAAACCCACACTCCTAGGATACCATTGACGCCATACTAACCTATATTTTGCCACACCATCAATAAATTCACACCGCCATATAGTAGCAGTATCCCATTCACCAATAGCGTCAATAACAACACCAACAGCCGTATCAAATCCGCTAGTCTGAAACGCACCAGCACAATGGGATAGGTGATGATTATAGGTATGTATCCGCTTATTTTCTGGATTTAATAATCGCATATTATCCACACCAATAATATCAACTACCCTATTCCTATCCCAACGCCAACCTTCACCCGACCACAAACAGCGTAAATTCTTTAGCCATGGTCGCTCATAATAATGTATGGAATAACTACCACCAACCCAACCTCTAGCTTCCTGAATCAACCCCGCATCTATATTATCTAAGCCACGACCACCCGTCCACACAACCTCACCACCTCGAATAACCGTAATAGTCGAATCATGATGCCCACATGATACGCCAATATATGCATGATTATCTATTTTATTCATATTTAATTCCATTTCCTTGCCGCTGCAACTACTATTATTACCTTAATCCACAGAGCCGCGAGGCTCCATCCTGCCACCAAGTCTGCTAATCCACTCCTGGTAATAACCACTCCGCCATCGATCCATAATAGGTTGGATTACAGCCACGGTCTCCTGATTAACCTCTAAACCACTACTAATAGAATTATTCCAAAAATCAATGTGGCGTAATTCTGACCATATCCGTTCATATCTAATTAACTCATGGATAGTAATCGTCCTCGAATCAACCACAAATGGTCGTAATACCATGCCCGTAATCCACCAACCCTCCTCCTGGCTAATACCACTACTATAGATAAACTGCCATAGCCATTCATGCCACTCACTGGTAGGTGGATTAACTCCTGCCTTATACTCGATAGACATTCCTGTAAACAATTCTAATAGCGTATCCACACCACCAATAAAATAAAAATCACTAGTAGATCCAAATTTTACCGTGTGAGTATATATTCCTCTACCACTAGTAATTTTTGCTGGAATATTAACTCCAAATGCCCAATAATCTGGCCTAATAATAACTACCTGACTATAACCAGCCGCCTTAACCATCCTTAACCCACGCAGTATTCTTGTTATCATACTGTCACACTCTACCGCCCATACCCCACTATGGTACTCATCATAGCTGTCAATTAGAATATCCACAGGAGTCCTATCAATAGCCTCCGCCACCACGTCCACCGTAATATTATTAGTAATATTAATGTTAGCGCAGTCTAATTTAAGTATGGATTTATCCCAGGTACTGACAAATATATCCCATCCACTTAAATTCTGTAATAAATTACCATCACGCAAGCATTGGCTACCCGTGCGCCACTCACCAGCAATCAGTATAGCAGACTTCATGCTCCGGTCTCCTCCCACCATAGTCTAGACATAGCCTCAGCTAACCACTCTCTATCCACTTTACTAGCATAGGGCCATATCCTCAATAAATTAATTATAATTAAATTACGATTAAAATAATAGTTTGAAAAAGTGCAAAACGCCTTGTGGACCCGTGCCAATAAAAAATTTTCGATGGCAGGCGCACCACGTTGAACGTACCATCCGCAACGCAGGTCCATGCCTAAGCGGGCAATGTCAAACACCCATGAGTCGAAATCGCTTTCCATAGCGTCTAGGAAGCAGTATTGACGACGGTCGACATCCCATATCATATTGTCAAGCGTAAGGTCACCGTGGTATTGAGTGCTAGGCAGCACACGTGGTAAACGGTCAATCAACGCTCCTAGTGGGCAAGGTAGCCACGGTGCGGCCTCTAAACGTGTTTCATATACGCCTGTATAGTCTTTGGCAGGATCGGTGACCCAATAATTGGCCAAGGTGCCCAAGGTAGTGGTAACAGCCAGGACAAAACGATGGGCACTCCTATTATCTACTATGGCCTCATAAGGTTTAGGGCCTGCGATATACTCCATGATAAGGCCATTGTCGTCGTCCCATGAGGTTATACTAGGTTGGGCAATGATTCCCTCTAGTGTTTGCATACGACAGACATTACGACTGACAGATGGACCAGTTTTCAACACTAGTGGATCACCAGTGGCACTCTGAATAAGTTCTAAGGTGGCTCCACTGTGTCCTCGCAGTGTGGTAGATATGGTTGCTGACATGGTTGATTGATGGTAGGTTGTTATTGCCTAGATAATATTACTATCTAGTAAGGTATTTAAGTCATGGGGCGTACCAGTGGGGAAAAACTCCCCAGAAGAAAGAGGCCATATATGTACCTGTTCACCACGGGCTATAGCATAGTTGTATATGGGTGCTATGTATGACTCACCATTGGTGGTAATACCGTCATTGATCAACTGTTGGCAATCTTGGAAGAACGTGGAGGTGGTGTGCCAGTGATAGATACCAGCTGTGGCATGCGTGGAGATAGGTTGTTTCTCTACTACTAGATCGACCTGTGTGGTGTTGGCTAGAGTTCTAGCATATGATGCTTTAGGCGAGGTATCATAGTAGGTTAGTAGATAGTGGTGGGAGGTTGAACTTATTGCATGCAAGAAACTTCGTGGGTCCCAGTTCATCCATTGGTCACAGTTGAGTGATATGAATGGTAGGTGTGGGTGGAGATGTGGTTTGGCTAGTAGGGCTGTATGGGCTGGGCCTGGAGTCTTTGTTGGTGTTGTAATTACCTGGCCTAGGGATTGGAGGATGTTGAGATAGTGTGGAGTAAGGTGGTCTTGTCTCACTACAAAATATAGGTTGTCTGTTGGTAAGCGGGAGGTTAGTACTGCCCATTCTATCATTGTTTTGCCACGGTATTGGATTGTCCACTTGGGTTGATTGTAGGTGGACTGAAATCGTTGGCCATCGCCACATAAGCCTACTACTATGTTCATATGGCCTCTAAGATAGCTTGTTTAAGTTGTTCTAGAGTGTGAGGTTGGGCTGGTATAGATATGCGAGTGAATATCTGGTGCAGGCCTAAGGGCATCATAGTATGCTTTACTACAAAGTTGTCTAGGTGGAGGCGGCCAGTGATGTTTATGAAATTAGTCTGGGATGGGATATAGTCTATGCCGTGTTGGGTTAACCACTCTTGAAGGTGGTCGCGGTTGGCTATGACTGAGGCCACGTAGTGGGTAACTTCATGTTCATACTTAGAGAGGGTAGCGATCCATGCGGTGGCTGGCGCTGAAATGGCGTTCATTGAGTTATAATCTCTAAGTTGCTTAGTTAGATTAGAGTCTGCTAGGGAGTAGCCTATACGCAGACCAGCGGCGCCGCCAGCTTTAGATAAGGTGCGTACTACTATGACGGGGTAGCTATTGATTAGGGCCAGGGCTGAGGTAGTGTCAGCAAACTCTATATACGCTTCATCTACTAGTAAGGTGGCGCCGTGTTGTTTAGCGGCGAGTGCTAAGGTGGTAATATCTTCAAACGACATGGTGGTGCCGTATGGTGTGTAAGGATTGCTGACCACGATTAAGGAGGTAGTGTCATCGATTAGTGGCAGATAATCTAGGGCTGTGATGTGGCCATTGGTAGGTTGGGCCTGTCTAACCTGGTTAAAATACATGGAGGCATACACTCCATACATAGGGAAGCCAGGGTCAGGTACGACCACTGACCATTGTGGATCGCCGGATAGGAGCTCAAACGCAGTCTTGAGTATACGATCACTGCCCTCGCCTATGTTAAGGTCATTGATACCGCAGCCTAGATGCTTAGATAATAGATCAAATGCTTGAGGTATGTTAGGGTAGCACCTAATCTGTCTGTCTAGAGTGGAGGTAAATTCTGCTAGTAGCTCTGGTGACCATGGTTGATCTCGTTCACTAGCATGTAGGCGATGCTGTTCACCATAGAACATATTGTCAACAAACACTCGGTTGATTTGATTGTGTCTGGGGTTAACCTTCATACGCCTAGTTCTTTAAGTAGTGGGGCCAGTTGTCTATAAGAACAGTTCCGGCAGTGTGAGGTGGGTTGATT
>JACCDJ011489429.1_pt1 | contig 15890 bp, 17 predicted proteins | sample 7444481 | NCBI WGS metagenome assembly JACCDJ01 (sample SAMN15323435, study PRJNA562643) | freshwater metagenome | isolation source: river surface water | place: USA:Blue River Watershed | collected 2017-08-15 | reverse complement strand
CTCGGGCGCATAGAGACGGAAGTGGTGGTTCTGACCGAGCATGGGGCCCACACCGCCCATTTGGAACATCAGCCACTGCAGCACCTCGAACTTGGCCCGGTCGCTACGGGGCATGAACTTGCCCATCTTGGACGCCAGGTACACCAGGATGGCGCCCGACTCAAAGACGCTGATGGGTTTGCCATCTGGGCCGTGGGGGTCCACCAACGCTGGGATCTTGTTGTTGGGGCTGATGCGCAAAAACTCGGGCGCAAACTGGTCGCCTGTGCCGATGTTGACAGGAATGGCGCGCCAGTCGCGGTTGAGCCGCAGGCCGCACTCCTCGAGCATGATGTGCACCTTGTGGCCATTGGGCGACGCCCAGCTGTAAACATCGATCATGATCCAACCTTTCAGGAGCCGCGGGTGACGGGCATTTCAACGTCTGGGTGTGCTGTGGCAATTTGACGCGCCAGTTCCAGCTTGGCGATCGAGTTGCGGTGCACCTCGTCCGGACCATCGGCAAAGCGCAGCGTGCGCTGGTGGGCATAGGCGTAGGCCAGCGGGAAATCGTCGCTGATGCCGCCACCGCCGTGGGCCTGGATGGCCCAGTCGATGATCTTGGTGGCCATGTTGGGCGCAATCACCTTGATCATGGCGATCTCGGCCTTGGCCACTTTGTTCCCCACCGTGTCCATCATGTAGGCGGCCTTGAGGGTCATGAGGCGTGCTTGCTCGATCATGATGCGCGACTCGGCAATCCGCTCGTGCCACACGCCTTGGGCGGAGATGGGCTTGCCAAAGGCCACGCGGCTGTTGAGGCGCTTGCACATCAGTTCCAGGGCTCGTTCGGCAGCGCCAATGGAGCGCATGCAGTGGTGGATACGGCCGGGGCCGAGGCGACCCTGGGCAATTTCAAAGCCGCGGCCTTCGCCCAGCAGGATGTGGTCGACCGGCACGCTCACGTTCTTGAGTTCGACTTCCATGTGGCCATGCGGCGCATCGTCGTAGCCGAACACGGTGAGTGGGCGCAGCACGGTCACGCCAGGCGTGTTGGCCGGGATGATGATCATGCTTTGTTGTGAGTGGCGCGGCGCTTCCGGATCGGTTTTGCCCATGACGATGTACACAGCGCAGCGCGGGTCGCCAGCACCTGAGCTCCACCACTTGCGGCCGTTGATGACGTAGTGGTCTCCATCGCGCTCGATGCGGCATTGCACGTTGGTGGCGTCTGATGAGGCGACATCCGGTTCGGTCATCAAGAAGGCTGAGCGGATCTCACCGCGCAGCAGCGGTTCGAGCCAGCGGTCCTTGAGCGCTTCGCTGGCGTAGCGTTCGAAGGTTTCCATGTTGCCGGTGTCCGGTGCCGAGCAGTTGAAAACCTCGGCAGCGAAGGGCACACGTCCCATGATTTCGCACAGCGGCGCGTATTCCAGATTAGACAGGCCTTCCGGGGCGCGCTTGCTGTGTGGAATGAACAGGTTCCACAAACCGGCTTTGCGGGCCAGGGGCTTGAGTTCCTCAATGACCTTGGTGGGAATCCAGGCATTGCCCTTGGCACGGTTCTCTGCGATTTCCGCGAAGAAACGGGCCTCATTGGGGTAAATGTGTTGGTCCATGAAGGCCAGCAACTTGGCCTGCATCTGTTTGACTTTGTCGGTGTAATCGAAATTCATGTTCAGCTTCTCCGCGTGATCAGTGTGTTGTGCTTGTTGTGTTGTTGTGGGGTGATAGAAGGGGTAGGCGGGTCAGGCCTTTTGTGCGTATTGCCAGGCTATTTCAGCCATGGGGCGTGCGCGCGCGCCTGCCGCAACCGCCTCGTCGCTGGAAGCCGTGCCGGATTCCACGCGTTTGGCAATGCCTTGCAAAATGGCGGCGATGCGAAACATGTTGTAAGCCAGGTAGAAGTTCCAGTCCTGTGCCAAGGCGTCGGGGGTGGCCAGGCCGGTGCGCTCACAGTACAGGCGGATGTATTCGTCTTCGGACGGGATGCCCAGGGCTTGCAGGTCCAGCCCCCCAATGCCACGGAAGGTGCCTGGCGGAATATGCCAGGCCATGCAGTTGTAGCTGAAGTCGGCCAGCGGGTGCCCCAGCGTGGACAGTTCCCAATCCAGCACCGCCAGGATGCGTGGCTCGGTGGGGTGGAAGATCACGTTGTCCAGCCGGTAGTCGCCGTGCACGATGCTGGTGAGCGGAGCCCGGGCACTGTCGGGCATGTGGGTGGGCAGCCAGTCGATGAGCTTGTCCATCTCAGGGATGGGCTGGGTGATGGAGGCCTGGTACTGTTTGCTCCATCGACCAATCTGGCGCTCGAAGTAGTTGCCGGGCTTGCCATACGTCTCCAGACCACGCTCGAGGTAGGGCACGCTGTGCAATGCCGCGAGCACGCGGTTGAGTTCCAGGTAGAGCGCACGGCGATCAGCGGGTGACATGCCGGGGAGTTCCTGGTCCCAGAGCACGCGACCCTGCACGAATTCCATGACGTAGAAGGCACGTCCAATCACGGATTCGTCTTCACACAGCACATGCATGCGGGCCACCGGAACCTGCGTGCCATGCAGTGCCTGCATGACCCGAAATTCGCGTTCGATGGCGTGCGCCGAGGGCAACAGCTTGGCCACGGGGCCAGGCTTGGCACGCATCACGTACTGGGCCGAGGGCGTGATGAGCTTGTAGGTGGGGTTGGACTGGCCGCCCTTGAACATTTCCACCTGCAGCGGGCCGGCAAAGCCCGGCATGTTCTGCCGGAGCCAGTGTGACAGCGCCGCTTCGTCAATACGATGCTTCGCGCTGACAGCACGGGTTCCGCTGAAGGTGTCGTTCTGGCTCATTTCACTGCTCGGCTTCGCTGATGCGCATGAGTGCATCCCGGTTGCGAATGACAATGCCACCGGCTTCGATGCGGATGGATTCCTCCCGCTCCATGGACTTGAGCTCCTGGTTGACCCGCTGACGCGATGCACCCAGCAACTGAGCCAGTTCTTCCTGTGCCAGGTGCAGGCCGATGCGGATTTCCTGCGAGTTGGAGAGCGAGGGAACGCCGTAGCTGCGCCCCAGGTGCAACAACTGTTTGGCCAGCCGGGAACGCAAGGGCAGGGTGTTGAGGTCTTCCACCAGACCAAACAACTGGCGGATTCGACGCGCCTGCAACTTCAGCATGGCTTGGTAGAACTCGACGTGCAGGCCCAGAATTTTCTGGAAATCCGCCTTGGCCACGCACAGGATGGTGGTCTCGCCATGTGCGTACACATCGTGTGTGCGACGGTCGCCATCCAGGATCGCCACATCCCCAAACCAGATGCCCGGCTCGATGTAGTCGAACGTGATCTGCTTGCCCGAGAGCGAGGTCGAACTCACGCGCACGGCGCCCTTGGCGCAGGCCATCCACTCCTCGGGTGGATCGCCACGCGCGGCTATCAGATCGCCGTCTCTGCATCGTTTGACGTAGGCGCATCGAAGGATGTCGTGTCGCAATGAAGGTGAAAGGGAGGAGAACCAGCGACCCGAATTGATCGCTTCTCTTTCTTCCATCGTAAGAATGGGATCGTCCATAAGCTGTCTTGTCAGTGACCCGAATTGAAATCATTGTCGCGCCAGGGACCGGGTGCGCCCCTGAGCCATGTCGCCTGCGTGTCTTCTAGAAGTGACAAGCAAGCCTCGAGAAAATTAACGGATGTAGCGGGGGGGCGTTTTGTCCAGAAACGCCTGGATGCCAATGCCGCCATTGGCATGGTGCAGATTGCGCACCAGGTGGTCACGCTCCGCATCCAGCAAGGTGCCCAGGCTCTCGGCCTCGGCGATGGACAACAACTCCTTGATGCTGCTCAGCACATTGCCTGCGCGGGCATTGAGCCGCTCCGCCAGCGCCAGGGCTTGCGCGAGCGCTTCCCCGGGGGCGCAGACCTGGTTGATGAGCCCACGCTCGTGCAGCGTGGTGGCGCTGAGGCGTTCGCCCAGCATCAGCCACTGGTTGGCCAGGTTACGCGGCACCTTGCGCGCGAGTTGCCAGGTCGCTCCCCCATCGGGCGACAACCCCACGTTGCTGTACGCCAGCGAAAACACGCTGTCGCGCGACGCCACCACCAGGTCACAGGCCAGCACCAGGGAAAACCCAGCCCCCGCACAGGACCCTTCCACGGCGGCAATCACGGGCTTGGGGAATGTTTCCAGGCACTCAATCCAGGCATGAAAGGACTCGACGCTGAACGCCTGATCTGCAGGTGGCTTGGCGCGGTTGACCAGCAGTCGTTGCAGGTTGCCACCGGCTGAAAAGTGCGGCCCCTCGCCCGTGAGGATCACGCTGTGCACCTCACGCTGATCGGCCGCGATGTTCAGGGCCTCGATCCCGGCGGCGTAAACCCCAGGGCCCAGCGCGTTGCGTGCATCGGGGTTCGAGATCGTCAGGATCAGGGTGGATCCCTGGCTGGAGCTTTTGAGCTGTTCGGTCATGCGCGTGATGGGGTCAGGCTTCTCGGTGCAGCAGGCTCAGTCCGATGGCGCCTCGCCGACGCAGCCAGGGGCTGGGGCGGTAGCGTGGGTCGCCGTACACAGTTTGCAGGTTGAACAGGGTTTCCAGCAGGTTGTCGGGGCCGAGTTTGTCGCCCAAGGCCAGGGGGCCCATGGGGTAGCCCAGGCCCAGGGTGACGGCCAGTTCGAGGTCTTGCGGGCTGCAGATGCCTTGCTGGCAGATGTCACAGGCGATGTTGACGATATTGGCCACCACCCGTTGGGTCACAAATCCACCGCTGTCGCGGATCACACTCACCGCCTTGCCGTCGCGGGCAAACAGGGCATGGGCCGCGTCGCGCATGTCTGCGCGGGTGGCCGGGTTGGTGGCCAGCACTCGGCGTCGGGTCGCGTTGTCGGGCATCAGGAGATCAATGCCCACGGTGCGCGAGGGGTCCAGTCGTTCCACCACGGCCACCGTGGTCACGTCAAAGCCCAGCGGTGCCACCAGGCACAACGCCTGCATGGACGGCGAGGCCCCCGTTTCGATGTTGGCGCCCAAGTCCTTGAGCAGTTGATACACATCAGCGCGGCGCGCGGCGCGAGAGGACACCCACACGGGTGGCATGTCGGCCACCACGGGCACAGGCGGTTCGGGCGGCACGACGGCACCACTGGCTTCGTAACGGTAAAAGCCTTCGCCCACTTTGCGTCCCACCACCCCACCAGCCAAGCGCTGGGCAGCAATGACATTGGGACGGTAGCGTGGCTCTTCGAAATACTGGTGGTAGATCGATTCCATCACTGGTTGCGAGACATCCAGACCTGTGAGGTCAAACAGTTCGAAGGGGCCGAGCTTGAAGCCGACCTGGTCCTTGAGGATGCGGTCGGTGGTGACAAAGTCGGTGACGCCCTCGCTCACCAGTCGCAGGGCCTCGGTGCCGTAGCCGCGACCCGCATGGTTCACGATGAAGCCCGGCGTGTCCTGCGCCATCACCGCCGTGTGGCCCATCTCGCGCGCATAGTCCGACAGTCGCTCACACACGGCCGGGTCGGTCTTGAGACCGGGAATGACCTCGACCACCTTCATGAGTGGAACCGGGTTGAAGAAGTGATAACCGGCCACGCGCTGCGGGCGTTTGAGCTTGGCGGCGATGGCCGTGACCGACAGCGACGACGTGTTGCTGGCCAACACGGCATCTTCACGCACCGTTGCCTCGAGCTCGGCAAACACGCTTTGCTTGATATCCAGTCGCTCGATGATGGCTTCGATCACCAGGTCACAGCCAGACAAGGCCTGCATGCTGTCCACACATTGGAGCCGGCTGGTGTATTGCTGGACGAGTTCGGCTGTGAGGCGGCCTTTTTCCGCGAGTTTGTTCCACTGGGCGATGATGCTCTCGCGGGCCTTCTGGCAGGCGGCGGATTGGGTGTCAAACAGCAGCACTTGGCTACCAGCCTGAGCCGCGATTTGTGCAATACCTCGGCCCATGGCCCCGGCACCGACCACGGCGACAAGATTGAAACGTGTACTCATGACCTGGATTATCGCCCAGGCCCCAGGCTCAACGGCGGTTTTGTATGGCTGCTGGGTTGACCACGTTGCTGGGGTTGCCCTGGATGTAATTCACCACGTTGTCAAAGGCTGCGCCGAAATACAGTTCATAGCTGTCTTGCTCGACATAGCCGATGTGGGGTGTGCAAATGCAGTTTTCCAGACGCAGCAAGGCGTGCCCTTGCAGGATGGGCTCGCTCTCAAAAACATCCACCGCGGCGAGACCTGGACGACCGCGGTTGAGCGCGGTTATCAGGGCATCCGGTTCGATCAACTCTGCCCGCGAGGTGTTCACCAGCATGGCCGTGGGTTTCATGCTGGCCAGATCTTGCGCCGTGACAATGCCTCGGGTGGCATCCAGCAGACGCAGATGCACTGACACCACGTCACAGTTGGCGAAGAAGTCGGCCTTGGAGTCGGCAATCAGCAGGCCATCGCCTTGCGCTCGCTGACGTGACGACTCGCTGCCCCAGACCACGACACGCATGCCAAAGGCTTTGCCGTAAGTGGCGATGAGTTGCCCAATCTTGCCGTAGCCCCAGATCCCCAAGGTCTTGCCTTTGAGCACAGTGCCCAACCCGAAATTGGGTGGCATCGAGGCTGACTTCAGACCGGACTGCTGCCACACCCCGTGTTTGAGGCTGGAGATGTATTGGGGCAGACGACGCGCCGCCGCCATGATGAGTGCCCAGGTGAGTTCGGCAGCCGCAACAGGTGAGCCCACGCCTTCCGAGACCACAATGCCTCGCTCGGTGCAGGCCGCAACGTCCACATGCGCCCCGACCTTGCCGGTTTGGGAGATCATGCGCAGCTTGGGCAGCTTGTCAATCAGTGAACGTGTGATGTGGGTTCGCTCACGGATCAGCACCAGTATTTCGGCATCTTTGAGGCGAACAGCCAATTGGCCAATGCCCTTGATGGTGTTGGTGTAAACCTTGGCCGGATAGTCTTCCAGCTTGCTGGCACAGGCAAGTTTGCGTACCGCGTCTTGATAGTCATCGAGGATTACGATATTCATAGCCCCCGATTGTGCCTTGTTAGTGACGGGTTCGCGTCGCCTCGCGTGCAGATTCCAGTGCGACCAATCGATCGAGCTCGGCGCAGACATCGGCAAAGCTGCCAGACATCACCATGCGGCCCGCACTGGCGCTGGGACACCCCTGATCGAGCAAGCGTGTGACACGCAAGGGCACGGCGGCTCGCTGTGCGGCTTGGCGTGTGGAGAGTGGCGGGTTGGAAGCAGACAGGCTGGCTGATGGCGCGGCGTGAGCCAGCATACCGACGCCGCCGGCAGGGACAAAACGCCGGGTGCTGGTTGGGAAGAGGGGGGCGATGGCCTTGAACAGGCCGAGGATGGCAAGACTCATGGTGGGCTCCTTACATGAGCATGGTGTTACGGATCAATCCCACGGCCAGACCTTCGATTTCAAAGGGCTCGCCGGGTTCCACCACGATGGTGGGGTAGTCGGGGTTTTCGGCGTGGAGTTCGATCACGTCACGGGCACGCTTGAAGCGTTTGACCGTGACCTCGTCTCCCAACCGAGCCACCACGATCTGGCCGTTCTTGGCTTCGCGGGTGGACTGCACGGCCAGGAGATCGCCGTCCATGATGCCGGCGTCCCGCATGGACATGCCGCGAACCTTGAGCAGGTAATCGGGCTTGCGTTGAAACAGGCTGTTTTCGACATAGTAGGTTTGGTCCACATGCTCTTGCGCCAAAATGGGGGAACCGGCTGCCACGCGCCCGATCAGGGGCAGGGCCAGCTGGGCCAGGCTTTGCAAGGGCAGGGCATACTGCTTGATGCGGGACTCATGGATGGAGCGCAGGGTGTCGTCCTTGAGGCGAATGCCACGGGACGTCCCACTCAGGAGTTCGATCACGCCTTTGCGGGCCAAGGCTTGCAGGTGCTCTTCGGCGGCGTTGGCGGATTTGAAACCCAGCTCGGTGGCGATTTCTGCCCGGGTGGGGGGAGCCCCAGTGCGGGCGATGGTGCTCTGGATGAGCTCAAGGATTTGCTGTTGTCGGGCGGTCAGTTTGGGTTGTTCCATCATGGCCAGGACTCCTGCTGAGGTGGTTGATTTGGATGGAACTACAGTACTGTGTTCTCATCCAGTACCTGGATTTTTAACCAGTTTTTTGGGTTTGGCAAGCCATGTCATCAAAAAAAAGTGAGTCTGTGTCGCAAAAAATCGTCATTCTGGGAACCGGTGGAACCATTGCCGGCTTGTCATGCGTGCCGGGTGCCGGGGGCGACTACAAGCCGGCTCAGGTCGATGTGAAGACCTTGGTGGCCCAGGCCGGCGCAGGGGGAACTGCGCCACAGCCTTCTGCGTCCCATCAACCGGTCTTGGTGACCGAACAACTCGCGCAGGTCGACAGCAAGGACATGACCGAGGCCATCTGGCAGCGGCTGTTGCAACGCGTGGCCCAGTTGCAACAGGACCCTGAGGTCCAAGGCATCGTGATCACCCATGGCACGGACACCCTGGAGGAAACAGGATTTCTGTTGCATGCCTGCTGGCCCCAAGGCAAGCCGCTGGTGCTTACCTGTGCCATGCGGGCGTCCGACGCGCCCGATGCAGATGGACCTGGCAATTTGCGTGACGCCATTGGCTTGGCCACCACGCCGGGGCTCACGGGTGTGCGGATGGTGTGTGACGGGCAGGTGTTTGAAGGCCACGTCTTTCAGAAAGTGCGCACGGAGGGAGTGCAACCCTTCGGGGCTGAGCCGATTGGAGCCATCGGGGAGTGCCGCGACGGCCACTACGTGCAACACCATGAGCCAGATCGAACACGTGCCTATCCAGTGCTGACGCCGACCGAATTGGCTCGGTTGATGGTGGCTGACCGGTGGCCACGGGTCGAGGTGGTGACGAACCACGCCGGTGCTGACGGTCGTCTGGTGGAGGACTTGTTGACGTCGATGGCGGCGTCTTCAGCCACCGAGCGCCTGCGTGGCATCGTGATGGCCGGGACGGGGGGGGGCGGTGGCAGCCAGCAGCTCGTCGCTGCCTTGCAACGGGCACAGCAGCAAGGGGTGCTGGTGTGGCGATCCACGCGGGCAACCTGGGGAACCGCGAAATCAGCCCCCCATGTGAGGTTCACAGGCGTGCCCTGGTCCCCGGTCAAAGCCAGGGTGGCCATGATGCTGGACATGCTGATCGGCCGTGTGGAGGCGACAAGCTGATGCACAGTGCCGTGCGACCACACGGCGATTCGCGAGTAGACACCACAGAGGACGTGCAAGAAAAAAGGCCTTCAAGCGAAGGCCTTGGGCAGGATGCGGTGCGAGTCAGGTGGACAAGGCCTTGAGCGCACGGTCCTTGATTTCATCCACCGTTCCCACGCCGGGGATCATGCGGTATTGAGGCGCCTGTTGCGGCTCGTTGCGGGCCCAGGAAGAGTAATAGTCCACCAGCGGACGGGTCTGCGAGGCGTATACCTCCAGACGCTTGCGCACGGTTTCCTCTTTGTCGTCATCGCGCTGGATCAAGGGTTCACCGGTGACGTCATCATGGCCCTCCACCTTGGGCGGGTTGAATTTGACGTGGTAGGTGCGACCGCTGGCCACGTGGGCACGACGGCCACTCATGCGCTCGATGATGGCGTCAAACGGCACATCGATTTCCAGCACGTAGTCGAGTTTCACGCCGGCCGCCTTCATGGCATCGGCTTGCGGAATGGTGCGGGGAAAGCCGTCAAACAAAAATCCATGCGCGCAATCGGCTTGGGTGATGCGTTCCTTGACCAGGCCGATGATGATGTCATCGCTGACCAGGCCTCCCGAATCCATGACTTTCTTGGCCTGCTGACCCAGCGGCGTACCGGCCTTGACAGCGGCACGGAGCATGTCGCCCGTGGAGATTTGGGGAATGCTGTAGTGCTGGCAGATGAAGGTGGCCTGGGTGCCCTTGCCTGCGCCCGGGGCGCCCAACAGGATGAGTCTCATGGTTGTCCTTGTCTCTTATCAGTTGAGCAGAGGATAGCACGCGATGGCCGGCAATACCTGACGAAGCCCAGGGGCGTCAGCCGGCCTGTTCGCTCAGCAGCCGTCGAACCCGCTCGAGGTCCTCGGGCGTGTCCACGCCAGGTCCCGGTGCATGCGACGAGATGTGCACCGCGATACGGTGGCCATGCCACATTGCGCGCAATTGCTCCAACGATTCCAATGCTTCCAGGGGCGCAATCGCCAGAGTGGGAAACTGGCGCAGAAATCCGGCACGGTAGCCATACAGGCCGATGTGCCGCAAAGGATGGGGTTGGGGCAATGACGTGGCGCCCGAGGCCATGCCGTCGCGCCACCAGGGGATGGGCGCTCGGCTGAAATACAGCGCTGTGTGATGGGCGTCTAACACCACCTTGACGACGTTGGGGTTGGTGTAATCGGCCACCGAATCGATGGCGTGTGCCACGGTGCTCATGCTGCAATCCGGGCGCTCTTGCAGCAGATGCGCCACCGCGTCGATCATGTCCGGTTCGATGAGCGGCTCGTCACCCTGCACATTCACCACCACGTCGTCGCCCTGCAGTTGCAGTTGCTCGCATGCCTCGGCGAGACGGTCGCTGCCCGAGACGTGGTCGTTGCGAGTCAGGACGGCTTCAACCCCCCACTGCTGACAGGCTTGCACGATGCTGGGGTGGTCCCCCGCCACCACCACCCGGGCAGCGCGAGACAAGGCCGCCCGTTGGGCCACACGCACCACCATCGGCAGACCCGCCAGGTCGGCCAGCGGTTTGTTGGGCAATCGGCTGGAGCTGAGTCGGGCCGGGATCAGAACGGTGTAGGCGTTGCCCTCTGGCGTGGCCGACGGTGCGTGCGCGGCAGGCGCCATTCAGCGCTCCAGTTCGGCGTCGGTCAGGGGCCGGGCCTGGGCCTCCAGCAATACCGGGATACCGTCCCGGATGGGATAGGCCAGCCGTGCACTGCGCGAGTGCAATTCCTGCCGTTCACGGTCGAGTTGCAGAGGGCCCTTGGTGACAGGGCAGACCAGCAGTTCAAGCAGTTTGGTGTCCATGGGGCAATGATAACTTTGGCAATACCAGGTCGTCGAGCCGGGTCAGCAACGAGTCCGGCAGCGTGGTCAGCAAGGGAACGGCCCAGACCTCGGGGTGATGTGCCCAGAGTTTCACCGCGTCCTTTTCGGTGCACAGCCAGTCGTGGCCGTCTGGCGCATTGCCAAGAGGCCGTTCAAGTTCGGTCTGGTCGGCGTGGTCACTCAGGGCATGGCGTGTGTGCAGCTGCAACCCTGTTTGTGACAGCATGGCGAAAAAGCGCTCGGGGTGGGCAATGCCGGCCAGTGCATGCACCGGTTGACCCATCCAGTCCAACAAGGGGCGCGTCTGCCCCCGGCCGTTGGTCGCCACAGCCGACAAATGGCGCTTTGCCACAAACAGGGGGGCAGCATCCCCCAAGGATGCCGATGCTGTGCTGACGCCGGTCTGCACCACCAGTTGCACGCTACCCGGCCAGGGCGCTCGCGGCCAGGCTTCGCGCAGCGGGCCCGAGGGCAGCGGCCAACCGTTGCCCACGCCCCGCTCATCAAAGACGCACAGTGCCACGTCGTGCCACATCGCGTGGTGTTGCAAACCGTCGTCGCTCACAATGAGTTGGATCTGGGGATGTGCCTGCATCAACGCGCGGACAGCGTCCATGCGCCGGCGTGCCACAGCCACCGGCACTGCGCAGCGGCGAGCCAACAACAATGGTTCATCGCCCACGTCCTGGGCACTGTCGTCGGCACTGACCAGCCGAGCCTGAGTATGCGTCCGCCCATGGCCGCGTGAGACGATGCCCACGCGCAGTCCCTGCTGGGTGAAATGGTCCACCACGGCCATCACCACCGGTGTCTTGCCCACACCGCCGGCCACCACATTGCCCACCACCACCAAAGGCACCGGGGCACGTGCCACGTGACCCAGTCCGCTGGCATACCAGCGGCGATGCACCAGGGTCAGCAGTCGGTAGAGCAGGGCCACGGGCAAGCTCACCCACGCCCAGATGCCGCGGTGCAACCAACTGCGTGTCAGCAAGGATTCGAGAACGGGACGCATGGGCTGCACCGTGCTGTCAACCCACATCAGCGACGGCCAGTGCCGCCGGGGACTGTCGCGGGGGCGGAGGGCGCGGAGGGGCCGCTACCGGTTTGCCCCTGCGTGGCAAAGGTGATGTGGTTGAGCTGACTTCGACGCGCCGCTTCCAGCACTTGCACCACACTTTGGTGGGTGCTGCGGGCATCGGCCTGGATGATCAGCACTGGGTTGTCCAGGGCACGTGCCGCAGCGCCCAAGGCCTCGGTCAGGGCTTTGGTGTCCAGCCGTCCCAGGGGCTGACGCTGCAGGCTGTAGCTGCCTTGCGCGTTCACGCTCACGACAATTTCAGCCGGGCGTTGTTCGGGCACGCGTCCATTGGCCGAGGGCAGGTTCAGCTCCAACTCGTTGAACTTGCTGAAGCTGGCCGACATCATCACGAAAATCAGCACCACCAGCAGCACATCAATAAAGGGGATCAGGTTGATCTCCGGTTCAGCGGAGGCGGTGCGGGCGAATTTCATCGCTGGGTGCGGCGTGCGCGCAAAGCCAGCAGGTGCTGTACAAAGTGTTCACTGGCCAGCTCGAGTTGCATTACCTGCCGGTCCACCCGCGTGCGGCAAGCACGCCAGACGACCAGGGTGGGGATGGCGATGATGAGACCCAAGGCGGTGTTGTAGAGCGCCACCGAAATGCCTTGGGCCAACTGCGCCGGTTGGCTCTGGCCGGGTGTTTGTGACGCAAAAATCTCGATCATGCCCACCACCGTGCCGAGCAAGCCCAGCAGCGGTGCTACCGAGGCCAGTGTGGCCAGCGCCGGTAAAAAACGCTCCAGACGATGGGCAGCAGAGCGGCCAGTGGATTCCATCTGCCAACGCAGCACCGCTTCGTCGCAGTGGGGCTGTTCGGTGAGGCATCGAAAACCGCTGGCGAGCACAGCGCCCAGGCTGCTGCCGCGCGCGAGTTCATCGATCTGTTCCCGGGTGGGCCATTGTTGCTGGCTGGTGCTGATGCTGTTCTCCAGCAGACCGGTGGGCACGACACGTTGTGTGCGCAGTTGCATCCACCGCTCGAGGCTCAGCGCCACGGCCAGCACGGAACACAACAACAGGGGCCAGACCGGCCATCCGGCCGCAACGATGATCGACAGCAACGAGTTCTCCCGAACAGACGCAGACGCTGTTCAGGGCCGATTATCGGTCATCGCAGGTGCCCACATCTTTGGTGGATAACTTTGTGGATAAGCCAAGCTCCCCCCACCTGAAACCCGCATGAATTGGGGCTTTGGTTAACTCGCTCCAATTTTGGGCAGAAAAAAATCATTTAAATTCAACGACTTGCATGATGTCGTCGTGATTTTTCACTTTTGCGTGGCAGGGCTGCTTTAAGATGCACCCGGTGTGGATGAGTCACACCGTCATTTCCTGTCCTGTGCCCATGAATATTGATCCTGTCGACACCGAGTCAAGCGCCATGCCGCGTATCTGGGCAGTTGGGGCCTTATGCCGCATGATTGCTCAGGTTTTGAACGTCAGGCTCAATCCGGTTGCGGTGCGTGGCGAGATTTCGGGCTTTTCACGCGCATCCAGCGGGCATTGTTATTTCACGCTGAAGGACGATCACGGCCAGATTCGTTGTGCCATGTTCCGCCGCGCAGCTTCTCAATTGCGACATCCGGTCAAGGACGGGGATCAGGTGGAGGTGTCCGGGCAACTGGGCGTCTACGAAGCCCGGGGCGATTTGCAACTGGTGGTGGAGAATTTGCGCCCGATTGGCCAAGGGGCTTTGCTGGAAGCGTTTGTACGACTCAAGGCGCGGCTCGAGTCTGAGGGGCTGTTCGATCCCGCCCGCAAACGAAGGCCCAGCATGATGCCGCGAGCCGTGGGCATTGTCACATCGGCGCAAGCGGCGGCCTTGCAGGATGTGCTGACCGCTTTGCGTCGACGTGCGCCTCATGTGCAAGTGCTGGTCGCGCCAGCGTTGGTGCAGGGGGCAGGCGCCCCGGCCAGTGTGTGTGCTGCCCTGGAACGCCTGTACCAGCGCACCGATATTGACACCATTGTGTTGGTGCGTGGCGGCGGCTCGATGGAAGACCTGTGGGCGTTCAACGATGAACAGCTGGCACGGCAGATCGTGCGAAGCCCTGTTCCGTTGATCACCGGCATCGGCCACGAAACCGACTTCACCATCGCCGATTTTTGCGCCGATGTGCGTGCTCCGACGCCCACGGCCGCGGCCGAACTGTGCGCACCCCAGCGGGCCGAGCTGTTGACCGAGCTCGATGGCCTGGCGTTGCGGTTGGTTCAGCGCATGACGCACCAACTCGACAACCAGGCCCAACGCGTTGACACCTTGCAGCACCGGTTGGGACGCCCCGCCGAACGCCTGCAGCGTGAGTCTTTGCGTCTGCAACACCAGCGGCTGCAATTGCACCAGGCCCTGCGCCGGCCCTGGCCAGTGCAGCGCCAGCGTTTGCAGTGGGTCGAGCAGGCCCTGCAACGCAGCATGCAGCAATCCTTGCAGCAAGGCCACCAGTGCGTTGAGCGCTGGGCCACGCAGCTGCAATTGCTGGACCCTCGTCGGGTGCTGCAGCGTGGGTACGCATTGCTCCAGGATGAGCAGGGCCGTGCGGTGACGCGTGCGCAATCCATCGTTGTGGGGCAGCACCTGCACGCTACCCTCATGGATGGCGAGGTTGTTGTCACCGTGGACGAGCGAAGGTCGTCGCAGTTTCCTACAATCGCGCCCATCGAGCCCAATTCTTGAACCCGTTAACCTTTGAGGACACACATGGAACATACCCTGCCCGCACTGCCTTACGCACTGGACGCTCTGGCCCCCCACTACTCCAAGGAAACGCTGGAGTTCCACCACGGCAAGCACCACAACGCCTACGTGGTCAACCTGAACAATTTGCAAAAGGGCACCGAGTTTGAAAACCTCGCGCTGGAAGACATCATCAAGAAGTCCAGCGGTGGCATCTACAACAATGCCGCCCAGATCTGGAATCACACCTTCTTCTGGAACTGCATGAAGCCCAATGGTGGCGGCGAGCCCACGGGTGCGCTGGCCGCGGCCATCAACGCCAAGTGGGGCAGCTATGCCGCCTTCAAGGAAGCCTTCGTCAAGTCCGCCGTGGGCAACTTCGGTTCTGGCTGGACCTGGCTGGTCAAGAAGGCCGACGGCAGCGTGGACATCGTCAACACCGGGGCCGCTGGCACGCCGCTCACCACCGCCGACAAGGCCTTGCTGACCGTCGACGTGTGGGAGCATGCCTACTACATCGACTACCGCAACCTGCGCCCCAAGTTTGTCGAGACCTTCCTTGACAAACTGGTCAACTGGGACTTTGCAGCCAAGAATTTCGCCTGATCGTTGGCGACTTCAAGACAAGGTCGGAGACTGTCGGGTCTTCGGCCTTTTTTTGTGTTTGCCGGCATGCCCTGTGTTGACTAGGCGGTCAGCCCTTGTCGCCCGCATGACCCCGCGCAAATATTTTTGCGATTCTTGAAGTCTAATTTTGCATTGTGAGATTCGAGGCCCGATTTCAGGTGCAAGGTCAGACCCCTGCAAGCAAAATCACGCACCATCCCGCCGCCCGTTGGAAAAGGATGCGTACATCCGCCCCATCGAAGGCTACTTGAACCAAATATTGGAGAGACACACGGCATGAGCAAGCAACCCACCATCATCTACACCCTGACCGACGAGGCCCCCTTGCTGGCCACACAGGCGTTCCTGCCTGTGATTCGCGCCTTCACGGCGCCGGCCGGCGTGAATGTCGAGACCAGTGATATCTCGGTGGCTGGACGTATCCTGGGTGAGTTTGCCGATGTGCTCAAGCCCGAGCAGCGCGTGCCCGACAACCTGGCCGAACTCGGT
>JACCDJ010519166.1_pt1 | contig 15908 bp, 18 predicted proteins | sample 7444481 | NCBI WGS metagenome assembly JACCDJ01 (sample SAMN15323435, study PRJNA562643) | freshwater metagenome | isolation source: river surface water | place: USA:Blue River Watershed | collected 2017-08-15 | reverse complement strand
TGTCCGAAAGGGGACTTGAACCCCTACCTCCTATCGGAGACTAGCACCTCAAGCTAGCGCGTCTGCCATTCCGCCACCCGGACAATGCACCCGACCAAGGCCGAGCAAGCCAATAATCTAGCACGAAGTTGCGGTGCAATCCATCGTGGGGTTCTTGGTGAAATGCATATTGGGCACTAGCGTAAGAATCATGCATGAAGAACCAGCACTGGCCCTGAGGCAACTAATCGCAGCACTGGAGCGTCACTTAGACACCTGTGCCAGTAAGCGACCTGGTTCGGATCAAGAAATCCAAGAGGCATACGATCAAGTTGCCCAAGCATTCGAGAATTATGAAGACGTCCTGGAGTCCAGTTACGGGGAGTACCTCCCGATCGTTGCTGAGGATGAATGAGTCCGCTTGAAGCCATTCTGCTTGGAATCATTCAGGGTCTAACCGAATTCCTGCCGATCTCATCAAGCGCTCACGTGCAAATTGCACAAGAGCTGTTGGGGCTGAGCGATCTTTCCAAGCCGGAGCTAACCGCTTTTATCGCCACGATTCAAATCGGCACGGAACTCGCGGTCATCGTCTACTTTTTCAAAACCATCGTTCAGATCGTGCGAGCCTTCTTCACTGAAGGTCTTAGGCCATTTGCTAAGCAATCCAGTGAATCCAAAATTGGTTGGCTAATCATCATCGGAACCTTGCCAATTGTGGTGCTTGGGCTTGTGTTTCAGGACTTCATTGAAAATCAACTGCGTCAGCTCTGGGTGATTGCGGTAATGCTAATTGGCTTTGGAATTCTGCTTGGCATCGCGGATCGAATTGCCCCGAAGCAACGCTCCATTGAAGAGCTAGATGTCAAATCGGGTTTGGTCTTCGGTCTCGGTCAGGCACTTGCGTTAATTCCCGGTGTCTCGCGTTCTGGCGGCAGCATCACGGTTGGCCTGATGCTGGGCTTTACTCGTGAGGCGGCCGCCAGATACAGCTTCCTGCTGGCAATTCCCGCAGTGCTGGCAGCCGGTGGCTATCAATTTCTAAAGACCTACCAAGACCTGCCCCAAGATCTGCTTTGGGCAACAATCGCCGCAACCATAGTGAGCTTCCTAGTGGGTTTCGCGGTCATCGCCTGGCTACTGAAATATCTCACCAAAGGCTCTTTTATGCCATTTGTGATTTGGCGAGTGGGAGTTGGAACGTTGCTTCTAATTGGCCTTGGAATCGGGCTATTTTAGCCTTCGCCCGCTCCATCTTTACGTTCGTTGAGATACCGCTCAAATTCTCTAGCCAGCGCATCACCAGAAGCCTGTTCGCTCTCTAGCTGATCGCGATTTGCTTCAAGTTGGGAGACGTAGCTGGTCATCTCATCATCGCCCTCGGCAACATCGTCAATCGAGCGCTCCCACTCAAATGCTTGATCTGCCAATTCGGTGGTGTCAAAGCCAATACCGATTAGGGCCGTGATTTCTGCCAGGAATCCAAGGGCCGCTTTGGGGTTGCTGGTGTTGTGAACGTAATGCGGTACTGAGCCCCAGAGCGAAAGCACTGGAATACCTTCGGCTTCAAAGGCCTGCGCCAAAATTGAAAGAATGCCAACTGGGCCTTCATAACGCGATGGTTCAAGGTCAAAGCGAGCCCTAAATGCCTCGTTTTGGCTTGATTTGAAGATTGGCATCGGCCGAGTGTGGGGGACATCTGCCAGCATCGAACCCAGCATGATCACTGAGTCAATCTCGCGGTCTTGCACCATCTCGAGAATCTCAGCGGCAAAACTCAACCAGCGACGCGATGGCTCACTGCCGACTAGCAGAAACAATCGCTCAAGGGCTGGGTTCTGATCAATATGTTCGCGATCAGCCTGCATGAACTCTGCGCCGGGCCACGAGATGGTTCGATTGCCATCTTCATCCACTTCGACCATTGGTCTTGAGAATTGGAAATCGTAGTAATCCTCGGGATCAACTGCCTCTAGCGTCTGCGCACCAATTTGCTGGGCAATCGCCTTTAGTGCGCCAGATGCGCCTTCGGTGGCATCATTCCAACCCTCGAACGCGATCAGTAACACTCGGCCAGTAAGCAAGCTGCTCCTTTTTTGATAATTACAAACTCTAATTCAGAGCACAACTAGACTTTAGGCCAATGTCCACATTGACCTTCCCGAAAGCCGTGCTGTGGGATATGGATGGCACGCTAGTCGACTCAGAGCCTTACTGGTTACTGAGCGAATCTGCGCTAGCTCAGGATTATGGCAAGGTCTGGACTCAGCAGCACGGTCACGAACTTATCGGTAAATCGCTGTATGACTCTTCGGCAATTCTCAAGGATCGCTTGGACATTAAAGACTTGACCGAACAGCAAATTATCGATCGTCTGACCGATTCAGTGATCGCGAAACTTCAACAATCTCTGCCCTGGCGACCTGGTGCGCTCGAGCTACTAATGGAGCTAAAGCAGGCGGGCGTGAAGACGGCATTGGTAACTATGTCGATGCGTCGGATGGCGCTGGCTGTCGTTGAAGCGATACCGTTCCAGGCCTTCGATGTGGTTGTGGCTGGGGATGATGTGACATACGGCAAACCTCATCCAGAGCCTTACCAAAAAGCTGCTTCACTCTTGGGGTTTGAGACCGAAGACTGCATCGCGATTGAAGATTCAGTGACAGGTTTGCGATCGGCAGAAACAGCTGGCTGCTTACCGCTTGGAATCGTGAACCTGATGCCACTAGAGCAAACCGGAACTCGAGTAATCCGCAATAGTTTGACCGAGATGAACCTAGAAGCACTGCGAGGTCTAATGTGAGTGTTTTTCAAGCGGGGGACCGCGTCCAACTAACTGGCCCCAAGGGTCGACTAAACACCATCACATTGGTGGCTGGGGCTCGATTTGGTACCCACAAAGGCGATTTGATGCACGACGACATAATCGGGTTGCCTGATGGGTCGGTAGTTAGCAACCAAAGTGGTGTCGAGTATTTGGCACTAAAGCCGTTGTTGACGGACTACGTGTTGTCTATGCCAAGAGGTGCTGCGATTGTTTATCCAAAGGATGCCGGTCAAATAATCGTTGAGGGCGACATATTCCCTGGGGCAACTGTTATTGAGGCTGGGGTGGGTTCCGGTGCTCTCTCTAGCTATCTGCTTCGCGCAATCGGTTCCGAGGGCAAGCTTTTCTCCTTTGAGCGTCGTGATGAGTTTGCTCAAATTGCTCAGGCGAATGTAAAGAACCACCTCGGTGGAGCCCCTAGGAACTGGACTGTGACTATTGGTGATCTGCAGGAAAAACTTCCAGAGGCGATTGCCCCACACAGCGCCGATAGGGCCGTGCTGGACATGCTCGCTCCGTGGGAGTGCGTTGGTGAAGTGGCTACTGCCCTAAGGCCGGGCGGGCTGCTGATCTGTTATGTCGCAACCGTAACTCAGCTTTCTAGGACGATCGAAGCGATTAAGGACCAGGGTGAATTCACTGCTCCAATTGCATGGGAATCAATTGTCCGCGGTTGGCATGTAGAAGGCCTTGCAGTCCGACCAGACCACCGGATGATCGGCCACACTGGATTCCTGCTCTCCGCACGCAGATTGGCCCCTGGTACTGTGCTACCGCAGTTCAAGGCCAAGCGTGCCTCCAAGACCGAGTACACCGATGAAGATTTCGAAATTTGGCTACCAGATGCAATCGGCCAGCGACCAATTAGCGAGAAAAAACTTAGAAAAACCGTCCGCAAGGTGACGAACGAAGCCAACCTGCGGGACAATTAGAACTGCCTAAAGAAAGAATCCAATTGCGTAAATTCACCCCACTTGCCCTCATTCCGCTTCTGCTACTGGCCGGCTGTTCGGCAGCTCCTGCAGCAGAGCCAGGTTCTTACGCCGCTATGAGTGCCGGCAGCGAACCGGGCTGCGAAAACTACCAGGGCGGGGACGCAGTTGAGCAGATCAAGGTCGAGGGCGCATTCGGCGAGGAGCCGACCGCAACCTTCCCAACCCCGATCACTGGAACTGGCATAGAGACCAAGGTCATCATCGCTGGCAACGGCGGCAAGATTGTAGGAAATCAGCGGGTAGCCCTGCACTTCACCGGCTATAACGCAAATACCGGTGAACAGTTCCAAGGCAGTGAATTTGGCACCGACAACTACATCATTCAGGACCTTTTGGTTGACGGTCTTCCTAACTTCTGTAAAGCACTCACCGGTGTAGAGGTTGGTTCCCGCGTGGCAATTCTGCTGGATGCCGAGAATGCTCACCAGGGACAAGGCGTAGAGAGTCTGGGTATTGGCCCTGATGACGCCATCATCTTTATCTTTGACGTAGTTGACGCATATCTGCAACGCGCTAGCGGCGAGGCGAAAGCTCCTGCAGCTGGTCTACCAACCGTGATCTTGGCACCGAACGGACAACCAGGAATCCAGATTCCAGTCGGCGATGCTCCGACCGAGTTTAAGCGCAGCGTGCTCATCGAAGGTGCTGGTGAAGAAGTAGCGATCGGTGACACCGTGGTTGTTCACTACTCAGGCTGGACCTGGGAAGGAGAGCAGTTTGACAGCTCATGGGACACTTTGGCGCCGGCTTCCTTCCAGGTGTCTGCCGAGAGCGTGATCCAGGGCTTTGTCCAGTCACTTGAGGGTGTCAAGGTCGGTTCTCAGGTAGTCGCAGTTATTCCCCCAGAATTGGGATACGGCGACCAGGCTCAGGGCTCGATTCCTGCTGGTTCAACCCTTATCTTTGTTATTGACGTATTGGGTAAGGAATAGCAGAAACGGGGGTTTGTGGTGAAGCAATCTCCCGCTGAGCGCCTCTTTACGCTCACCTGTTATCTACTTAGCACCGAAATCAAGGGTCTGAGCAAACAAGATATCTTTCGGGCAGTTCCTGGTTATCAAGATGCCAAGAGCCAGGATGCACTTGATCGGCTGTTTGAACGCGATAAGAATTCGCTCAAAGAAGCTGGGATTCAGCTCGAGGTCATCAATAACTTCGGATTCGATGAGGGTGACCACGCGCGCTATCGCATTGCCAAGGAATCCTTTAGCTGGCCCAAGGATTTGAAGCTGGACAGCGCCAAGATGCAACTGCTTGAACTTGCGGCAAAGGCTTGGAACAACCAGTTGCTCGAGGGCAGCGCGCAGAGCGGCTTGACCAAACTAAAATCCCTTGGATTGGTGGCTAGCAACACCGATCTGACTCCATTTACCCCAAGGTTATTGATTCGCCACGCTGCCTTTGCTCCACTGGCAAAGGCCATCGAAGAGCGCACCCAGGTGGCATTTCGCTATCAGAAGCCTGACGGTTTACTCTCGGACCGAATTGTCTCCCCGCAATTACTTAGACAGATTGAAGGGCAGTGGGTGTTGCTGGCCGTTCACGAGGGTCAAGCCAAGAACTTCCTACTTCGCCGAATTGTCTCTGAGGTATCGGTACTAGAGGTGGAAGCCAAAACCCTAAGCAGTCAAGAGCTTCAGCTCGTCGAGCAGGAACTCAACGACTTTGTGCGAGGGAATCTGGCAACCATCAAGGTGGCACTGGATACCGAAGCTCAGCTTGCACTCAGCCCAGACGAGTTGGGCATTGCAAAATTTAACTACATGGATGAAGCTCTGCTTGCAGAGGACCTTTTGGAATATGGATCCGATGTCGAGGTAATCGAGCCGGATTCGCTTAAGCGCCGCATTCGGGCAGCACTTAAGGCGGTGATCAAAAACCATGCCTAAACAAGAAATCGATGGTGATGGGCTTTTCAATCTCGCATTGGCAATGGTGGGATTGGTTTTGAAAACCGGGGGTATCAAAGTCTCGGAGCTGGCAGAGCACTTTGGTGTTAGCGAGAAAGTCATTCACAAGGCAGTTCATGCCATTACAAACAGCGAAGATCTAACGTCACCGCAATCCCACTTCTATCTGCACTACGACGCTTATGAGGAAGGCATCGTCGATTTCTCGGTCGGCGGCGCAAATCTGGAACAAGCACCAGCACTGAGTCGTTATCAGCAAACATCACTGGCAATCGGGCTTGAGTATCTGGCAAGCCTGGACGAATTCAAAGGCAATAAAGCCCTAGCTGAATTGCGAAGTGCACTTAGTGGTGACGTCATCACTCGAATAGTGGCTCACCCCGCACTCGACATCGATGAGTTGGAGCTGCTTCGAGGTGCAATCCTGAGTCAAACTCAGGTTGAGTTTGACTACATAAACCAGCTGGGCAAAAAATCTCACCGCAAGGTAGACCCACTAAGAATCGATCTAGTTGGCAACAAGCACTACCTTCGCGGCTACTGCCTAGATGCCGGCGAGCTTAGGACCTTCCGAATCGAACGCACGTCAAATTTGACGGTAACCAAGCTTGGCATTTCAGACGCTGCCAAACAGGCGGTTATTCCCGATGAGGTTTATGGCACCGGCGAAGGTGAGCTGGTTGAGCTAATTGCAGAAAACCAAGCCAGCGAGATCTTCTGGAACTTCCCAGTAGAGGGTTCGGTTGGTAAAAAAGATGGCAAGGTGCACGGATTTATCCGAGTTGGAAACATCGCAGCGATTGCGCGTCACGTGGTCAGATATGGGGGAGCGGTTCAGGTCTTAGCCCCCGAATCAGCTCGTCAAGCGGTCAGGGATTTTGCCAATAAGAGCCTTGAGGGCGATCAGGTGACCGAAGAATGAGTTGGTCCTGGTTTGTAGGTGCAGCGGCGATTTCAGGCAGTCTGTATTGGCTGGTGTTGGTTGGTTACCGACTTTTTCTCAGCCTGAAAGGGTTGCAGGCCGCCGGCGTGCCGCTGAAATCCAACCTCGATCAGCTGGCTAACCCGATCGAACGGGAGTTCAACCCGGCTCAAAACCACACTTCTGATGACCTAGCCGAAGTGTTAGCAAAGCGTGAGCAACTGAAGAAGTCAAAGCGGGATGCATCAGAGGCGCGAAGGCGTAGACTGATTGAACGTTTAAACCAAGTGAATTTGGACAAGAGGTAACCGCATGAGACTTCAGGGCTGGGAATGGATCATTATTCTGGCAATCGTTTTGCTACTTTGGGGAGCTCCAAAGCTTCCAGGGCTGGCAAAGAGCATGGCTCAGTCAATGCGCATCTTCAAAAAGGAAATCGGTACCGAGGGTAAGCCGAAGATGGCCGAAGCCAAGCCTGAGGCAGCAGCTGTTGACGCCGAGGTAGTACCTGAGGGCGAGCAGAAGCAAGGCTAATGTTCGGGCGCAAGGATAAAGAGCGCCGCATGTCCCTTGGCTCTCACCTCAGAGAGCTACGAATCAGACTTTCATGGTCGGCGGCCTTCCTAGTAGTTGGTACCGTCATCGGCTGGTTCTTATTCGAACCGGTCTTCAAGATCCTTCAGGCTCCGCTGCTAGAGGTGACAAAAGCCAGGGGCATTGAGGCAATTGTCAACTTTGGTACCGTGGTGTCGGCGTTTGACCTAAGAATTCAGGTCTCGATTTTCCTTGGTGTATTGATTACCTCGCCATTTTGGCTTTACAACCTTTGGGCCTTTGTATCGCCTGGTCTAAAGACCCGCGAGCGCCGCTTCACCCTGGGCTTTGTTTTCAGCTCGGTGCCGCTATTCCTAGCTGGCGCTTACATTGCCTGGACTTCGCTCCCGAGCTTTGTGGTAGTGCTTATTGGATTTACCCCTGAGGGCAGCTCGAACGTTATCAATGCCAGCGAATACATCCTGTTTGCGATTCGAATTGTCTTGGTTTTCGGTCTCGCTTTTGTGATGCCAGTGTTGTTGGTGCTATTGAACTTCGCCAACCTACTGACCGGAATGGCCATTCTGAAGGGTTGGAGATTGGCAGTGTTTGTCATCGCTGTAGTGTCCGCACTGGCCACGCCTACCGCTGACCCAATGTCAATGTTCCTACTAATGGGGCCACTATCAGCGCTTTACTTTGTGGCGGTTGGGGTATCCATTCTGAACGACAAGCGTCGCGCTCGACGCGATGCCAAGATACTTGGCGAAGAGCTCGAAGTTGAGTGATCTCTCACCATCTGAGCGCTACCAACGAGCAAAAACCCGCGCTAAGGGCAAAGAGCTTTCCAACTTTTCAGCGACCCTAAAGTTTCCGCTTGATGACTTTCAAGAGCAATCCTGCATTGCCCTTGAAAGTGGCTCCAATGTTTTAGTTGCCGCACCCACAGGCGCAGGAAAGACCATCGTCGGTGAGTTTGCTATTCACCTGGCGGTCGCCAGCGGTCAGAAGGTTTTCTACACCACGCCCATCAAGGCACTGAGTAACCAGAAATTTGCCGAACTTGCCGCCCGGTATGGAAAAGAGATGGTCGGTCTACTCACGGGCGATTCGAACAACAATTCCGATGCTCCGATAGTTGTCATGACAACCGAGGTGCTGAGGAACATGATTTATGCAACTTCCACCTCGCTGCGTGATTTGGGCTACGTGGTGATGGATGAAGTGCACTACCTAGCCGATCGTTTCCGCGGTGCGGTCTGGGAGGAGGTTATCCTCCACCTACCAAAGGACGTGAAGGTAGTCTCGCTCTCGGCGACTGTTTCAAATGCTGAGGAGTTTGGAGCTTGGCTCGCCGAGGTACGAGGAAACACTCAGATTGTGGTTTCTGAGCATCGACCAGTCCCACTGCATCAGCACGTGTTGCTGGGGGATGAGCTACTAGAGCTGTTTGAACCAGGTTCAAAAAACGGCAATGTCAATCCAGAACTACTTCGAAAGCACCAGGCTCGTGCTCGCGGTCCAATCAAGCGCGCCGGTAAGTGGGGCGGTAAGCAGTATTCGCCTTCGGATAGAAATCGCAACATCGGACAGTTTCCAAAACTAGAAAAGCCTGAAGTGGTGCTCGAACTTGAAGAACTCGAGCTTCTACCGGCTATCTTCTTCATTTTCTCCAGAGCCGGGTGCGAGAAGGCAGTTGAAGCCTGCCGACGATATGGCATCAGACTCACCTCCAAAGAGGAACAACAGGAGATTCGCCGTTTGGTTGATGCCAGATGTCAATCAATTCAAGATGAAGATCTTGACACCCTGGGCTACTTTGATTGGCTGGCTTCCCTCGAACGCGGTTTTGCAGCCCACCACGCTGGAATGCTTCCGGCATTCAAAGAGGTGGTCGAGGAGCTGTTTCTCAGGAAGCTGGTGAAGGTGGTCTTTGCCACCGAAACCTTGGCTCTTGGAATCAACATGCCGGCTCGAACTGTGGTCTTGGAACGCTTGGATAAGTTCAACGGAGAATCCAGGGTGACGATTACTCCGGGGGAGTACACCCAGTTGACCGGACGCGCTGGCCGAAGAGGAATCGACACCGAGGGTCACAGCGTAATCCTGTGGGGCGCTCAGCTGGATCCAAATGTGGTGGCCGGTTTGGCTTCCAAGCGCACCTATCCGCTAAACAGCTCTTTCCGCCCCACTTACAACATGGCGGTCAATCTGACTGCAGCTTTCGGCGCTAATCGCGCCAGCAAGATCCTGGAGAAATCTTTTGCCCAATTCCAAGCCGACCGTTCGGTAGTTGGTCTAGCGCGCTCGATTTCAGAAAAGCAGGAGTCCCTCGAGGGTTACGAGGAGGCTATGCAATGCCACCTTGGTGACTTTGTCGAGTACTCCGCGCTTAGAAGGGAATTGAGCGACCTGGAGCGCAGCGGAGTTAGCGCTAAGCATCGAGCGGGTAAAGACATTCGCAATTCCCGCTCACTGCGTCGAATCGACAATGACATTGCAGATTTGAAGAAGAAGATGCGAGCTCATCCTTGTCACGGCTGCTCGGACCGCGAAGCTCACGCTAGGTGGGGGGAGCGTTACCAAAAACTTCGCAAGGAGATCGAAGGAACCATTGCCGCCATCGAAGGCCGCACCAACCAGGTGGCCAAGACCTTCCAGCGCATCTGCCTTTTGCTAACCGACCTGGATTACATGCTGGAGGATGGCGATGACCTTGAGATCACAGCCAAGGGGCAACGTCTTGCCAAGATCTACGGCGAGCGCGACCTGCTTATCGCGGAGAGCCTAAACCGAGGCGTATGGAGCAAATTGGATCCGCCAAACCTGGCTGCCATGGCAATGGCGCTGGTTTACGAGGGTCGTCGAGATGAAGCTGAGTATGAGCCAAAGCTTCCCAAGGGCAATTTTGCTCAGGTGCTGGCGGAGACCGAGGCAATTCAAGAAGAGCTGCTTGATTTGCAAACCAAGTATCGATTGCCGAAGGAAACTCAACTTGAGCTAGGCATATCGTGGGCTATCTATCGCTGGGCTTCAGGAGCTCGATTGGATGATGTCCTCAAGCTCTCTGGCCTACTACCGGGGGACTTTATCCGTTGGACCAAGCAGCTAATTGATTTACTCGATCAGATTTCCAAAGGTGCCGATCCTGAGGTGGCTAAGACCGCGTATGACGCGATGGATCAAGTCAAACGCGGCATCGTTGCTTACAGCTACTACGTCTAGGTTTTAGGCTTCTTTGGTGATGATGCAGCTGCTTTGGAGAATTCCGCTGGCCGTTCTGGGTTCAGCGTTAGCGCTGTTCGCGTTCCCCACCGAGGGAGTCTGGATCGTGGCCCTTCTGATTCCGGGGCTGCTCTTTTTGGCTACCCGCGGACTGGGTTTCTGGGCGGCTAGCGCCTTGGGGTTCATCGCCGGGCAGATTTACTACATCACACACATCGAATGGCTAGCGCTTTATCTTGGGCCAGTGCCGCTCATTGCGCTGAGCACTCTAATGTCTTTTTACTTCGCCGCCGGAGTTGGGGCAACCGCATGGCTTTACCAGCGCATGAAACCAAAGGGTTACGGCTTGTTGGGTTTTGCACTCGCTGCTGCCAGCATTTGGACCCTACGCGAATGGATTGGGTCAAATTTCCCATACGGCGGATTCCCATGGTCTCGCCTTGGCATGACTCAGTCAGATGGCTGGTTTGCTAGGTACGCGTGGTGGGGCGGAATCTCTATGATCAGCTTTGCGATGGTTTTGTTATCCGTGTTGTTAGCACTGATGCTGATCGAGTTCAGAAAGCGCAAACCGGAAAAACTCAAAGTGATGGCATCCTTGGTGTTTTTGCTGGCCGTAGTTCCCGCCATAACTCCGATTGGTCTTGGTGCTCAAAAATCCGGAGAACTTCGAATTGCGGCGGTGCAGGGAAATGCGCTGGCTGGTTTGTTTGCCAACCACGAGCGTGGCACAATCCTGAAAAATCACCTCGATGCCAGCTATGCCAGTATTCCCGATGATGAAAAGTTGGACCTCATTGTCTGGCCCGAGAATGCATCCGACCTGTCTCCACTTGTCTCACCTGACGCCAGGGCTGAGATAGAAGCTTTGGTAGCGCATTACAGCGCTCCAATCACTTTCGGAACCATCACCTCTCGGGGTGAGGATGTTTACAACTCGACCATCTTTTGGGAACCAGGGATCGGACCAACCGACTACTACGACAAGAAGCGGCCGGTGCCATTTGCTGAGTATGTCCCGGATCGCCCGTTTTGGCGCAGCTTAGCGCCGGATCTAATCGACCTGGTCCCTAGGGGCTACTCATTTGGGGTTCGCGATGGCATATTCGCGACCGACAAGTTTGTGGTTGGCAGCTTGATTTGTTTCGAGATTGCTGCGGATGACATTCCACGCGGTCTGGCCCGAGACGGGGCTGAACTTATCTTGTCGCAGACCAATAACGCCGACTTTGGTTATAGCGATGAGACCTTCCAACAAGCCGCCATTGCCAAATTGCGAGCAATCGAAACCGGGCGCGCGGTGGTAAACATCTCGACGGTTGGACTCAGTGCCATTTACCTGCCAGATGGTTCCGTGCTTGATGAACTCACCTGGTATACCGCAGATGCCATGGTTCAAAACGTTCCACTTTTTGAGGGCAACACCCCTGCGACCAGCATCGGAATCTGGTTCGACGGCCTCAACGCCATGCTGGCATCTGGTTTCCTGCTGGCTGGATTTAGGCGTAAAAAGTGAAAACGCTGGTGATGATGCCGACTTACAACGAGATTGAAACGCTCGAGCGTTCAGTGGCAGAACTTTTCAAATACAACAAAGACGTGCAGCTCTTAATCATCGATGACAACAGTCCCGATGGCACTGGGAATTTAGCCCGAAGGCTAAGCGAGAGTTCAAAAAATACCCAAGTGTTGCATCGCACAGGCAAACAGGGTCTTGGCAAGGCTTATCTTTCAGGAATGAGTTGGGGTTTGGAGCGCGGTTTCGAGCTTTTTGTGCAGATGGATGCCGACGGTAGTCATCGTGCCCAAGATCTTCCCAACCTCTTAGCAAAAGCGGACATGGATAGTTTGGTAATCGGTTCGCGCTGGATACCTGGGGGAGCGGTGCACAACTGGCCCTGGTTTCGTAAGGCAATTTCGAGATTTGGCAACTTCTATGCCGCCAAAATGTTGGGGTCGACCGTAGGCGACCTAACCGCGGGGTTTCGGGTTTATGGCAGGAATCTGTTGCAAGGACTGCCGCTGGCGGATGTCGCCGCCCAGGGGTATGGCTTTCAGGTCGAGATGACTAAAAACACACTCGCCATAGGCGGTCGAATCGTCGAGGTTCCAATTCAGTTTGTAGAACGTGAAAATGGCTCCAGCAAAATGACTTTGGCAATAGTTCTAGAGGCTTTTACGCTCGCCACCAGGTGGGGGATTGAGCGTTTGTTTAGGCGGTGAGGCGGCCGCGTGCGCGACGTTCACGCATTTCGGCCAGCACTTCAGCCAGAAGTTCTTCAAGTTCATCACGGGTGCGACGTTCCAGAACCATGTCGTAGTGCGAACGCTTTTCCTCTAACTGAAGTCCGGTGACTTCGATCTCAGCACCGTTCTCCAAGCGGATTGCAATTGCGCCACAATCGGCACACTCCCAGGTTTGAGGCAATTCAGCTTCGCTAGAGAAAATCACAGGGAAGGTGTGGCCTAGCTGGCAGCGGAATTGGCAAGTTTGCCTTGAGGCAAGCTCGACTCCGCGATCGCTCTCTAGTGATTGGGACCCAAGTCTCATTCCGCGCATTGATTCAGCCATGCACAGCCCAACTAGAGAAGTTGCCGGCTAATTCCTAAAGCACGCAATTCACAGCAAGCACTCAGAATAGAAAGCGGTCGACGCGATCGGACACTATGCCTGTCGCACCTCGCTCGATAAGCAGCTCTCCAACCTCAGGCTCATTCACGGTCCAGAAATGCACCTCTAAACCCACTTTTCTGGCACGCGAGATGAACTTGGCCGAATCCAAGCGAATCGGGCCAAAAGTTCGGGGGATTTGGATGGCATCAAAGTTTTTGGCAAGACTCCTAAATCCAAATCCGAATAGGCAGTGGCTGAGCCAAAGAGCCAACACCTCGGCGCTTGAAGCACTGGTCGCGACCGGGCTGACCAGCTCTCGTAAGGTGGCGAGCCTTCGTGCCTTGGAGAAACTTGAAACCAGCACACGCTCGAATGCCTGCATTTCATTGATTGCGTTAGCGGTGGCGACACAGCCAGCTGTGGCCTTGACGTCAAGATTGAGTTTCAGATTCGGGAATCGCTCCAAGACTTCAAGCAAGCTGGGGACCTTGGACCCGTGAGTGAGGGAGATCTCAGACAGTTCACCAAAGGTTAAATCGCTGATTTTAAGGGGAAGTCCGGCTACTCGCTCCAGGTCATCGTCGTGAAACAGCACAGCAACGCCATCTTTGGTGGCATGGACATCAGACTCTATGTGGGTGGCACCGTGCTCTAAAGCCTGTTCAAAAGCTGTTATCGAGTTTTCGTCAATGTCGTTTCGATGCTGGCTAAGTCCGCGATGGGCGAGCAGATGCGGGCGAGTCGTTGCGAAATAGCTTTTGCTACCAAATTCTGACAAGACTGCCCCTAACCTTTGAGATGTGGCTCAGTCTAATTTCGCGTTTCGCTTTCTAAAGCTAAACCTCGGGCTGTTTGTCTATGGCATCGGAATCGCGATGATGGTGCACGCATCGATTGGCCTGGCACCCTGGGACGTTTTAGCACAGGGAATATCTAAGCAAACCGGCCTGAGTTTCGGACAGTCCACAATTGCGGTAAGCGTGATGGTGTTGATGGCCTGGATACCGCTTAAGGTCAAACCGGGAATTGGCTCGATTTTGAATGCGGTCCTCCTAGGGGTTTTCGCAGACTTTTGGCTGCCAATGATGCCAAAACTGGATGGCTACCTGTTTCAACTTTTGTGGTTTGTCTTGGGCTTATGCGTTATTTCATTTGCGACCGGGCTATACATTTCCTGCGGCATGGGCAAGGGACCGCGCGACGGTCTAAATACCGGAATCGCACAGCGATTTAGGCTGCCGTTCTGGCAGGCCAGATCAATCGTCGAAGTGATTGTGGTTGTGGTTGGTTTCTGCTTGGGCGGTCAGGTTCGAGAGGGAACCTTGATTTTTGCCTTCGCCATTGGCTACCTAAACCAATTAGGTCTTCGCATCTTCAAATTGGTCGACGGTAAGGGCAAGATGTGAACCTGAGGCATCGCGTCGCAACAAGGGCTGTTGTTTTGGACCCGACCGGCAAATTCTTGCTATTTCTCTCACATTTTGACCCAGGCTCAGGTTTGCCACCGCAGTGGGTGTTTCCGGGCGGTGGTCTGGAGTCCGGTGAGCAACCAATTGCGGGAATTGTCCGCGAAGTCTTCGAGGAAACCGGAAGGTTATTCGCCGCATGTGACTTTGAGCCAATCACCAGCTTTTCTCATTCGATGGATGACCAAAGATTTCACGACACCGGTGAATCACATTTCTTCGAACTTCGCGTGAAAAAGCAATTTGAGCCAAGTTCAGAAAACTGGACTGAAAACGAACATCGTGACAACGTGATGCACCGCTGGGTTTCAGTGAGTGAGATTTTGATGGAGCAACTGTGGGTTAGGCCTGAAGGTTCAATTGATTTACTTGTCGAGCGGTATGGGGACTCATAGCTAAACCCCGCGCCAGATCAAGGTTCATAACGCCGATAATAAACATTATGTCAAGTAACGTTTTCGGAGCCCTCTCCTCGAAGGTTGTAATGCCATTTATTTGTTTTGAGTAGCGTGCGACCACTGCACAAGTTTTTTGTGTGCGGCACCTGATTCCAAAGCTGACTTCGCAACGTCAAATGCAGCCTGCAGGCGATCTTCGAGTGCAACGCTTGCCAGACTTGGATCCTTGGCCAACTGATAGGAAGCAATGCCGGCGGCGCTATTTAGCAACACCACTTCTTTGACGGCTGCAAGGTTGTTACTTACGTCACCTGCAAATAGCTCAGCTGCTACTGATGCGTTGCGCTTAGCATCGCCGCCAATTAGTTGCTCCAGCGTGATGTTCGGGTTCACGAATCGATCCACGAACGAATGGGTGACCTGACCGTTTGAAACCTGCCAGATTTGGGTTGGTGCCGAAGCAGAAATTTCATCCAAGCCATCTAGGGATCTAAACACCAGCGCGGTGCGACCACGTTGCGCCATTTCCTGTGCCATCAACGGTGCGATCTCTAGGTTTGACACACCAAGAGCGGTGGCAATCGGCTGAGCTGGGTTGGCAAGTGGCCCCAGGAAATTGAAGGTAGTGGGAACCCCCAACTGCTTGCGCACTGGAGCTACGAATCTCATAGCTGGATGAAAAACAGGCGCGAAGAAGAAGGTGATCCCCGCTTCTTGGAACACTTGGGCGACCTGTGCGGGTGCGAGATCTAGGCGTATCCCCAAGACTTCAAGCATTTCCGAAGAACCGGTTTTTCCAGATGCTGATCTGGATCCGTGCTTTAGTACCGGTACTCCAGCGGCCGCGGTAACTACCGAGGCCATGGAGCTGATGTTGACGGTTCCAACCAGGTCTCCCCCGGTTCCAACAATGTCAACCGCGTCACTGCCGGTGTTCAACAGGACGGCGTTTTCAAGCATGACGTCGACCAGCCCAGATAGTTCGTCAACAGTTTCGCCCTTAGCGCGTAATGCCATCATGAAGGCACCGATTTGAGC